>Ga0268281_1001220_pt1 | contig 15542 bp, 9 predicted proteins | sample saktaG_10_FD_190134 | JGI IMG/M metagenome (GOLD analysis project Ga0268281, IMG submission 190134) | Saline water microbial communities from Sakinaw Lake, British Columbia, Canada - sak_2011_5_24_50m | ecosystem: Environmental > Aquatic > Non-marine Saline and Alkaline > Saline ... | reverse complement strand
AATCGGGGAAGATATCAGGGGCGGCTCTGGATGTTCTGGAATATGAAGATAGCTCTTTTGAGACTCTGGCTCAAGATCTCCCGGATGATTTTCGCTACCTGATGGAAGCCGGTAACGTGATCCTCACACCCCATATTGCCGGCTGGACGCTGGAGTCAAACATCAGGCTGGCGAAAGTATTGGTGGAGAAAATATTAAAGAGAATGAAGGAATGAAGGAATGAAGGAATGAAGGAATGAAGGAATGAAGGAATGAAGGAATGAAGGAATGAAGGAATGAAGGAATGTGGTGTAGCGGCAAAATTTTGGTATTTCGCTACCTCGCTACCTCGCTATTTCACCATATTTCTTAGTTTTGCCGGAGAAAAATTAGTCAGGATATGAAACAGGAACACAAGCTCTTTCAAGGGAAAACCCTCGCGATCCTATCGGGTGGCGGTGACACCCCGGCAATCAACTCGAGCATTGAAGCGGTCAGAAACAGGGCTTCCCTGTTGGGATTTAAGGTATATGGTGTCCGCCAGGGGTGGAAAGGCATGCTGGGAGATGGTGATGTGATCGATCTCACGAACCAGCCTTACGATGGATGGTATGGCGGCACGGCGTTGCGCTCAAGCCGGACTAACCCATTCCCCTCGAAGAAGAATCCGGAGAGTCGCGTGCCTCAGGTTTTACGAAACCTGGAACGGTATAAGATCGATGTACTGGTCACCATTGGTGGTGACGATACCAATGGAGCGGCGAAACGGCTCTATGAGACAGAAGGCATCCCGGTGATCGGATTTCCGAAGACCATCGACAACGACCTTCGGACACGTACTATCCACCATTACAAAGGGAGAAAAATCGAAGCGGTGATGTGTCCGGGGTTCCCTTCCGCAGCTAAGGCTGTTGCAGAGTTCTCCGCTAACATCAAGACAACCGCCGAGTCCCATTCCCGCATCATCGTCCTTGAGGTGATGGGTCGGGATGCCGGCTGGCTTACTGGCACTGCCATCTTTGGCGGAGGCGGGCCACTGGCATTGATCCCGGAGGTGGAGGTGACAAAGGAGCGGAAAGAGTTTTTCTTTGAAACGGTGAAAGAGCACTATATGCGCTCGCCTAAGAAGTGCCTGGTCATCCCGGTATCGGAGGGAGTTCGCTGGTACGATGATAAATCGGGCAAAGTGGATGTGGTCTATGCCTCCTCTGAAGTGGATGAATATGGCCACCCGCGATTTGGCGGGATCAGTGGGGTGATCGCCTCGGAGATATCCAAAAAACTTGGGATTGAAGCGCGCGCCCAGATCACGGGATACTATGCCAGGGCGGGCAACTGCCGGCTATACGACCGCAGGTTGACACAAACCCTGGCTGATAAGGTAGCCGATCTTTTGATCAGGGAAGAGTATGGCATGATGCCCGTGATGAAAAATCTCGTCCCTTATGTCGAACTGGAGGAGTTCAATACTACGGCCATCGACATGGGAAAGGTCGGGAATAAACCGCTTCCCGACGACTATTTCGATGCCAACACCTTCTCCTTCACTGATGCCTACAGGAATTTCCTCGAGATCGTGATGGAGAAACCGGAGTTCGAAGATTTTCTCTACGACTTCCCGGTGGTGATACCCGAATAAAAAATCATTTAATTACGATATGCACCGTATTCCTGGATTTTTGCTCCAGGATGACATTTCGCCCGGAAGTGATGCGTTGGATGGCTTCGTCGTTGTAATGCCTGATAGTGTACAGATCCAGTCCCTCATTGTAACGAATTTCGAATGATTTTTGCAACTCCCTGATCAACTGTTTGATCTGTATAGGATTGTGGTCAGTACATATTGAAAAACTGATCGCGGAGTTCTGCATCACATTCGCTTTCACATGAAGCTGCGCCAGGAGGATGAAGATCTGGCTCAGGTTCTCTTCCACGATAAATGAGAAATCCCTTGGCATGATGGATATCAGCACCTGGTTCTGCTTGCGGATAAAGATAGGGGTGTCGATCTTCCACTCCTCCAGGTTTTTCACTTTCGTCCCCTCTTCCTCCGGATGAAGAAAACTTTTCACAAGGAGAGTGATGTTCGCATTTTCCAGGGGTTTGATCGTTTTCGGATGGATCACTGTTGCGCCGAAATAGGCCAGCTCCACCGCTTCGTGGAAGGAGAGAATATCCAGTTTTACCGGGTTCTCAAACCATTTCGGATCGGCATTCAATATCCCGGGAACATCTTTCCAGATCGTCACCTCTCTTACCCGCATGCAGTATCCGAGGATGGCAGCGGTGAAGTCGGAGCCCTCACGGCCAAGGGTAGTAGGCCTTCCAACGGGATCGGAGCCGATAAATCCCTGTGTGAGGCCGATGCTCCCTTTGTGATCCTGGAAGAGGGTAAATAGTTGTTTCTGGATAGCCAACTGCGTCTTTTTCCAATCAACACGAGCATCCCGGAAGGAGCTGTTGGTATAGATTAGCTTCCGCGCATCGAACAGCGTGACCGGGAATCCAGTATCAATCAGGAAATGATGCAGGATCGTGGTGGAGAAGATCTCCCCGAAGCTGACAATGCGGTCGTAATATTCGTCATATCCGAGAACAGGTTTCTGCCGGAGAATGTTCCTCAGCTCTTCGAATTGTTTTTCTAAATCTGTAAAGAGGGAGTGACTGCTGTCTGATTTTTTGGAAGGAAAGAGGCCATTGGCAATTTCCAGATGAAAGTTCCTGAGCCTTAAGTACTCCTCCACCATAGCGACAGAATCCCCCTCCATGTAGTGTTGAAGGATTCGCTCAAGCGCATTGGTGGTTTTTCCCATCGCTGAGATAACCAGCATCATTGACTTTCCTTTGAATAACTCCAGTATCCGGGCCACATTCCTGACCCCTTCAACCGAGTTAACAGAGGCGCCGCCAAATTTAAAAACCTCGATGTTCATTTGTGTTTCGAGTTTTGAGTTTCAGTTGCCGTCAGTTTTAACTGACGGGTTAGAGAAGGTTTTGAGTTTTAGGGCTTCAGCCCAAAAGTTTGGGGCTAAAGCCCAATTTGCTGAGGTCCTTTCAAACCGGCAGCTAAAGCAGCCGGCAATTCATCTTCCATCATCACCACCTCCTGACCTCCTGACTTCCTCCCTTCCTGACTTCCTGACTTCCTCCCTTCCTGACTTCCTCCCTTCCTGACCTCCTGACCTCCTGACCTCCTGACTCCCTCCCCTCCTTCCCTCCTGACCTCCTGACTTCCTCCCCTCCTGACCTAATATCCCAATCCCATATCCCATATCCCATATCCCGTATCGCGTATCTCAAACTGAAGAACAAAAGTAACGAAATGTTTGATGCCCCGTACCCGACGATTTTGTAACTTTGCACTCCTTCCCTGATAGATAGTGAAAGCCAGCGAAATAGCATCTCTCTTCCTCCACGACCCCCGGAATCAAACCCTTGCCGGAGCTCTGGCTTCAGGTGAGATCCGTAAATTCCACCTGAAAGGGCTTGCTGGCTCATCGAAAGCCTTTGCAACAGCTGTACAGTTCCGCCTGGCGCCTGCGCTACACCTCATCCTCCTTCCTGATAAAGAGAGGGCTGCCTATTTTCTGAATGACCTGGAACAGATCTTTGAAGAGAAGGATAAAAAATCTGAAGAGAAAAAGATCTTGTTTTTTCCCTCCTCTTACAAACGCGGTTACACGGCCGGTGTGAGGGATAACCAGGGCCTTTTGTTGCGTACCGAAGTGATGAACAGGCTGCACCAGGGGGAGAAGGAGTTTATCGTGGTTAGCTACCCGGAAGCCATGGCCGAAAAGGTGGCAGATAAACGTTTTTTTGAACAGCACACGCTGAAGCTGAAACAGGGAGAAGCGGTCTCACTCGATTTCGTTCTTGACCTGCTGATTGAGTACGAATTTGAGCGGACCGACTTCGTGCTGGAGCCGGGCCAGTTTTCTCTTCGCGGCGGGTTGATCGATGTCTACTCTTTCGGCGGAGACCACCCTTACCGCATCGAATTCATCGGAGATAAGGCTGCGTCTATCCGTTCGTTTGACCCGGCGACACAGCTTTCGATAGATACGCACAAGGAGATCACGATCATCCCCGATATCCGGATTGATCCTGATAAGCGGATCGATTATACGTCAATATTCTCCTTCCTCTCTGAACAAACCGTCATCTGGGCAGAAGAGCTCGAAGTCATTGCCGATGGAGTTGAACAATCTGCTGTGAACGATCTTTTCCTTGGCCGCGAAGGCTTCCTGAAAGAGATACAAGCTTTACCGGTGATTGAATCCGGGCACAGGACATTTTTTACACCTGACCTTGAACTGGCTTTCCACACCTCCCCTCAGCCCTCGTTCAACAAAAATTTTGACCTTTTGATTGCCCAGCTGCGGAAACATTCCAACGAGGGTTACAGAAACATCCTGCTTTCTGATAATCCCAGGCAAACCGACCGGCTGATGTCGATTCTGGAAGATATCCAGGCGAAGCAGCCCGATCAGCCACCCATTGAGTTTAGCTCCCTCTGCTACTCCATCCACGAAGGCTTCATCGATCACGACCTGAAGGCTGCCTTCTTCACCGATCACCAGATTTTCGAACGTCACCACCGCTTCAGGCTGCGGGACGGCTATGCCGGGAAGGAGGTGATGACCCTGAAAGAGCTTTACAGCTTGAACCCCGGAGATTATGTCACTCACATCGATCATGGGATTGGGGTGTTCGACGGTCTGGAAAAGCTCGTCAACAATGGCAAGGAGCAGGAGGCGATCAGGCTCATCTATAAGAACCAGGACATCCTCTACGTGAGCATTCACTCTCTCCACCGGATATCGAAATACTCGGGGAAGGAGGGAGCGACCCCAACGCTGAACCGGCTTGGATCCGACTCGTGGAAGAAGCTCAAGGCCCGCACCAAAAGCCGGGTCAAGGACATCGCTAAAGACCTCATCAAGCTCTACGCCGAGCGAAAGGCTACACATGGATTTTCCTGTGTCCCCGACACCTATTTGCAAACCGAGCTTGAAGCCTCTTTCATCTATGAAGATACACCGGATCAGATCAAGGCTACGCTGGATGTGAAGAAGGACATGGAAGCCGGTTTCCCGATGGATCGCCTGATCTGTGGCGATGTAGGGTTCGGGAAGACCGAAATTGCCATCCGGGCAGCTTTTAAAATGGTGTCAGAGAGTAAGCAGGTCGCGATCCTTGTCCCCACCACCATCCTGGCATTGCAGCATTTCAAGACCTTCTCCGACCGGCTCAAGGATTTTCCATGTAACATCAACTACCTCAACAGGTTTAAAAGTGCAAAGGCACAGAAAAAGATTTTAGAGGAGCTGAAATCGGGAACGCTGGATATCGTAATCGGAACCCATCGGCTGCTGAGCAAAGATATTGCATTCAAAGACCTGGGCTTGCTCATCATCGACGAAGAGCAAAAGTTCGGCGTATCAGCCAAGGAGAAGATCAAGCAGCTGCGGATCAATGTGGATACACTCACACTCACAGCCACGCCGATTCCCAGGACTCTCCAGTTTTCGCTGATGGGTGCACGCGACCTCTCGATCATCAACACAGCTCCGCCCAACAGGTTTCCTATACAGACGGAGATTTACCCTTTCAACGAGGAGGTGATCCGGGAAGCTATTCAGTACGAAATTTCACGGGGCGGACAGGTCTTTTTTGTCAACACGCGTGTTCAGAACATCATGGAAGTCGCCGGAATGATCCAGCGCATTGTTCCGGATATCAATGTTGCCGTGGCACACGGACAGATGGAGGGAGCTAAACTGGAGCGGGTCATGCTCGATTTCATTGAGGGGGACCACGATGTGCTGGTGGCCACCACAATCATTGAATCGGGACTGGATATTCCCAATGTTAACACCATTATTATCAATGATGCACAGCATTACGGATTGAGTGACCTGCACCAGCTACGCGGAAGGGTAGGGCGTTCCAACAAGAAGGCCTTCTGTTATTTGCTGGCCCCGCCGATGTCGGCCCTTACGGATGAAGCCCGGAAACGGCTGCGCGCCATCGAAGAGTTCGCCGACCTGGGAAGCGGATTTAACATAGCCATGAGGGATCTCGACATCCGGGGCGCCGGGAATATCCTGGGCGCCGAACAGAGCGGGTTTATCTCTGAGATTGGGTTTGACATGTATCAGAAGATCCTCAATGAAGCGATCCTGGAGTTGAAGGAGCAAGAGTTTAAAGATCTTTATCAGGTTGATCAACCGAAAGAGTTTGTCAAAGATTGTGTGATCGAGACCGACCTGGAGATTCTCATACCTGATCATTATATCACACATATTACCGAACGTCTGAGCCTTTACAAGGAACTTGATTCTATCGAAACGGAGGAGGAGCTGTTCCAATTCCGAAGCAGACTGGTCGACCGGTTTGGACCGGTGCCTCTTCAAACCAAAGAACTGATACAGACCATCAGGTTGCGGTGGCAAGCCAGAAGTCTCGGATTTGAAAAGCTGGTACTGCGGAAAAGCAGACTGGCGGCTTACTTTCCCTCCGATCCTCAGTCGGGGTTCTACCAGTCGGAACAATTTTCTGCCTTCATTGAATTCATCAAAACACATCCTTCATATTGTCTGATGAAACAGGAACGTGACAGACTCTCACTGGTCTTCAGGGAGGTGCCGGGGATTGAAGCAGCTATCGGAAAACTTTCTGTTTTTCCAAGATAACTGCAAATGTTCCTAATTTTTTTTACTTTTGAATAATTGATATGACCTTATGGAGTTTTTTATTCTTGCAATCCTAATCCTTGTCAGCGGCATCTTCTCCATGTATGAGATTGCTCTGGTATCTTGCCGGGAATCCAGGCTTCAGGAAAAAGCTGAAGATGGAAATATGGGGGCGAAGATAGCGCTGGGCCAGTTAAAAAAAATCGAAGACTTCCTCTCTACCATGCAAATCGGGATTACACTCGCCAGCATCCTTGCAGGAGCGTACGGCGGTGTTGCTATAACAGCTAAAATACTACCTTATCTCCAGGGACTCCATATTGATCCTGATCTGTTATATAGGATAACATTATCCCTGGTTGTGACTTTTGTTACCTATTTTACGCTGGTTTTCGGGGAGACGGTGCCAAAGTCGATCGCTTTCAAGCATTCAGAACCAATCACCATCACACTTGCCCCGTTTATGAAGGGGGTGGCAAAGGTGCTTCACCCACTGGTTTGGGTGTTGAGCATGTCAACCAAAGGGATCATGAAACTCTTCGGAGTGAAAAGCAGTACAGAGCCTCATATCACGGAAGAGGAGCTGAAGCTGATGATCCGCCAGAGTTCCGAACATGGCGTGATTGACAAGCAGGAGTCGGAGATCATCAAAGATGTATTCCGCTTTGGAGCAAAGACAGCCTTCTCCATCATGACACCCAGGATCGATATCCGTTGGATTGATCTGACTATGCAGAAGGATGAAATCTTAGGACTCATCAATGAAATGGGATATTCGAAATACCCGGTTGGCGATGGATCACTCGACCAGATAAAGGGCATTCTCGTGGTCAAAGACCTGATCGGGATTCTTCACTCAGGGGATACGCCTGATATTACATCCATCCTGTCAGAACCTCTCTATGTGACAGAGAACATGTCGGCATCCGACATCCTGGAGAAATTCAGGGAACGGAAGATCCACATAGCAATCGTCGTAGATGAGTATGGTACTGTTGAGGGACTGATTACGCTCCACGACCTGGTGGAACATATTCTGGGCGACCTGCCCGACCTCTCTGATAAGGAGCCTCCCGACTACGAACAGAATCCTGATGGGTCATACATCATCAGTGGCAGTATGAACTTCTGGGAGTTAGCCGATATGCTGGAGATTCCGGACCTGGATGATGAAGAGTTTGAAGAAGAGGCCCGGAACTTCAGTACTGTTGGGGGATTGGCTATGTATACCCTGGGAAGCATTCCGGAGGTGAACGATCACTTCACATTTGGTGGCTACGACTTCTCCATTCTCGAGATGGATGGAAATCGGGTGGCAAGTCTCTCTGTTCACATATCAAAAAATCAACCGGAAGGCTGAAAGTTACTAACAATTAACAATTCAGTAATCCCATCTCCTTTCACTTTTCTTATTTTTGTCATTCGTCAATAGGTATAATCAAATCTTATATGTTATGAAGAAACTTTACCTTTTCATTATTGCTTTAGCTATGGTCGGATACATTTCTGCTCAAGACTGTTCAGACCTCTTTATTTCGGAATATGTGGAGGGGTGGTACAATAACAAAGCGATTGAAATTTACAACCCTACCCCCAATGTCATCACCTTTACCAATACCTACCGGTTGATCCGATGGTCGAACGGCTCTACCATTGCCGATCAGGATATTCTGTATGTATTGCCCTTGACGGGAGATATTCAGCCCTACCAGGCTCTTGTCATCATTCAGGATACCAACTTCCCGGGACAGGATTCCATGGTGTGGGCCGGATTGAGAGCTAAGGCGGATTACCTCGCTCCTGCCGATTATAATGCCGGAACCCAGGGATGCCGGGTTGTTTTCTGGAATGGCGATGACGCTATTTCTATCCAGAAAAAAACAGGTGGGAACTGGGTGGATATAGATATCTTCGCTGAGATTGGTGTTCGGCCTCTCAACTGGCAGGGAGAGGTCACTCCTGCAGGCGCCTGGACCGATACGCCCCCCTACTGGAGAGGGGAAGGTGCATATCTGACCCAGAATCAAAGCCTGATCCGTAAGCCAACAATCAAGCATGGCATCAATAGAGTCACAATGAACACATATGGAGATACAGTGACCGGAGGTTTCCCCAACAGCTTCAACGCCCTTGTTGAGTTTGATTCACTTCCAGCCAACTTTTTTGACAGCCTCGGACTTCATACGTGTGATTGTAAATCACTGAGCATCAAGGATCGGCAAAATCCGGATCGGACTCAGATTTTTCCCAATCCGGTAACCGGAAATCAGGTCACCCTCCGTGCCCTTGAACCGATTGAATCCATCGAAGTCTACAGCATGTTGGGAGAGCGCATCTACATGATGAAACTCATCGCCAATACACGTGAGGTCGTGCTTGATATTACATCTAACATGCGGAACAGTGTTCTGATGGTTCAGGTAAATACAAGAAATAACAGGGTGTCCACGCTAAAGATGGTGGTCCGGTAATGGGCAGGAAATGGTATGAGGATTCTATCAATCATTTTTATCGCTCTCCTCTTCCCAGGATTCCTTAGCGCACAGCTTTTTACAATCAAAGGAACTGTCTCGGATGCCACTACGGGTGAAACCCTGATAGGGGCATCAATCCTGTATGGTGAAGGGAAAGGAGTTGTGACCGACATGGATGGACAGTATGAACTGAAAGTCCCCAGCGGGACATACACCATCAGGGTTTCCTATGTAGGCTACCTGGAACAGACACAGACCCTGACGACAGGCAGCAAACCGGTAACCCTCAATTTCAAACTTAAAACCATGACCCTCACCGAAGTAGAGGTCGTAGCGGATATGGCGCTGACCCGGGAAACGCCGGTGGCCTTTTCAACGATCAGGCCGAAAGAGATTCAGGAAGAGCTGGCTTCACAGGATATTCCGATGATCCTGAATAAAACACCCGGGGCATATGCTACCCAGCAGGGGGGGGGTGATGGGGATGCCCGGATCAACATCCGTGGATTTAGCCAGCGAAACCTTGCCGTGATGATCGACGGGATCCCGGTCAACGATATGGAGAATGGATGGGTTTACTGGTCAAACTGGTTTGGGCTGGATGCCGTGACGCGGAATATTCAGGTACAACGTGGCCTTGGCGCGTCCAAACTGGCGCTGCCTTCTGTAGGAGGAACCATGAATATCCTGACTCAGAGCATTGAAACCAAACTGGGAGGCAGCATCAAGCAGGAGGTGGGGAGTGATGGTTTCATGAGAACAACCCTTGGTGTAACCACCGGCCAGATGAAACATGGATGGGGTGTGACACTTTCCGGCTCCTATAAACAAGGGAAGGGCTGGGTGGATAACACCTGGACCAAAGGATGGTTTTTTTACCTCAGGGTGGATAAAAAATTGGGAAACCACCTGATTACCTTCTCAGCCATGGGAGCGCCCCAGGAACATGCACAGCGGTCCTATAAAAAGACGATTGCCACGTTTGACAAAAATTATGCTGCCAAACTGGGAGTGGATACTGCCAATTTAGGCCCATCCTTTGGAATCAAATACAACCCCAACTGGGGGTATCTGAACCGGTGGCAATATGGCTCAAACGGGGAGGTATTATACCAGGATGAGCCAGAGAAGCTTTCCCAGGCCATGAACTACTATTTTAAACCACAGCTTAGCCTTCGCGATTTCTGGAGAATACACGACAAGTTATACTTGTCTAACATTATCTACGCTTCATTTGGCCAGGGTGGAGGTACCGGAACGGCAACATCCGACAAATTCGGCTCACCCGGAAGCTCTACGCCACCCCTCGATCCGTTTACTGGCCAGGTAATGTTCCAGAATTATTACAACTCCAATATGGAAGATTCTACCGGACGATCAAGCGGCATCCTGCGAAGCAGCCGGAATGACCATTACTGGTTTGGATTGCTCTCTACATTTAACTGGGAGATTACGGGTGAATGGACTCTTTCGGGCGGCCTCGATCTTCGGACATATCGCGGAGAGCATTACCGTGAGGTATATGATCTGCTTGGTGGATCCTTTTTCCTGGACAACTCCAATAGAAATAAATCCTGGAATCAGAAGCTGTATGATGACGATAAAATCCTTTACAACAACGACAGCAAAGTTCGATGGGGAGGCTTGTTTGTGCAGGCAGAATTTAAACGGGGAGGTTGGACCGCGTTTCTGAACCTGACTGCCGCACTGTCTGCTTATCAGCGGATTGACTATTTCCGGAAAAAGGATGTTACCCTTGATAATATCAGCTATACTGAGGTTGTTGGGTATGGGGATGTTTTTTATTACAATGGTTCCCAGAACCTCATCTATTCAATGGTAGCCGGCGATTCTCAGTTCCAGTCTAACGATACTACGTTCGTTGTCAAACGGGCGGGATCTACGCGTGACACCCTCTATATTGTGGATGCCAGCAGTTATGATATGAACTCCCCGGAAGCCCGGTTTACCAGGACGCCATGGCGGATATTTCCCGGATATACAGTGAAGGGAGGTGTCAATTACAACATTGATGAGCGAAACAATGTCTATATGAACCTGGGCTACCTCTCCCGCGCGCCACGATTCAACAATGTGTTTGATACGGATAACAAAGAGTTTCTGGATATCCGCAACGAAGTCGTCCAGGCGTTCGAACTGGGATACAGCTACTATTCGAAAAAAATCGGACTGAACATTAACGGGTACCTTACCAACTGGAAGAACAAACCGCTGGATAGCCCGATTTATGCTACATTTGAAGAGGATTCATATCCTGTGAATATCAATGGCATTGATGCTTTCCATATGGGGATTGAACTTCAGTTCGGTTGGAAAATCATCCCCTCCCTGCAATGGGATCAGGTCGCTTCCTGGGGCGACTGGCGATGGATGTCGGCCGATACCGCTTATATCTATAGCGAAGCCAACACCCTGATCAAGAAGTTTTACTTCAATGCCAAGGGAGTGCATGTTGGCGATGCAGCCCAGTTTCAGTTGATGGAGAGTCTGCGATGGGAGATCATTAAACGGTTGTACGTCTCAGGGTCATTTACCCTCTTTGCCAAAAACTTTTCAAATATGGATCCGGTAACACTAAGCCCCGACTACAATCCGAACTATCTGGATGAAAATGGGAAACCAAGGGATTCATGGGAACTTCCGTTATATTACCTGGTTGACCTGAATGCCGGATATCGGTTTGTATTCAAGAATTTTAAACTGGACCTGCGGGGTACCGTGCTGAACCTGCTTGACCAGAAATACATCGCCGATGCCCAAAATAACGATTCTTATTCCACGAGTAAAACAGACTTCGATGCAGCATCTGCAGGGGTTTTCTTCGGCCTGGGTAGAAGGTTCAACTTTTCAATCATGATAAGCTATTAAAGGAAATAGCGAGGTAGCGAGGTAGCGAGGTAGCGAGGTAGCGAAATGGCGTTGCAGTGATAGTGATGATGATTCAACTAGAAACAACTAACGATAAAATTATTAGTCTTAATAAGATAGAAAACAGAAAATGATGAAGTATACATTGATTTTTTTGGGAGCGGTATTGTTCTCTTTGCAGACAGGGTTTTCGCAGAATACCATTGCTGAAGCCCGGGCCCTTGCGCTGGGAACAACAGTGACGGTGAAAGGTGTTGTGACGAACGGAGCCGAATTGGGCGCCATCAGGTACATGCAGGATGCCACAGCCGGGATTGCGGCCTACAGTTATGATATGAGTTCAGTTAAACGAGGAGATTCAGTAGTAGTTACTGGCGTATTGAAGAACTACAACTACTTGCTTGAACTGGACCCGGTGAATTCATTTACGGTGCTTGCCGGGAACAAGCCTTTGCCTGCTCCCCAGTTGATTACTCCGAATCAGATGAGTGAATCCTATGAAGCTGAAGTCGTTAGAATGAATAACGTGCTCTTTTCCAATGCAGGCGGTACATTTGCTGGCAATACCAACTACACGATCACAGCAGGAGGAGAGTCGGCGCAGATAAGAATCAACAACAGTTCTTCGCTGGTTGGGGAGATCATCCCTTCGGGAGAGGTAGACCTGGTTGGCCTTTGCTCCCAGTTTTCCTATACAAGCTCATCCTCCGGATACCAACTACTGCTTCGCGATCCCGAGGATATCCTCTCAGGAAGTTCCATCCATATTATCTCCCCCGTCACTCAGTCGAATATAACCACTACGGACTTTATACTGAGTTGGGAGACAGATGTTGACGGATCCACAGAACTCTATTACGGCTTCACTCCCGATCTCGAAGTCGGCCACATTTCGACACCGGGTACTGGAACGTCTCACACCTTAGGCCTTACCTCCCTGGCGCCTTCCGACCTGGTTTATGTGAAGGTATTCAGTGTGACCGGCCAGGATACTGCCTTCGGCCCTGTAAGGCCCTTTATCACCGAGTCGGTCTCGACCGGAGATTTCAAGGTCTATTTTACGGCCACTGTTGATAACTCAGTCTCCACCGGCGCCCATGCGATCTTTCTGGATGCCTCGGCCGACGACACTGTCATCCAGTATATCAACCGTGCCAAGTATACCATTGATGTGGCGATTTACAATTTTACCATTGAGGGTATATCAAATATCGCCAACGCATTGAATGCCGCATTTTCACGTGGGGTGACCGTGCGGGTGGTGACCGACGGTTCTACTGGTAACAGTGGAATTCCGGAACTGACTGGTGGAATTAAGAAGATAGCCCGCCCCGCCGGCGACGGGATCATGCATGACAAATTTATGATCATCGACGGGAAATCGACCGTTCCGAATGATCCGATCGTGTGGACAGGCTCCTGCAACTGGACTGAATGGAACATCAACACCGATGATAACAATATGCTCTTCATCCAGGATATGAGCATGGCGAAGGTCTATATGCTTGAATTTGAAGAGATGTGGGGTTCCTCTACGGCCAACCCGGATCCGGCAAAGGCAAAATTCGGCATCGACAAAACTGATAATACCCCGCATGAACTGATCATTTCAGGGAAACGGGTGGAGGTCTATTTCAGCCCGTCGGATGGGGTAAACAGCGTGATCATTGATCATATCAATAAATCGAATAACGACATTGAGGTGAATACCATGCTGATTACGCGGGATGATATTGGCAATGCATTGGCCGCCAGGGCTAATATCGGCATTAACACACAGGTGATGATCGACAATGAGAGTACCAGTGGCGCCACGGTGGTGGAAACTCTGAAAAATACACTTGGAAATAAATTCAGGGAGTTCGGTGAACCGGGAACGCTGCATAGCAAATCGATGATCGTCGACCAGTCCAACTCCTCTTCCGATCCGTTTATCCTGACAGGTTCACATAACTGGAGCAGTAGCGCTGATCAGAAGAATGATGAAAATACAGTGGTGATCCATGATGCCGGGATTGTGAACCTCTATTACCAGGAGTTCAGTGAGCGTTATATCAACGGGATTCCAGTGAACCAGCAGACAATTCTAAACCTTGGCCCCAACCTGGAGGTGTGTGCAGGGGTTGAGGTAATCCTGGATGCCGGAAAGTTCACTACCTATAACTGGTCTACGGGAGATCTTTCCCAAACTGCCACCGTTGATTCGACAGGAGTTGGCATCGGGACGAAGATGGTCTGGTGCAGGGTAAGCGATGCGTATGGATATCAATGGGATACAGTCTATATCACGTTCAAGGATTGCTCAGCTATCCCGGAAAATCAAGAACCCATCTCCCGGGTGAGGGTATACCCAAATCCATCTGACGGTCATTTTACACTTACATTCCAGTCCAACTGCCAGGAAACCATTACCTTTGAATTAACCTCGTACAACGGAAGGACAGTCTCCTGTTTCGAGAAGGAGGTTATAACTGGCGAGAACACAATCATCATCAATCAGCGGGATCTTCCTTCCGGACTATACCTGTTGCAGATGAGATCAAGTAGCAGCTTCGTCATACGTAAAATAGTGATATCGAATTAGCAAATGCCGGACAGCTTAGTCATCATTCCCACATACAACGAGAAGGAGAATATCGAACAGATCATCCGGAAGGTTTTCTCCCTGGAAAAGGATTTTAACATCCTCATCGTTGAAGACAATTCGCCTGACGGAACTGCAGGGATCGTAAAGAACCTGATGCAGGAGTTCCCATCTCGCCTTTTCATTGAAGAGCGAAAGGGCAAGCTGGGACTGGGAACAGCATACATTCACGGATTCAAATGGGCCCTAAAGCAAGGCTACGGGTTTATCTTTGAGATGGACGCTGATTTCTCCCATAACCCTGAAGATCTTCTAAGGCTCTATGACTCGGCAAAAAATCATGGTGGCGATCTGGTGATCGGCTCCCGTTACATCACGGGCGTCAATGTTGTGAACTGGCCAATCGGACGGGTGCTGATGTCCTATTATGCCTCCAGCTATGTACGGCTGATCACCAGGATGAAGGTACGCGACACTACTGCCGGCTTCAAGTGTTACAGGAGTGAGGTGCTGAAAGCCATCAACCTTGACAAGATTCGGCTTATGGGATATGCTTTTCAGATAGAGATGAAGTTTACTGCCTGGAAGCTGGGATTCAATATCATAGAGATTCCAATCATCTTTACCGACCGAACACTGGGGACATCTAAAATGAGCAAAGGAATCTTCAAGGAGGCCATCCTTGGAGTGATCAAACTCAGGTGTAAGAGCATTATCCATAAATACAAGCGGGTAAATGCATGACAAGAAAGGATTTCTGATCCAAAACGCTACCATCGTTAACGAAGGCAGCATTTTCGTTGGTGATGTGCTCATTGAAAACGAAAAGATATCCGGCATCTGGCATCAGGGATCCCGGATCCCGGATCCCGGATCCCGGATCCAGATTATTGACGCCACCGGTAAATACCTTCTCCCAGG
>Ga0268281_1001219_pt1 | contig 15545 bp, 15 predicted proteins | sample saktaG_10_FD_190134 | JGI IMG/M metagenome (GOLD analysis project Ga0268281, IMG submission 190134) | Saline water microbial communities from Sakinaw Lake, British Columbia, Canada - sak_2011_5_24_50m | ecosystem: Environmental > Aquatic > Non-marine Saline and Alkaline > Saline ... | reverse complement strand
TACAAATCGTTGAAAATAAATTGAATGATAGACCAAGAAAATTATTAAAATACAAAACACCGTATGAAGTATTTTATGAGTATTCAAATAAATAATGTGTGTTGCACTTATTACTTGAATCTACGTTTTTCAGAAATTCTTAAACTGATTTAAGTATTATATTAACCTTTAAATGTTATAATATTATCAACAGTAGATTTCAAATTTAAGATTAAGAAAATGAATGAGTTTGAAAGAAAACAATTAAAATTTATAAAAATTCAGATTCTTATACTGTTTCTAACCCTGTTGGCTGCTATATTTATAGGTTACCGTCAAAATGATATTAATCAACAACTAGTAAATATTGAGTTTACACCATCAGTTGCATTAACAGCTTCAAATGATCAGCTACTAATTCATAATTACGGAGATAATAATGTTTGGTTCTTTGGTAGTGAGACCGAGGGTTTGCCAAAACATATTACTGATGAGCCACGGTTGATTCCTCCTGGTATGCGTTATTACATTCCTATAAAAGAATTTAAAGAGTTTGTTAAAGAACAGATCGGTCCTAGTGGATCGAAAAATATTTCCATTTTACTATTCATTAAGTCTGCTCATGGCCGTGAGTATACTGTTTATAACAATCTTTATTGTGAAATAAAAAATGAAACATTATTTATTAATCCACAAACTATAAACATTTCAGCTTCAAAATGGAGTTTTTAACTCTAACCTAACATCTCGCTGGCCCTGGTGAGAACAGTACGAAACATATCGCTCCACAACTCAGAATTATCCCCCCAAATAAATCTTACTACAATAACAACCATAATTAAATCATCTTCGCTTCATACTTCGCCACGAAGCAAGTCTGATTTTGCGACATAATCCATATAATTTTGACATTTAAACTTTGACATTCCATTTGAAATTAGAAATTTGAAATTTGGATTCCTAAAATAGTTGCCACACAAGTTCAGGTCATTACCTTATTAATATAATATGAAATCAACAGAAATTTTTGACAGAAAACTCTGGCTTGCTCCTCTGGCAGGATATACCGATTATGTGTATCGTAAGATTTGCAAGCGATTTGGTGCAGATGTCGTGCTCTCCGAAATGATCAGCGCAGATGCACTAATACACAAGAATAAGAAAACTGAAGTATTAGCAAATTTCGATGAAACCGAACACCCGATCGGCTTGCAGGTTTTCAGCAATACGGCAGATAAGATCGTAAAAGGTATTCGGATCATGCAAAAATTCAATCCCGATTTCTTTGATATAAATATGGGCTGTCCGATCAAGAAAGTGGTAAAAAACGGCGCTGGCGCTGCGCTCTTGAAATCCCCTCACGAGATCGCTTCTATCGTTCGTCAAACAAGAAAATTATTAAAAGATGCACTCTTCACAGTAAAGATCAGGATCGGATGGGATTCCGATGAACATTTTGAGGAAATTATCAAAATTATTGAAAGCGAAGGTGCATCAGCAATCATCATTCATCCCCGAACACGCAGCCAGTTGTTTTCAGGAAAAAGTAATTGGAACTATATTAAAAAAGCAAAAGAAATTGTAAAAATTCCTGTAATCGGAAATGGAGATATTCTTACTTGTGAAGATGGCGTGAGGATGTTCCAGGAAACTGGTTGTGATTCCATAATGGTTGGAAGAGGATCGCTTGGAAATCCCTGGCTTTTCTCACAGATAAAAGATAAAATTGATAAGAAGGAAAGTCTGCAACTCACGACTAAAGAGCGAATTAAAGTGATGAAAGAGCACCTGTTTGCAAGTGTGGAATTTTATGGAGAAACAACTGCGATCAGATTGTTCAGAAAATTTGTTCCCTTTTATACAAAGGGTTTGCACGGCTCATCACATTTTCGCGATAAGATATATCATCTTATAACAAAAAACGAGATTGTTGACGTGATTAATTCATTTGAGAAGAGTGTAATTAATGGATAATTATATTAAAGCGAAGCTCCTTGAAGCAGAGCATCACATCCAAAAAAACTGGCTTCTTGCAGAAGAGATCCTGCAGGGAGTTATTGATGACCATCCCGATACCTTCAAGGCATATGAGATGCTGTACGTGATATATATGACGCATGCCCTCTTCAAAAAAGCTGAGAAGATCATTGCAAAAGCTCTTAATATATTTCCAGACAGCAACCAGCTAAATTTTCTTATGGGAAATGTATATCTCACTCAAAAGGGAAAAGCGCACAAAGCATTGGAATGGTACTCAAAGATCACAGTAGAAACTCCCGAAATGCTTTTTAATAAATCCGTTGCCCTCGTGTATTTGGATCGAAGAAAAGAAGCGATCACCTATTTTAAAGAGATCATGCCATACTTTAATAATCTTGTTTCAACCTATACCTTTCTCGCAGAGCAATACATTGCACTCAAGGAATGGGATAATGCGATCTCTGTGTTGAAAAGTGCAGAGAAAAAATTCCCAACAAACAAAGAAGTTGCACTCCTCATCGGCAAATGCTATGATAGTAAAAAGAACTGGATACAGGCATTTGTGTGTTATGACAAAGCAGGGCGATTGGGTTGTAACAGTGCAGAATTTCACAACATTTTTGCAAATTGCTGCTATAATATGGGGGATATTGATAAGGCAGTCGAGAACTACAAGACAAGCATTCAAAAAAATATATTTTACATCAAATCCTATATCGATTTGAGCAAGATATACATTGCGGAAAAAGATTTTAACAACGCAAAGAAATATCTCAGAATTGCTCATAAGATAGACCCGCTGAATATTTATATTACACTTGTATCAGAAAAATTAAGAAGAATTTTTAATAAGGATGAGAGAAAATGATGAACAAAAAGATATGGATTTTTATTTTTGCGCTTTTGCTTTCTGCGTTTATCTGGTTTGAGATAAATCTTACGAAGGTACAGAAAGTAGATATACAGGTGCCTATCACGATCTCCAATGCACCTTCTGCGCTTGTGCCTATTAATATTGAACCCGAAACTATCGATATAACTGTCGAAGGCAAAGGTCAGTCTGTGATGGGCTATAATCTGAAAAAATATATCTATCATATTGACCTGAAAGATGTGCACTATGGAAAAAACTATTTACCAATAGATTATGAGAATCTTGATGGACTTGAGGAATTCAATCTCACTATTGTTCACAAATCTCCTATGAAAGACGTGCTCATAGTTATGGACAATATGAATACAATGATCGTTCCTGTTGAACTTGCCTTTGCAGACGATGAGAGCAAGCAATATTTTGAAGAAAATGAACTTGAAATCAAACCAGAGGAGATACAGATAACAGGTCCTCAATCCATTATTACCCAGATCGAAGAAGTGATCACAATACTTTATGATAAGGACATCCATGTTGACGACCCGCACCTTAGCATTATTCAGCCCAAGGATCCGATGGTTTCCTATGATATTTATACACTAGATATCATAAAGATGGAGCCGAAGATCATTCAGAAGACCATTTCACTTATTTCTATAGACAAGCCGAAGGGGATAGAGATTTTTCCTTCCTCGGTAAGTATTAAGGTGTCGGGTGATAAAGAATTTGTGAGTATTCTGGAAGAGAAGGATATCTTTGCAACAATTGAATTGCCGGATTCTTTCAAAGTTGATGATGAAGTATCAATAAGCGTGGAATTACCGGCCGGAATCGACCTTCTGGGACAAACTCCTACGAAAGTGCGCATAAAATCAGTTAAAGAATAATTTATGAAGAAACCCCTCATTCTTGCGATAGAAACCTCCTGCGACGATACCTCCGCAGCACTTATCGATGGAAATTGTGATGTGCTCTCTAATGTGATCTCTACTCAGGAAGAAGTGCATGCAAAGTATGGGGGAGTTGTTCCTGAGCTTGCATCCCGTGAACACATTCGTACCCTGATCCCAATCGTGGAAATGGCTCTTGAAAAAGCAGAAATCAGGTTGAAAGATATCGATGCTGTCGCAGTTTCTGCAAATCCTGGACTGATCGGTTCTTTGCTGGTCGGCGTCTCTTTTGCAAAAGGGTTGGCATTCAGTCTTCAAAAACCATTGATAGCTGTGAATCATATTTTCGGGCATGTGTTCGCTAATTTCCTGGAGCATAAAAATATAGAATTCCCCTTTTTGTCTCTCATTGTATCCGGTGGACATACAGAATTGGTAATTTTTTCTTCGTCAGTTGAATATACAATTCTCGGAAAAACCGTCGATGACGCTGCCGGTGAGGCATTTGACAAGATCGGCAAGCTGCTTGGTTTGCCCTATCCAGGCGGACCTTTTATCAATTCTCTTGCTAAAGGTGGAAATAAGCTTGCTATCGAATTTCCGCTTCCAATGCTCAAGCATGATAATTTTGATTTCAGCTTTAGCGGATTGAAAACTGCAGGCATGCTCTATCTCAAAGAAAAAGGGACACTCGACGAAGCTGCTACTCATGATTTTGCTGCAAGTTTTCAGCATGCGATCGTTGAAGTGCTCTTTCAGAAAACGATCAAAGCTTTAAAAAAGCATTCACTGAAAACTATTTTACTTGCGGGTGGAGTTGCAGCGAATTCCGAATTGAGAAGAACTTTCACAAACTATTGTAATGAGAGCAACATCAGACTTTTTTACCCCTCAGAAAAATACTGCACAGATAATGCTGCAATGATAGGCGCAGCAGCTCAATTCAAATATAAAAAGAAAAAATTTGCTTCTCTCGAGCTGAATGCCTCATCAGTGAAGGGTATGAAACTATTATGATCTTTTTCTATGTTCTATATTCGTTGACTGCGCTGTACAGCTTGTTTCTATTATTTCTCATTATAGGGACATTTAGAATTAATCGAACCATTTCTTCAGAGAATAAAGATCATTTTATCTCAGTCATTGTCGCTGCACGAAATGAGGAGAAGCATTTGACTTCATTGCTGAATAGCTTACTGGCACAAGAATATCCGCAAGATAGATTTGAAATAATTGTTGTGAATGACCACTCTGTAGATAACATGGACTATATTCTTGAAAATTTTTCAAAGAAATATCCTCAGATAAAATACATCACCATTACTGAAGAATTACCATATCTTATTGGGAAGAAGCGAGCACTTACAGAAGGGATCAAACATGCGCAGGGCGAGGTGCTGATGTTCACAGATGCGGATTGCAGGCCCGGGAAATTCTGGGTCAGTTCAATGAATGAGGTTTTTGCCAGAGGATTTGATGTGGTGGTTGGCTACTCTCCCTTGAAATGTCAGAGCAAAAGTTTTGACAAAAGGATTATCTACATTCTGAAGAAACTTGAACGGCTAGCAATGTTCACTTTTTCCGCAGGCAGTATCGGCTGGAATTGGGGAATTACTGCAACCGGCAGAAACATCGCCTACAAAAAGAAGGTCTTTGAATCACTAAAAGGATATGAAGGGATTGGGCACATTCCCTCAGGGGATGACGATCTCTTTCTTCAAAAAATAAGTAAAAGTCATTCTTGCAAAATAGGATTTGCAACTCATCCGGACAGCTATGTTCTTTCAGTTGAAGAAAAATCCCATTCTCAGACCTTTCAGCAGGAAAAGAGGCGAGGTTCGAAGTGGCGATATTATCCTGCTCTTATAAAATTTGTTTCCCTCCTTGCCTTCATTTTTCTTTTATTATTATTTATTACTTTCATACTTGCTTTAGCCGGAGTTGTAACATGGAGATTCTTTCTTATAGTATTTCTCGCAAAAAGCTTCTTCGATCTCCTCATATTGCTGCGCGGTGCAACGATCTTCAGAGAATATGTTTCACTGCTTGTCTTTCCTTTTGTGGAAGTGCTGTATGCTCCCTATTTTGTAATTTTTGGATTGCTCGGCACGTTCAGTAAATACAAATGGAAAATGTAAAATGCACCCGCCTTCGTTTCATTTCAGTCTTCACTACGTTACGCCCCGACAAGACGGCGCGGCAGGAATTGAAAAATGGAAAATGCATTTGATTGTTCGGTTTTGTGAGAAGTCATGGACCACTACGTGACTTTAGTCGGTTTTGGGTTATGGAATGACCAGCTTTTTTTATTGACAACGAATGAAGTATATTTTCTAAATTATTAATAGAAGTGGAAATTGAAGTTTATAATCGTGAGAAGGAATGAAGCAATTGAAAGAATTGTGATAGTATTATTCATAAATCTAATATAATGGAAGCTTCACGAAGTGATTGACAGCAATTAAATAAAAATAAAAAATGAGGTAAATATGGAGAAACCAATATGAATAATTGGACTAAATTAAGTATTGAATACGCCAATCAAAGATCATATCTTGACGATCTGTTTCAAGTTTATCCAACAATCCCCGAGGGAATAAGAGACATTGACGAAGCAATTTGGACCGAAATAGAAACATCATTTAAGCTTAAAGACAACATCGCTTTAATCAAGGAGTTGTTAAAACTTGGACTATTCCCCATAAAAGACAGCTACATTGCTTACCTAAAACGGGACAAGTCTGCCATAGATAGGAATCCAAGAACTATTAATCGCATCTGTGGAAGACTTTACGAAATGGGGCTTGATAAAATTTTTAAGAAATGCAGTGAACCAAAAGAAACTAATCGCCAGATAGGACCAATGTTTCGTGATTGGTTAAGGAAGAAATCTCTTGGAATTTCTCCTGTTGATATAGATCATTTTTCAGCTAATAATAAAGATGCTATTCTTGATGCAGGGGACAAAATGAAGATGGATTTCGCAAAAAAAGAGTTGAATTATAATAGGAATAAAGGACTGGATTTAGTTGCGCGTTTCAATGGTAAATATATCATTGGAGAAGCTAAATTTCTTACTGATATGGGGGGGCATCAAAATACCCAATTTGAAGATGCGATTGCAACAATTGAAGAAAAAAATGTTAATGCGATACAAATTGCCATACTCGATGGTGTTCTTTATATACCTGGCAAGTCAAAAATGTACAAGTACATTTCAAACCCTTATAAAGATTATTACATTTTTAGTGCATTGTTATTACGCGAATTTTTATACCAAGTTTAATTCAAATGAAAAATATTCTGATAAAAGGAGATAATTTTAAAGGTCTTCAGTACCTTTTAAAAAATAAAAATTTAAAAGGGAAAATTGACTTAGTATACATCGATCCCCCTTTTGCAACAGGTGGAAATTTTACAATTACTGATGGCAGAGCTTCTACTATCAGTAATTCAAGAAATGGAGATGTTGCTTATTCCGACAAACTAAAAGGTAAAAATTTCATTGAATTTCTACAACAACGCCTAGTCCTTATTAAAGAACTGCTTTCAGTAAAAGGCTCAATTTACTTGCATATTGATTATAAAATTGGGCATTATGTAAAAGTAATGATGGACGAAGTTTTTGGAATAGAAAATTTCAGAAACGACATAACAAGGATTAAATGTAATCCGAAAAACTTCAAAAGAATTGGCTATGGTAATATTAAAGATTTGATTTTATTTTATTCTAAAAGTACAAAACCGATATGGAACGAACCAAGTAAAAAATATACAGAAAAAGACCTTGCAACATTGTTCGCGAAAATTGATAAACTGGGCAGAAGATATACAACTGTTCCAATTCACGCTCCCGGGGAGACAGAAAATGGAAAATCAAACGAACCTTTTAATGGTATAATGCCCCCAAAAGGAAGACATTGGAGAACAGATGTAAAAACTTTGGAGCAATGGAACAAAGATGGATTAATTGAATGGTCTTCAAAAGGAAATCCAAGAAAAATCATTTTTGCAGACGAACGTGAAGGGAAAAGAGTTCAAGATATTTGGGAATTTAAAGACCCACAATATCCAGCGTATCCTACTGAAAAGAATTCTGTATTATTAGATTTGATTATTAGAACTTCTTCTAATCAAAAAAGTATAGTTTTGGATTGTTTCTGCGGTTCAGGAACCACATTGAAATCAGCACAAATAAATGGCAGAAAATGGATTGGGATTGATAATTCTAAGTACGCTATAAAAGCGGCGAAAAAGAAACTTGCAACTATTAAAGAAGACCTTTTTGCAGCAAGTGTAAGTTATGAATATATTGATTTAGAAAAAGAATCTCAACCATTAACAACGGCTGTGAGTAATGTGAGTTCAAGAGTAGAAATCAAAAAAAGTGTATTTAAACAAGTGTAGTGATAAAATGGGAACTATCAGTTTCTTAACCATGTTAGGTTTAAGTTTTGGAATGACCAGATGACTAATTCACCAATGACCAGCTTTTTTTATTGACAACCATCCTGTTTTTCAAGAATTCATCTTTCAATTAGTATGAAAGTTCGAGTTTTAGCAAGTGGGAAATGGGAAAGGTATAAACCAGATCCAGAAGTGAAAAAAATTTCTGAGTTCTTTAAGATTTTAAAAAGGATAAGTATGGTTGTTTTTAGGGATAATATTAAACATTATTGTAAAGCTTAAGACAGACAAGGAAACATTATGATAAAGCTAACAGAACAGCAAATAAATGAGATTGCTTCGGAACTTGAAGCTGGAATGAGATGTTTTTATAATAAACAGACAGGAGAAATAAAGACAATACCTAACTTTGATAATTGGCTTGATGCTGACAAGGAACCTTGGGAAGAAGACCTCACAGAATTGGATGAAAACCGGATTGATTATATTGAATTCGAGGATATGTCATCCAGAGAATCTTTTCAAATCATGGCGGATTTTGCTGAAATTGTTGATAATGCACAATTACGTGACAGATTGATAGATTCATTGAATAAATCAAAACCATTCAGAAACTTTAAATGGATTATTGATAATTCAGGAGATTATTGAGAAAAATGGTTAGAATTTAAAGAGGTAAGATATATTGAATGGGTTAAAGACCAAATAGAGCAATTAAATGAAAGTTGACAGGTTTATGTTCAATAACCTGTTAATGCCATATACATGATCCTAATAAGCAATTACATGGAGTTTCGGAGCAAGATTATAATTATATTTGAAAGGAGAAAAGCATGGAAAAGAAAATATTTCAAATTCAGATTGCATTAAAAGGATTTAAGCCAAAGATTTGGAGACGAATATTAGTGCCATCGGATATGTTATTTTCCGATTTTCATAAAGTAATTCAGACAACTATGGGTTGGACAAATTCTCATTTGCATCAATTTAGGAAAAATAGAACTCGCTATGCACCGAAATCACAATATGATGATCTCGGGTTTGATATGGATATTGTGAATTATGGTAATATGAAAATATCCGATCTGCTAACGAAAGAGAAAGAAAAAATTTTTTACGAATATGATTTTGGTGATGGTCGGGAGCATGACATAATATTAGAAAAAATATTACCATTCTATAAGAAATCAAATTATCCTATCTGTTTAAAAGGGAAAATGAGCTATCCGCCCGACGATTGTGGCGGGATTTGGGGATATTCGGACATGTTGGAAATACTAAAACAACCTGACCACGAAGAATATGAAGAATGGATGGAATGGGTGGGTGGAGAATTTGACCCAACATATTTTGACATAGGAGAGATCAATGAAATGCTGAAAACAAAAGATTATGGATGTATTGAAATTTTTTTTTAATGAAAAAGCAAGAGCTGTAAGAGATAGATATAATCGATATTTGTATCCCGGTTGTTTAAGCCATTATTGAGAGAGAAAATAATGTTGATACTGAAATTTTAGTTCAGACCAGATGGAAACCCGAGATAGATCCAGAGTATTTTGGAGCATTAGAAATACCTGCCGGTTGGATCGATAGATATGAGAATGTGTATGATGCAGTTAAAAGAGAAGTTTTTGAAGAAACCGGATTAAATGTTTTAGAAATATTTCCCAATATCAAAACTAAAAAATATTCTCCAAAAGATGATGGATCTTTTAAATTCCATGCATTTTGCTCTCAACAACAGATTAAAGATGGCAAACCCTGGATCGGTTTTGTCTTTATTTTCAGAGTTGAGGATAAAGAACCCAAAGCTCAACAGGTAGAATGCAAAGATATCAGATGGATTAAAAAGTCTGAACTCAAAAAAAATACTTGAAGAATCACCTGAAAAAATATTTACTTTGCAGTTGGGAGTTCTGGATTATTACTTTAATAACAAACGGCACCAAAAATAAACTCGGTGAACGCTGCGTTTCTCACTTCATCCTTACCCTCATATAGCATTAGTTAAAAAGGGAATTGCTCAGGTCGCAATTTCGCCAAAATTTTCTACGTGGAATTTTTCACACATAGATGCGGGAATTTTTAAAATAAGAAGAGATGCCCGCCAGTGGATAGGATTTAGGATTTAGTGCAGAGTGAGATGGAAAAGATGAAAACGGCAATCGGGTTAGCCCAGGAATTTATTTCTATAAAATGGATACAAGTAATTATTCTCAAACAAAGAAAATGATCCTGATGGAATAATAGAAAATTTCTTTTGCAGGATTCAAATTTTTTTAGGATTTACCATTTTCACCTTTAAGCTTATTTATTTTATTGGAACAAAGATATACATTTCTGATTTACTGCTTTGCGGATCGAAATTCTTGCCGTAAAGCTCTAATCCATCTACCATTCCCGTATCATATCCGCTTTGGGGAAACCAAACATTGTAGATGTAAGTATAGGTTTCTGAAAGCTTGTCCAGAGAACCGTAATGAGTGAATTTTGCATATTGTGAAGCAGATGCCACATAAACGATCATGCCATCCGGAATGTTTTCTGTACTTGAGATTTCCATGCCTACGAAATAGGTAAATTCTCCGGGTTGAACTGAGTAATCCATATCATAAGATACACCCCATGCTGCTTCGGGATCAACTTTATTTTGGATTTGATCACTAACCTTCATGAAATTCATCCAGAATACAGAAATTCCAGACATTGCATCAAAGGTGAAACGTTTTTCCATTCCGACAAAAGTGATAGCATCCATCGAAACGATTTTGGGCTGTGCAGATACGAATTTAGGTGCTTCATGCTTTTGAGGTACTGGGGGTGGTGCATTTTTTGTTTTCATACAACAACATGAAACCATTAAGAAAGAAATGACAACACATAGAATTATACTAATTTTTTTCATTGTATCCTCCTGGGATATTTATGCTTATTTTTCTTGATTTATTAGTCTTGAATGCCAAGATTTCTATTGCACGATATGCCAATTATTATCACAATTTGCTTCGAATATTTCTTGTTCTTTTAAGTAGTCAATTATAAGATTTCTGAGGTCGGTTTCTGAAGAATATAAAACTTTCGGTTCATCGATACCAATTGCTTTCAGATGTCCACCTCCGCCGTTTGCCCTGTAACTGTTAAGAGCAACTGTATAGATCATTTCAGGATCGATGGGCTCTGCAGTTTTAAGAAATGTCACATTCTTTATTCTGCTTCCGGGCTGTTCGCGAACATCAATAGTGTATGAAATGCCTTCTGCCATATCATAGTTATAGCCAGCCATGTCCGGATTCGTTGAAAGCGAGTCATTTTCATATACATAATAGTTAGCACAATATTCAAGATAATCAACAAGCTGCTCACCTGTCATTTCGATCATTTTGAGGGTATTTTCATAGGGATACATTGCATACACATCTTTGATACGGATTGTATCAGCTGGAATGACAAGCCTGGTTGAAAATACAGGAGAAAGAGAAATGTCTGCTTCAGTAAGATGAAGTTGAACTCTGTTGATGAGTTCAGGAATTGGTGAATCTTCAAAACGGGCATTTTCTGTAGTGATGATTTCTTTATTCAAAGCAATAGGGGTTCTGAAGAATGAAATTACTTTCTTATGATACGGTTCATTAAGCACAAGAATTTCCCGAGATGGTGGAAAATCCTTTGCCTGCTCGATCCAGCCGGTTTTTTCGATAACTTTCCATTTTCCATTTCTTTTTTCCAGCACGATCTTGGCAATCCCAAGTCCCCAAGCATGAGAGCCGGAGATCATTTTCAGAGTGGTACTGTCTCGTATCGTAATAATTGTATCTCGCGGATTCACACGATGCGAATGACCTCCAAAAACAACATCAAATCCGGGAACTCTTTCTGCTACCAGTCCGGATGCATTCGCAACAGGTAATCCAAAAAGTTCCTCTTTATACTTATCTTCCTGTGCATCAAATCCGGCATGAAAAATTCCGATAAGAACATCGACGCTATCACGAAGTTTTGGGGAATATTGTTGAGCCGATGCCACCATATCTTTCCATGTGATGCCAGGATAATAGGTCGAGTCAAGCATAGTTGGAATTCCGGGCGTTGTCAAACCAAGAATGCCAATTTTAATACCGACTGTTTCCAAAATTGTATAGGGCTCGAAATAGGTAGACCCGTCATCGAGTGCAGCATTAGCTGAGAGCCATGGAAAATCTGAGGTATCTCTTGCTTTTGTGTAGGTGTCCACACCCAGTTCAATTTCATGATTGCCGACTGCGAAAGCATCGTAGCCAATATAATTCATTGTTTGGATGATCGGGTGGACATCAGAAGTATCGATCCTGTTGAAATAATACGCATACGGATTGCCCTGTAAAAGGTCTCCGCAATCAAGCAGAACAACATTATCATATTTATCTTTGAACTCTTTTATCCTTGTATAAACCTTTACCAGTCCATATTCAGCTGGTTCATCCTTGATGTAATCATAAGGTAGGATAGATCCGTGGATATCTGTTGTATTTAAGATATATAGCGTATCCCGTTCTCCATTAGCATAAAGAGTGGGAATGATCAAGAATATCAAAAAGAAAGTAACTAATAATTTTTTCATAGTATTACCTATATATTTGATTATTGGATGAGACCCAGCCAGAGCAGACCTTTTTCCAATCCTTCTTTCGGAACTTCGTGTGCACCGTCAAAGATAAATAGCTCAATTTCAAAGCCCATTTCTTGTAGAACAGAAGCTGCATTTATTCCAGCATCGACAGGTATGTTTCTGTCATTTTCACCGTGAACAATATAGATTGGAAGGTCTTTTGCGTTTTCAAAGGTTTCGTCATCCAAAAGATCAATAGGAAGGTCTCCACCGAAACAGAGAAGACCCTTAAAAAGCAAGGGGTTTTTAATACCTGTATAATAAGTGAGCCAGCATCCCTGTGAGAAGCCCATCAATACGATCTCGGATATGTTGTACTGATTTTGAAGATATGTTACAACGCTATTAACATAATTTTCAGTGAGTGTAACTGCTTCATCAAATACTGCCGGTTCATCTGATTGTGGAATCCAGCTATACCCGATATTGGAACCCACACCGAATTCATAGGGCGCCTGTGGTACGGCAAAGATAAAATTTCTCGATGGAAAATCCTGATATAAGCTTATAAAATTTTCATTATTATCACCGTAACCGTGCAATCCGATGAGTAAGGGATAGGACTGTGCAGGATCAAAGTTTTCCGGCAGTTTTACTCTGCATTCCTGAAGTATTTTCGCTGGAATGAAGAGCACGCTTCCGCTTTTTTCTATCTTTTGATGCTCGATACTTTCTATGCTGTCGATCAATGCTATGAAGATAACGGAATCTTTCACTCCATCAAAATCCGGGTCTCCTTTGATATGCTGTATGTCATCGAAACCCGCTGCATACGCCCTCTTGAGATAGATCGTAGCAAGTGAATCGATTCCAAGAAGTCCATAGCAGCATGCAAGATTATAGATTGAGTTCGCATCAGAATTTTGGTATGAAAGATACTGGAGATAGAATTTGGCTGCTGTTTCAAAATTATCATCATTATAATTTTGATATGCATAGTAAAGGTAGTAATCGGGATTGATATCGAGAAAATTTCCAGCTTGTTCATCATAGATATCAATGTCAGGAATTTCAACCAGGACGGAGTCCTGATCTTCAGTCTCAGCCAGAAGGAAATTCATAAAAAGTAAAAATCCAATTAATATCAAAAATAATCTTTTCATTGACCTTCCTCTCAATTATTTATTCAAATTTCGCAAGTGTGGAAATTACTTAAAAAAATCATATTTAACCTTTTAAAATATATTCTTTGAAAGATGAGTAAGATTTAGATTAATTTATAGATCATAATTTCTAATGTCAAATAAAATGTCAAAACTTAAATGTCAAAGTAATTTTTGCTTAATCTTTTAATCGTAAGGAAGAATGCCCCCAGTTGGATAAAAAAATCCAATGGGGTAAATTGTATTGGGGTAAATTTGCCTGCCACGGCGTAATGAAATGAAAATGAGTGTTCTCTGTGGTTAAAAAAAATTAAATACTGGATTCCCTCTTTCGAGGGAATGACAACGCACTTTTGTGATGATTTGTGATTATTTTTAATATGTAATCCGCCAGCTGGCGGATAGCAGGAAGAATAAAAACGTCCATACCCGATAATTTTATAACAATTGACTTAAATCAGTAAAGAATCTGGATTCCCGATGGGGAATTGACCATTCAATGAAATCGATCGCTCCTCCATCGGGAATTTTATTTATCAATGAAAACATGGACATACATTTCATATGAGTTATTTTTTTCCCAAGCTCATGAAAGTTAAAAAATTACTGATTTGGTTATTATTTTTCCTTGTTTTTATTTCTGTTTTTACCGATCCAGCTTATTCAGAATTAAGCCATAATGAATATTTCATCATTTCCTATGATAAGAGCGATGCAAAGATCGCTCAGGATATTTTACAGAATTTTTCAAAAATTGTTCCTGAAATAAATAGGGAAGTCGGATTTTATGATATACCTGTCATTCAACTGGTGTTTACTCATTCCCAAAAAGAATTTGATAAGTATGTGACACTTGGCAAATTGCCCGAGAACAGTATTGCAATGGCAATTCCTATGCTCTCTAAAATTATTTTACAGAATCCCAAAACACTTCCACCTCACACGGAATTTTATAAAGTACTGACTCATGAATATCTTCACATCTTGCTTCATTCAATCGCACTGGAGGTTTATCTGCCGCTATGGTTTGAGGAAGGATTTGTGCAGTATTACGCAAAAGAATGGAACATCAATAGAGAAGTACAATTTGTTACTGATGCACTAAAGGGAAATGTGCTCGATCTGCAATCCTATTCTTATCATTATCCAAAGGTGAAAAAAAAAGTCGAGATCTTTTATCTACAGAGTTATTACACTTTCAGATATCTGCTTAAGCGATTTGATAAAGAGAAATATTATCAGTTTATTGATCATATTCAAGCAGGACAAAATTTTGAAACATCCTTTACTAAAGCCTTCGGAATATCTGTTCAATCCTTTCTTGATGCTGCTCGGAAGTCAATTTCATCCCATTCTGTTCTTGCAATTCTTTATTCCGGATTTGGATTATTTTGGATAATAATTCCGATACTTCTTTTAGTTTCATATATGGGCAAACAGCGGCATAGAAGGAAGTTAGAAGAGAAATGGGAAATAGAGGAGACGGAGTATATCCCGCATGAGGGGATTTAACTTACACTTATTTTGTATTTTAAAGATTCGTAGATTCAAGTAATAAGTGCAACTTTTGACGATTTTATTAATTGTCAAAGAAAAGTTGCACTTATGAGAAAATATAAACAGATAACCCAAGAGCAGAGATATGAAATATCAGGCTATTCACA
>Ga0268281_1001201_pt1 | contig 15745 bp, 17 predicted proteins | sample saktaG_10_FD_190134 | JGI IMG/M metagenome (GOLD analysis project Ga0268281, IMG submission 190134) | Saline water microbial communities from Sakinaw Lake, British Columbia, Canada - sak_2011_5_24_50m | ecosystem: Environmental > Aquatic > Non-marine Saline and Alkaline > Saline ... | reverse complement strand
TTCGAGAGACCGAGGGGCATAAAAATCGTCAAGAAGGCGATTTTTTGGTAGAATGAGATAATATGGAAGAAAAACATATAGCAATGTGCGGATTAGAATGTAATATCTGTGGAGCGTTTATTGCTACAAAAAACAATGATAACGACTTAAAAAAGAAAACTGCAAAAGAATGGACAAAAAGACATAAAGTTGACCCTCCTTTAGAGTTAAAGGATATTAATTGTTGGGGTTGTTTATCGCAAGACGGACCATTATACAGACATTGTCTTGTGTGTGAAGTCAGGAAATGTGGATTTAGTAAAGGGATTAAAAACTGTAGAGAATGTAAGGATTATAAATGCGATAAGCTTATAGAATTACAAAGCAATCTTTTTTAAGGAAAGAAACTTTAAACAGGTTTTAATATCGTCCACTAGGGGGAGCAGGCTAGTGAGACTTTTCTCAAGTGACCGAGATGCATAAAAATCGTCAAGAAAGTGGTTTTTTGGTAGAATGAAATATATGAAAAAGAATAATGTTTTTGTTGCGGTAGACATCCAGAATGATTTTGCTTCTGAGGGAGGGAAATTTTATACACCAAAACCCTCAATAGGGTTTTTAAGACAAACTTTATTTCCTTTTATAAGAAAAAGAAACATAAAAGTTAATGAGATTATTTCAGATTATCGGCAACCACGACCAGGTGATCAGGGTGATTGTTGTCATCCTGGTGAATGGGGTTACAAATCTCTTGTTCCAGATAATTTAAAGAAGTCCATATGGGTTAAATGTATGAATTCGCCTATTTGGGTAAGAGAAAATATCGGTAAGGCTGATACCAAGCCTGGGTTACCCTATCCTGACTCTGATGGTTTCGGTAGATGGCTACAGAAGAATATGGGTAAACCCGAAGAAGTAACGCCCGTGGTATTCGGACTTACCATTGATTGTTGTGTACTCTCAGTGCTTCAAGAGTTATCTTGGCGTGGATATTACCCATTGGTTTTAAGAAATGCTGTGGATCACGCTAGTGGAAAAATGGAGGACAGGGATAAGGTATTGGAAACACCAATACCTAATTGGGCTAAAGTTGTGAGTTGGAAAGATATTCAAGGGGAATTGGAGTAGCTCCAAACCAAGCCCTAACAAAGTCCGTCCCTCGGAGCAATAAATTGACAATACTTCATTTTCTGGTATCATTTTATTATTAAGCAAAAGAATAAGTATGGGCAATGTTGAAGGAATGATAGTCATGATATGAAGTCGTAATCTTTAATTTATTATTATAATAATAACTAAAATATAAACATATGGGAGATTTCAAAAAAGGCGGTGGAAAACGTTTTAGTAGCCATGGGGGCGGACTTGATAAACGAGATGGTGGCCGAGGTGGATTAGGCGGTGGTAGAGATCGTGGTCCAGTTACTATGTATCAAGCGATTTGCGACCAATGTGGAAAGCCATGCGAGGTACCTTTTAAGCCAACTAGTGGCAAGCCAGTGTATTGCGACGCTTGTTTTAGGAGTAAAAAAGAAATTGGAGATAATAGAGGAGGAAATAGATTCTCTAAAAGGAAATATGACAGCTATAAAGCTCCCATTAAGCCGGGTTTTGGAAGTGACATCAGTAAAGGAAATAATAATGAAGTGAAGAAGCAGTTAGAAATATTGAATGGAAAAATGGATCTGCTTATTAAGGCAGTAGAAGCTATGGCAAGCACCAAGTCTTTGGTTACAGAAGAAAAAATAAAGAAAGTGGTAAAATCGGTTCCAGTCGCGAAGACTAAAAAATAAGTTAAAAAGGCTTCTAATTATTTTTTTAACAGATTCTAATATTGTCTGTCCCCTGGAGCAAATTTCTGTCTATTCAATTAGGCGGTTTTTTGATAGAATAGCACAATGAATACAAAAATTTTAATTATTTTAATAATTTTAGTTATTTTGGCAGGAATTTGGCTGGGCTTAAGATCTATAATTGACAAATTCGAACCACTAGAGCCCATTGCCTGCACAATGGACGCAAAACTCTGCCCGGACGGTTCTTATGTCGGTAGAATTCCGCCGAAATGCGATTTTGCGTTGTGTCCAGAAACAAAAACAATAAAACTTTATTATTATAATTATGAACTGGACAGAGACGAGTGGGGGAATGTTGCTTGTAGTAGGAATGGATTGGTGCCGGTTGAGAAAAAAATTCCAATAACTAAAACGCCGATTCAAGATACTATCAAACTTTTGCTTTCGGGCAAACTTACAGATGAAGAGCGAGCTCAGGGAATCAGCACAGAATATCCTCTGGAGGGGCTTTCGTTGAAAGGATCCTCATTAAAGGACGGCGTTTTAACGCTCGAATTTGACGATTCCAACAACAAAACCGTTGGTGGCTCCTGCCGGGTGGGCATTCTTTGGTTTCAGATTGAAGCAACAGCAAAACAATTTCCAGAAGTCCAGCAAGTTCGTTTTCTGCCCGAGGAGATTTTTCAGCCGTAAGAAAAACTATGAGTAAATTATGACCAGAAATAAAAAAATCGTAATCGTAAGTGCGATAATATTACTAATAGGAATTCCTGTTGGAATATATTATTTTTTGTTTTCAGGCCCAGAAAGAGAATCAGAAATGGAGAGAATAGTTATTAACCTCGACACAGCCGAAGAAGAACTCATTCCTAAACTAAAAGAGCAGGACTACATAAGAAGCGAGTGGGCCTTCAAGTTTGTTTTAAAAACAAAAGGATGGGAAGGAAGGATAGAGCCGGGAGCATATAAGGTTTCAAAGACTATGAATGTCTGGACTCTGGCAGATACTTTTGTAAGGTTTAAGTACCAGAACTGGGCAGTAGTACCAGAAGGGCTGCGAAAGGAAGAAGTTGCTGAGATACTGCAAGAAAAACTTTATTGGTCGGACAACACGAAAGAAGAATTTCTCGCCAACGCCGAAGAGGGATATTTATTTCCCGATACTTACTTGCTTGACGTGTTGAATATCAGAGATGCAGGTAAGAAAGCGGCTGAAAGAATGGAAAATAATTTCAATGAAAAATGCCAAGAAATCTTTAAAGAATTTGAAGAGAATAACATTCGTAACGATACAGCCATCACCCTGGCTTCCATAATTCAAAGAGAAGCAGCCAACGAAGAAGAGATGCCGTTGATAGCGGGAATTATTTGGAACAGATTGCTCAAGCCAATGCCACTCCAGGTAGACGCAACCATTCAATACATCGTTGGAGAGGAAGGTAATTGGTGGAGACCAGTAACGCCAGAAGAATACAAAATAGAATCGCCATATAATACCTACCTGCACGAAGGTAAATCGCCAGCTTCAATCTGCAATCCGGGATTAGCAGCAATTGAAGCGGTAGTTCACAATCAACCCAGTGATTACTTCTACTACTTACACGACAGTGAGGGGCAAATTCACCTTGCCAAAACCTACGAGGAACACCAAATGAATATAGAGCAATACCTTCTCGAAACCATAACAGGGACAATTGCAGATGTAGCATTAAGTGCTAAAGTTATCACAATACAAGACCAGCAAGGGAAGGAAATAAGTTTGGCACTTACCGAGAAAACGACACTTTTGGATAAAGATGGAAACGAGGTAGAATTAAAAGATTTTCAACCAGGAAAGAGTATTACTGCTGCAGGTAGATGGACGGGCGAAGATACATTTATACCATTAATAATTCGAAAAAAATAGTCAGAAGCAAATATAAAACTCTCAACCGGATCACCAAAATAGTTCCTACCCATTAACTTACATCTTTTACTTACTATTAAAATGGAGAGCAGACTTGAACTTAGTTTTGAGTGACCGAGATGGGTTTGAGTCGCAGCGGGGGAAGTAGGCTAGTGCTCGGTTCGAGCGACCGAGATGCTTAAAAAATCGCCAATCAGGCGGTTTTTTGGTAGAATGAAATTAGCATGAATAACTTTGGATTTTTGAGTAAATACCAACAGCTTCAAAAAGAAATAATGTTTGACAAGATTATTGATCTGGAATTTGCCTTTATTGGTTATTGTAAAGTTGATAAGTCAGCGTTTTGGAATTTTGCTTTAATTAATAAACCACCTTCTGAAGAAGAAATCTCTAAAATTGAAGAAACTTTTAAATCTTTAGATCGCAATCCTACAATTTACTTTGAAAATAGAGAAGATTTTAAACCTTTTATTAATTTATTAAGAGAAAAGGGATACAAAAGAGAATTTGAAGATTCTTGGATGTTTTGGCAAGACAAAGAAATAGATAAAAGTAGATTCAATTTAGTAAAAAAAGTTAATACTGAAGAAGAACTAAAAGTATTTCTTAAAACTTTTGATACTTGTTACCAAAAAGATGACCCTCAAAATGCTTACGGAGAATTAGGAGACTACCTTATAGTTGCTAAAGATGTTTGGTATAAACATCATGGGAGTGATAAACTTGAGTATTTTATAATTTACAAAAATGAAAAACCTGTTACAGTTTCGACACTTACTAATTTTAAAGATATTGGCTATATTTCAAATGTAGGTTCTTTTAGAGAAGTAAGGGGCGAAGGATTTGGAAAGCTTGCAACTTTGTATTGTATAGAGCAATCAAAAAATAATGGAAACAAAATACATTGTCTTGCCACAGAAGAAGGCACCTACGCTAATGAATTTTACAAAAGAATAGGATTTGACACTCTTTTTACTGCAGTAGCTTATACCAAGAAATAGGTTCTAATAAAGTTCGTTCCTCGGAGCAGGTTAGTGCTCGTTTCAAGCGACCGAGTTGCATCAAAAGTCGCCAAAGGTTGATTTTTTTTGATAGAATAGAAGAAGTTTTCGAAAATGAATAATGAATAATGGGGTCAGGAGCCTTTTTATTGGTAGATAAAATCTGTTGAGATTAAATCTGTATAAAATAAAAAAAGAGGTGTCGAGGTTTAACCCGACACTTTTTATAACAAGAAAAATCTATTTTATTGAAAAGAAGGTAGTTTTTTTTAGTTAAAACTACCTTCAAAATCTTTTATGTTTAAGAATAAGTTCTTTGAGTTGCTCTCTTAGATAATCTGGAGAGTGCTTTGTTGAAGGAACATATCCTTGTTCAGAAAATATTTCTTGAGCCCATCCGTCCCAGGGCAGCGTTCTGGAAATCTTGTCGCTTTCCATATTCCATAAACGCCATTTTCTTGACTCTTTGGTTCGGATTAAAACAACTGTCTTAGAATTGCGACGACGTTTTCTATTCCTGCCGTTACTGCGCGAAGTAAATATTACCGCATTAAAGTATTGGAATATGAGATTTTCATTTAATGCTTCTTGTTCGCACCCCTTCCGAAAATAGTAATAGTATTTTTCTTCAGTGCCTTCATCGCCCCATGTCATTATTGTCACCCCCTATCTTTTTGTTAAGTTTACTACAAAAAGATTAGCACATGGTTCTTGATTTTGCAATTTTTATTTTAAAACTAAGGGGAAAAAGTCAGATACCTTTTTCGGAATAGGAGATAAAGATTGTAATACAAAAGAGGTGTCGAGGTTAAATCTTAACCTGTTGACGCCAAGCGTCAACAGGTCCTATAAGGTAAAAGGTTTGTTGACCCTAGGGATCAACAGCTTCTAGACTGGTGGGGGTTTAACCTTCATCAATCGTTTATTGACTTTTTCCAATATGTTTTGTATAACACAAACAGTTTCCAATGAGACTATTTGTTTTAAGATAGATTTGGATATATTTAGAAGTATATTAATAACTCAATAAAAAAAGGAGGTAAAGGTAAAGATGGATATCACTATTATGTGGCTGCAGGAATACGGGAGCGAAATGGAAAATATTATTGAATTTGCTAAGAGGTTTGGAAAGAAAGCTTCGATCAACGATGTTGTTAGTTGGCTAGAGGAAACAGGGAAAGAAGAGCTAGAATCATGGTTACTGTCTCGGGACGTAAACGTAACAAAAGAGATGTTAGAACATGGAGCTAATATCCATGCTAATAAAGACCATGCTTTATTGCTGGGAGTATTGGAAGGCAATCTAGAAATGACTAAATTGTTATTGGAAAATGGAGCTGATCCTTGTGCTCGAGGAGGTCTTGCTCTGTCTATGGCAGCAGGAGAAGGTTGTCTTGAAATGGTAAAGGTGTTGGTGGAGTATGGTGCCGACGCTTATGGAGAAATTATTCCTATAATCATGGCACGAGATAATAAACATGAAGAGATAGCTGACTTTCTAATTGATAATGGGATAAAAAAAGTCGCAGAGAAGTAGGATGTATAAAAAAGTGATCAAAGGGAGGTAAGATAACTCAATTCTTACCCCCTTTATTTTTATAAGTTTTCACAAATAAGTTCTAATTCTTCAATCTTAATCAAAGCAGGCATTGTTCAGTTTCCGAGATAGACTCAGAAGATCATTAATCCGTTCCGCCAGCTGGCGGATTGTGACGGAGGCGGTTTTTTGATAGAATAACAAAATGGCACAAAGAATTGCAGTTATAATGATTAAAGAAGGAAAAATCCTGCTTGTTCATCGTATTAAAAAGAGCAAAGAGTATTATGTCATTCCGGGCGGCGGCATTGAAAAAGATGAAAACATTGAGCAAGCAGCCGTCAGAGAAATTAAAGAAGAAACTGGTTTGGATATTGTTTTGGGTAGAAAGTTGTATGAGAAAGAGGATAGGAGCAGATTAGAAAGTTATTTTTTAGTAAAAAGTTTTAATGGAGAATTAAAATTAGGCAAGCCAGAGATTGACAGACAATCGAAAGATAATGTTTATCTCCTGGAATGGGTATCGCTTAAAGATTTGCGGGAGATAAATTTATTACCAGAGTCAATTAAGAATAAGATTTTTGATACGTTTAGTTATTAAATAAATTCGAACATCATTCAACCCCGGAGTTCCGATTCTTCGCCTGGGAGCTTTGCCTAGGTTTTTTCATTGACGAATTGTTGTTTATGTGTTAGTCTTCTTTGTAAGATAGTTGCCTAACGAAAATGTAGTCGAGTTTCATCAGGATACTAAACTTTAGGATAAAACCTTAAAATAATTAATTAATTTTATCTTTAACTATGGAAGGAACAATTAAAAGACTCACAGATAAAGGATTCGGATTCATTGCTATTGAAGGCGAAGAGAAAGATTTATTTTTTCACAGTAATGAACTTCAAGGCGTCACTTATGACGAGCTAAAAGAAGGTGATAAAGTATCTTTCGAAAAAGCCGATTCTCCGAAAGGACAGAATGCGGTGAATGTATCTCGAATTTAATCACTGATTTAGATTGCGAGAAATGATCTTGTCCCGCCATTGAATGGCGGGACGATTCATTTAAAAGTAAAAACCTCCGCATTCTACAGAGCCAAGATTTTCACCCGATAAAAAACTGTCGGGTCTTTATTTAGATAGACAAAAACCTTAAAAAATGACAAGATTAAAGTAGTTTCTAATAAAGGACAGGCCTAAATAATATAAGTTTTATTATGAAGAAAAAACATCTTATTTTAATTATTGTATTCCTCTTTCTTTTTATCGTTCCCAGTCTGGCTAGTTTGCTGACAGATTGGTTTTGGTTTGGGGAGATTGGTTTTGAAAATATTTTTATTACAATCTTAAGCACTAAAATTATATTGGGCCTTATAATCGGTTTTATTACTTTCGGTTTAATATATCTTAATTTAAGAGTTGCTTCCACACTTACTAAAGACAGGCCGATAATGATTACTTTGGATCAAAATACGGCTCCAATAGATGTTGGGAAGTATGTCCATAAACTTATCCTTTTTCTGTCTTTAATCATTGGATTTTTTACCGGATTAGCCGGAGCTGCCAATTGGAACACTTTGCTCCGATACCTCAACTCCACTTCTTTTGGTATTTTAGAGCCAATATTTAACCGAGACATTTCTTTTTATTTCTTTACCTTGCCTTTTTTAAAGGCATCAATTGGGTTTCTTCTTTGGATAGTAGTGGTTTCTCTGATAGGGTCAGCTTTAATTTATTTTGGCAGAGGAGTATTTTCCTTCTTTGGCCGAAGATCAGGTTTTGTTCGTTTTTCATCTGAGGGAGAACTAACAAGGGACAAAACAGAGAAGAATCCTAAAATTCATCTTTCACTGCTTCTTTGTTTTCTCTTTCTAATATTGGCTGTCGAAACTTATTTTATACAAATTCCGAATTTGCTTTACTCTACAACGGGCTCTTTTATGGGAGCTACCTATACCGATATTCATGCTGCCTTGCCAGTTTTAAAAATATTAACAGGAATCTTGTTAGCCGGAGCAATAATATCCGTTATTAATATCTTTCAGAAAAGAAATCGTCCCTTAATATTAGCGATAGGTGTTTATATAGCAGTTTCTATTTTGGGAGGGTGGTTGTATCCGGTCATTTTACAAAAGTTTATTGTAGCTCCAAACGAACTAGTCAAGGAATCTCCCTACATATCCAATCACATTGCTGCCACTCAAAAAGCTTTTAATCTGGACCAGGTCGAAGAGCATGACTTGAAAGGGGAAACCTCCTTAACTATGGAGGACATTAAGAATAATGAAGCAACTATTAAAAATATTCGGCTTTGGGACAGGGAACCTCTTTTGGACACTTTCGGTCAGATCCAGGAAATCCGTACCTACTATGATTTCACTTCCATAGATAACGACCGTTATTTAATCAATGGAGAATATCGCCAGACTCTGCTTTCCCCTCGAGAATTAAATTCTCAAAATCTGCCTCACCGTACCTTTATCAATGAGCGCCTAACCTTTACTCATGGATTTGGGTTAACCTTAAGCCCGGTCAACGAAGTAACAGAAGAAGGACTACCGGTCCTATTTATTAAAGACCTGCCGCCGGTTTCTATCGCAGATTCTCTTGAAATAACTCGTCCGGAAATCTATTTTGGAGAATTAACGCAGGATTATGTAGTGGTGAATACCAAAGCTAAAGAATTTGATTATCCGGCGGGGGAAGAAAATGTCTTTACCGATTATCAAGGGAAAGGGGGAGTTCCGACTTCTTCGTTCTTTAGAAAAGTCCTGTTTGCTCTCAGATTCAGAGAGTTGAAAATTCTATTATCAAATGACATTACTGCTGAAAGTCAGATTATGTATTATCGAGACATTAAAGAAAGAGTTCAACGGGTCCTTCCTTTTTTAAAGTTAGACCGTGATCCATATTTAGTAATTACTTCAGACGGCAGGTTAAAATGGATTTATGACGCCTACACTGTCAGTAATCTTTATCCCTACTCTCAAGTAATAGGCAGTTCATTAACGGAAAAAGGCATAAATTACATCCGAAACTCGGTGAAGATAGTTGTTGATGCTTATGATGGAGAAATGCAATTCTATATTTCCGATCCGAAAGATCCCTTGATTCAAACCTATGCCAAGATTTTTGAGAATACGTTTTTGCCTTTATCTGACATGCCCGAGGATTTAAGGAGTCATCTCCGCTATCCCGAAGATATTTTTATCTATCAAACCGCTCTTTACACGATTTTTCATATGGAAGAGCCCCAGATCTTTTACAACAAAGAAGATAAATGGCAAATTCCAGTTATATCTGAAGGCAGGGGAGATCCAATGATGCGTCATATCATAATGAAGCTGCCGGGAGAAACCAAAGAAGAATTTATTTTAATGATTCCCTTTACTCCTCAGGGGAAAGACAATTTATCTGCTTGGATGGTGGCCAGGTCAGACGGAGAGAACTACGGCAAGTTGGCCGTATACCGCTTTCCTAAACAAAAATTAGTTTTTGGGCCCAAACAAATCATTAACAGAATTAATCAAGATCCTGAAATATCTCAGCAGATTTCCCTTTGGGATCAGCGAGGTTCTGAAGTCAATCAGGGTCCGCTTTTAGTCATACCCATTGAAGGATCCCTTCTATATGTCAGACCCTTGTATATTCGAGCAGAGGGCGGCAAGATTCCGGAATTGAAAAGAGTAATTGTAGCTTACGAAAAACAGATTGCTATGGAAAAAACCTTGAAAGAATCTCTTGATAAGATTTTTAGTGGAGTTGAAGAAAGATTGCCAGAAGAAGAAACTCCTCTGGAAACCAAAGAAGATCTCATCTTCCAAGCAGAACAACATTATCAACGAGCACTTCAGGCTCAGAGAGAGGGCGATTGGGCTCTTTACGGTCAGGAAATTGAAAAATTGGGTAAGATTTTAGAACAATTAAAGTAATCAAATTTAAGCCATTAAGGACTTGACATCTGTTAAAGAAGTCCTAATGTTAAGGTAGAAGAAAGACAAAGGTCGGTAAGTTTTAATTTAATTAAAACATTAAAATGAAAAAGATAGGTTTAGGAATTTTAATGGGAATAGTAATCTTGAGTCTTTCTGGAATAGTTGGAGCAGGAAAGCTGATTCCAGTAGCTGATCAGGCACAGGAAAAAGCAAAGGCAGACAATTCTCCGGTAATAGAAAAAGTAGACGATTATTTGATTTCAGCAGCGCCCGAAAGGGTTGTTTTTATTCACTACAAGAAGGGATATGGAGGATTTTGCGATAATGACGGAATTTGCGAAAAAGATCTTGGAGAAAATCCAAGTTGTGCAGACTGTAAGAAGGATAAAGAAGAACCAGAAGAGCCTGCAACAGCATGTTATGCTTTTTTGGGGAAGTGGGTAAAATGGAGAGAATTTCCAGTAAATTACGTCATAGATCCGGACAATCCTGATGGGTTGACAGAAAAATTTGTGATTGGTGCTATGTCGGCAGGAGCAGAAGAATGGAACAGTCATACAAGCGAAAACCTTTTTGGAAGTTATATAGTGGACTATAATTCAAGTTGGGACAGCGATACTCCCGATGGCAGGAACGAAATGTTATTTGGGGACTATCCACGAGATGGAGTGATAGCAGTAGCAATAATCTGGGGATATTTTACAGGACCACCCAGCTCAAGAAAAATTCTTGAATTTGATATTTTGTTTGATACTGACTTTACTTGGGGAGATGCTGTTATAAATCCAGAAGTAATGGATTTGCAAAATATAGCAACTCACGAGATTGGGCACGGCGCTGGTTTAGCTGACTTGTATGAAACCGCTTGTTTGGACGAAACAATGTATGGTTATTCTGATTACGGTGAGGTAAAGAAGAGAGATTTAAACGTTGGAGATATTATAGGAATTCAAGAACTCTACAGCGGATTTTAATTCTTAAGTGTAAACGATTTATAAGGGAGTAAAACTTCCTTACTCTTTAGGTGTTTTGTTTTTTTATAGCGTCCTACGGAAACATATTGGGAATCCTCAAAAAGAGAGGATTTTTAAATTAATGAGTATAAATGTTAGAACTTTCAGGATATATTTGTTAGAATTTTAAATATGAGGGTACCTAAAGATTTAGAAAAGATATATAGGAAATTTGATAATTGTAGAAGGTGTAAACAAGAGAATAATCCTTGTCTGCATGTCTTGGGGGGCGGTAAATTCAAGAATCCGAGATTTCTTTTTTTATTTATAAATCCTACGCATCTCAATATTTCTTCTCATAAAGATTACAAGGGCAATAGAAGATATCCATTTATAGGTGTTCGTTATTTTTATTGCTTACTTTCAAAAGCAGGTTTTGTGCGTAAAGATGTTGTAGAAGATATCTATGAAAATGGCTGGCAAATTGAACATGAATATAAGATAGAGGATAGTTTAGTTGCTAACGGAGTTTATCTGACCAACTTAATTAAGTGTACCCAGCTTCATCCGAAAAGTCCGGCCAAAGATATTATTCAAGAAGATTTGCCATTACTTAAAGAGGAAATAAATATAGTTTCACCAAAATATATAGTAACATTTGGCAAATTGCCTTTTAAGTTCATGACTAATCAAGAAATTCGCTTAAAGGATTGCTTGGATGGGTTAAGAAAGAGTAGGTATAAAAGCTTTAAGTCTATTAATATTCTAGGAAAGACGTATGAAGTTCTCCCTTGTTATTTTCCGGTAGGAAGAGGTAATCCTAAGGCTGCGTTGGAGATTTTGAGATATATAAAACGAAATATTAAGTAAAAGTGGTGAATATATTCTTGTCCCTTATCAATTTTAGCAAGGATACATTCTTTCAAATAAATTAAGGCAAAGGTATGAAACAGATTATTAATCTTAATAAAAGCTCTTCAGTTATACTTAAACCAGTTTCTCCATATAATTTTGATGCAACAGTACATAAGCCGTCGCATTTTCCGTCTTCGGACAATGAATGGGAGAAGGGAAAGTACTGGATAACAATGATTTGGAGAAATGAATTCTTAGGATTGAAATTAGAGAATAAAGGAACAACGGCTAAACCAAAGATAAGATTAACCGTATATTCCAAAAAAGCTTTATCAAAAGAGTTTAAGCGAAGCTTAATTCCGGAAATAGAATGGAGATTTAATTTAAAATCAGATATTTCAGAATTTGATAAAATATTAAAGAAGGGCAAAACCCTTGGTTTGTTATTTAAGAAATGGCGGGGCATGAAGCCGGTGGCCGCTAATTCCTTTTATGAAACACTTGTCATTTATATTGTCTTGCAAAACGCAACAGTTCGCAGAACGCATCAGATGTTAGAGAATCTTTTTGACAAGTTTGGCAAGAAAGTAAGGTTTGATAATAAGATTCTTTCTACTTTTTGGAAGCCAGAAACAATGAGTAAAGTTTCAGAACAAACCTTAAGAGGTTTGAAATTGGGATACAGGGCTAAATTTTTAAAGAGAATCAGCGGGCAGTTTGCCAAAGGAGAAATAGATGAACTTAAGGCGAGAGAAATGGGTAGGGAAGAATTAGAAAAAGAGGCTTTAAAACTTTATGGCATTGGGCCTGCTTCTGTTGAATATCTTTTATTTGAGGATTTTTATCATTATGATGCTTTGGAAACTATTCCTCCCTGGGAACAGAAAATAATATCCAAATTACTGTTTGATAAAAGATTGGTTTCTACCAAGAAAATCCTTAGTTTTTTTAGAAAAAAATACAAAGGTTGGGAGAAATTAGCTTTTCACTATATCTGGGAGGATATTTTCTGGAAGAGAAAAACTCAGCATATAGATTGGCTGGAGAAGGAAATTAGATTATAAATTTATGGAGCACATAGCAATAATGAAAAAATCTTGGGGCTTAATTGAAAAGATTTTGACTGGTGAAAAAACAGTTGAATCAAGATGGTATAAAGCAAGATGCGCTCCCTGGAACAGAATAAAGCCAGGCGACATTATTTATTTTAAAGATTCGGGCGAACCAGTCACTGTTAAGGCGAAAGTTACAAAAGTTTTACAATTTGATAATTTGAACCCAAAAAAAACAGAACAGATTTTGACAAGATACGGGAAAGCAGATTTGGGGACTAACCATATCATATCGGAAATCAGAGAATATGTTTCTGGCAAGAACTATTGCGTTTTCATCTTCTTTAATAATGTAGAGAAAATAGAGCCTTTTGATATTAATAAGACTGGCTTCGGAGCTATGTCTGCTTGGATTAGTATTAATAATATCAATCAACTGAAGAAGTAGAACTGATTAAACAGGTTTTATTCAAATGAGGCGAAAACGCAGGGCTGGGTTGATTCAAAAGAATATGGCGCTTATTGCCTTGCTAATGGTTGGCAGGAATCTTATGAGTAATCTAGATGTAATATTAAATACGCTTGGAACAAAATTTGATAAGCGTAAACCAGGAATGCTCATTAACTATTTCTCCGGTGCTATACAAAAACTTGAAGAGGGTGATTGGGAAAACTCGCTTGTTAAGTCGGGAAAATTCGTGGAAGCAATAGTGAAACTTTTGTGGGTGTTCGCTGGCAAAACATTACCGAGAGCAAAGGACTTTAAGGCAGGCGTTTATGCACAAAAGATAATTGATCAGGTAAGCACCACCGAAATTGCGAGTGAAGGAGTGCGTTTGCAAATTCCGCGTGCTTGTATTTTTCTTTATGACATAACATCCAATCGTGGTGGGCGACACGACTCCGACGAGTTTAATCCCAATGAAATGGATGCGATTACTGCTTCGGTTATATGCTCGTGGATGCTTGCCGAGCTTGTGCGCTTTTGTGCATCAAATAGTCTATCGCCAGATGAAGCAAGAAAAATTGTGAAATCAGTTATAGAGAGACACTATCCGATTTTTGAAGAAATAGACGGGAGAATTTATATTGATAATGGGAAGCATAAAAGCGCACTTCAATGTGCTTTGATGATTTTATATAAAAGATTTCCCGAACGGATGACTAGAAGTGAGCTTGCCGAAGCAGTAAAAAGACATCAATATGGAAAATCTGCTCTAAAGTTTGAGCGACTTACTCCATTCGTTGATTCTGATAACAACGGCAACATACTATTGAGAGTTGCTGGGCGAAAAAGGGTAGAACAGATTTTGACAAATTAGCCCCGCAAAAGAATTCAGGGCAAAGCCCAAGCAGGCGGGTGGAAACGCTGGGCGGGATTCAGTCCAAATCCGCTTGCGGATTTTCCTTGAAAAAAGTTCGGATTTCGTTCAGAGTTCGGAGATACCATAGTAAAGGGAAAAGTATTTCCTTTTTTTGTCTCAGCTATTGACAAATTCTGTCAGTATGATATAATTTAAATATAGAGGTTAACTGAGATTATTTATCAACCTGGGCAAAACCAGTTGCGCCCGGAAGTCAACAATGAGACTGGCGAGACGCTTCGAAAAACCTTGGCTATACATAGCGTTCATGTGCCGGGGTTTTTTCTTTTTTTAAAATTTAAAAAATAAAAGAATTTACCACTAAAGAAAAACTGGGAATTATTAACTAATTAGACAAGCTTTAAATTTTTATATAGAAAGACTCGAATGGCAGGTAATAATAGGTTCCAGATCAATGAATCTTTCTTTAACTTTTCTCCAATCTAAGGTTCTAAACGCGTCCTGTAGGGGGGGGGGTTAGGAATTGCCGTCTCGCAATAGAGGTGGTTTTTTGCTAAATTAGAATAATATGGAACACGTTTTTCATCCACCAAAAGAATATAGTTTTGAGAAAGTGGGAATTAAAGGAAAGATTTTTCCTATAAAAGAATTAACTACAAAAACTCATTATTTTTTAGTAGAAACAGAGAAGGGACATGAGATAACAATAATAGAGCACGAATGTGATTTTATTTATTACATTCTTGAAGGAAAGGGTTATTTCTTAATAAATGACATAAAGGAAAAATGCTCAAGGGGGGATTTAGTTGTTATACCTGCAGGATCAAAGTTTAGCTATAAAGGTAAATTAAAAATGATTGCTTCTTCTACACCGCCTTGGTGGGAAGAACAAGAAGAAGCTTTAGGATAAATTTACCAAACAGATTCTAGCATCGTCCGTTCCCTGGGAGCTTCAGTCAAGTTGCTTTCTCAAGACGGCGATTTTTTGGTAGAATAAGGCAATATGGAAAACATAAAAATAGTTTTGGCATCTAAAAATGACAAGAAGCAACTGTTGGATTTTTTTCAACATTACAAAATCAAAACTATTATTCAAAATAGGATTGATTGTTATCTTTCTCATAATTTTACCGTTGTAGCTAAAGATAAAAACAAAATTGTAGGAATCTTACAGTGGTACGTGAAAGAAGATCCAAAATCGGGTGTTGTTGAATTTGAAGAGATTTGCGTTTCTGAAAATTATAGAGGCAGAGGGATTGGCTCCTTGCTGATGAAATATGCAATTCAATCGGTTAAAAATTATTTCAAGAAAAATAAAATTGAGCCTAGGAAAATCTTTCTTTTTGTAAACGAAGAGAATAAGGCCGGCAGGGGTTTGTATGAAAAATACGGTTTTAAACTTATTTCTGAAG
>Ga0268281_1001194_pt1 | contig 15806 bp, 19 predicted proteins | sample saktaG_10_FD_190134 | JGI IMG/M metagenome (GOLD analysis project Ga0268281, IMG submission 190134) | Saline water microbial communities from Sakinaw Lake, British Columbia, Canada - sak_2011_5_24_50m | ecosystem: Environmental > Aquatic > Non-marine Saline and Alkaline > Saline ... | reverse complement strand
CTCTCGTAATCGGCCCAACATATTTATTTATCTCCGCAATCCTCTCCTCCGCCCTCGACTTGAACGGACCATACTTACTAAAATTAACTTCACCCGAATCATCCAACGGCGAATAATTCCCAACATAAGCATTCACCGCATCAACATTCCCAGAATCAGAACCACCCTCGGGCGACACACTAACAAACGCACTTTCTCCCTCGACAAAAATCAAACCGCTAATCAAAACAATCAATAGCAAAACAACCAATTTATTTTTCATTTAATATTTTTAACATCTCCTTCCTTAATTTCAAAATCTCCTCAATCAAAGACTTTCCCTCTTGCACCAAAATATTTTCACCATAATAGTTTATAGAATTCCTAATCTTTCTAAGTCTATCAAACCTAACAGACGCTTCTCGCATATTAAGAAATTCCCCAAGAAAGGCAGAAAAGCATTCATGATTATAAATTTTAAATCCCTTCTTTAACGCCACTGCCTCAAGAATTTCCCTTAACGAATCATAATTTACAACAAACTTTGCAGCAACAGTTTCTTCATTCAACGGAGAAAAAGAATCCATGATAAGTTTCCTCTCGCTAATTTTTTTCAAAGACTCTATTAGATTCCCATCCCAACTTTCTCTCTTTACAAGCTGTCGTATTTTACATTCTTCCCAATTCATTATAACATATGCCCCCTAACAACATAAGCATTAATAATATTAAATCTCAACTCTTTATTAATTTTATCAAGCGATTCAAAATTAAACAGTTGAATCTCTCGACCCAATTTTTTCTCAAACTTAACCAAATCGGCATCTTTTTTTAATCCACCCAAAATCGCAACATCAACGTCAGAATTTTTAGTAACTTCTAACTTGGAAAGCGACCCAAACAAAACAATAGCAGTTGGATAAAAAACCTCCTCAATATAAAGAAAAAGCTTCTCCAGTTTCTCAGCCCAATAAATCCTCGACAAATCTCTCACAATAAGACTTTCCCTATTTACCTTAAACAACAAAAACCCTCTTTCTTCTCTCGAAAGCAATAACCCATCTTTTGCAAATTCTTTAAGAATCTTGGACGCCGTCGGAGGACTGATTTTAATTTCACGAGAATATTCCCGAACAGAAAACTCCCTATAACAATCTTCAAAAAAAACGGATAACTCATCAATAATATTTAACATGTGTTAATGTATCTTAACACATGTTTTTAAATCTTTCGCACCAATTTTCATCAATCAAAATAGAATATTAACTTTAAAAAAGTTTAAATGTTTCCAAATCCACCTTCAGCTCCAGCCTCAGCTTCTTGTTGTTTTTTCCACGCAGCCCTAACAGCAGATTTTTTCACCGCTATTTCTTTTTGAGCATTTAACTCTTCTTCAAAAAACTTCTTTCTCCAAAACGGCATCCACCAAAACATAGCAATACCGGCAGCAATCCCAAATAAATAAGGCCAACTAGCGCCAGCAGTAATATTCTCTGGACTTATAAAACGAAGAAATGACATAATAATCATATAGAACGTAAAGAATCCCCAAGTCAGCCTCGCAATCAACAAAGACCCAACCTTAATCGTAAAAAACAAAATTACAATAAAAGGAATTACTGCCAAAATCGCAGAACCCATTGCTCCATATTGTACTTCAAGAGCATTATATAATTCCTTAGGAATACCAAGCATAGCAATAGCAGTCACAGCAATACTAATTCCCCACTGAATAAATTTACTACTTCCTCTAAAAAAAGACGAGATAACTGTATAAACAATCATTCCCAACAGAATAGCATACAACAACCACTTATATTCATCAACACCATCAATCGCCGAAGTAAATTTTAAATTATTTTTTCCCCAACTAAGTCCAGCATCAGCAATCTTAGAAAAAGCCCCCCCAACATCACTATCACTCGGCACTTCCACCGTCCCACTCCCATACGCACTACCGGTATTAGTGGTATCAATCGCCCAAACTCCAACCATAGAAAATAAAATCATCCCAAAAAAAACTAAAACAAAAATCTTCCTCGCATCAACCATACAACTCAATAATTAAATTCTTTATAAATATTTCTACTTTATTTTTCAATCTCTTTTATAATTTTCTCAAAATCACAAATCCCTTCTTTTATCATCTCAAACGCCTGTTTATCGTCGACCTCGCCATATCGATGAACTAAAATGTTTCTAAACCCTCTCATCTTCCTCACCAACTCAGCACCTTCCCTAGACAACTTCCCATTCTCTTCCAAATTATCTATTGAGCTCCCCTCGTCCTCTGGAATCCCAAAACCAAAATCCGAATTAATTATATTACAAATATCCAAAACCAATTCTATCGACGACTCAATTCGTTTGTAGATTCCATCTTTCTCAAGTCCCATCTTCCTAAACTCTCCAAAATCTTTCGGCAATCCTCGTCGCAAAATTTCCAAGTTATCAACTATCCCGACAATTTTCTTGTCAATTAAATCTCTCCTTAATTTTTCAGACATTCCTTTCTCCTCTCGACATAATCATCAACATACTTCTTAAAATCTCCAAATCTCCTCAGCGTCTCACAAGCAACATCGTAAACAAATCCCCTATCAGAAAAATACAAAAGCTTCCCTTTCAAAACATCCGCTCTCAAATACAACGGCAAGTCCTGAAAAATTTTCACATCATATTTATCCCCCAACTTCCCCATCACCTTAACTCTAAAATCAAATCGCTCTTTCTCACTCCCCTCATAATAAACAGCCAAATCCACATCGGAAAATTTATTATTTTTTCCCGTCGCCACACTCCCAAATAAAAAAACAAACTTCACTCTACCTCCGCCAATCTTCTTAATTTTCTCGACAACTTCTTCCATGAACGCCACAACCAAACGCAAATTATAAACTTTCCTATCAGCAATTTTATAAACATCAAATTATTAATCTATTAATGAAAAAGAGCCCGTCACACTACTTACTACTTACTACCTACTATCTACTCGGACTAACACCGTTAGTCCGCGCCGGCCCCGTCCAAGGCGTCTACCAACTCACCGACGGACTTCAAGAAATAATCCGCATCCTAATCCAATTCATCAGCGAAACAATTCTCCAAATCAACTCCTTCGACGAATTCCTCTTCGCCAAATTAATTCTCTTCACAATAATTTTATTAGTTGTCTACACCGTCATAAGTCAAAACTCAATATTCGGAGGTGTGGGGAAAAATAAAGCAATCCAATGGATAATTTCAATCGCCATTTCAATTCTCGGAATAAGATATCTTCCCGACACATTCGTCCAGGCAATAATGCTCCAATATGGCGCCCTCGCCGTCGGCATCACCGTCTTTCTTCCTTTAATGATATATTTCTTTTTCATCCATCAATCAGGCGTCGGTCCATTTGGCAGAAAAATAGCATGGCTAGTTTACATTACCGGATTTTTCGCACTCTGGTCGCTTCGTTATGAAGACCTCGGCGAAGCAAACTGGATTTACTGGATTGCAATAGGTTTCATAATTATCTGTCTAATGTTCGACAAAAAAATCCACGAATATTTCGGAATGTCTTCAATAAGAAAAATTAGAGCGGGAATGAAAAGTGAGAATAGAGTTGAAGCATTAAGAAGATTAAGATTACTTGAACAAGATTATACAGATGGATTGTATACAGGTAGACAAAAAGAATACGACAATAAAAAAGCCCACTTATCAAAAGTAATTAGAGAGAATAACTAATCCCTTCTATACCCAACAACCCGTCTCTTCTTCCCAACGCCCTCGTAAATCGGAACTTCCTCGCTGTTATGTTTTGCACGATGGCCCTTCCCACTCATCAAAACCATCACAACTCCGACGACAACCAACGCAACTCCAGCCCCACTAACATACAAAGAATCAATCCCGTAAAAATTAACCTCGCCAAAAAATCCAAAGCCCAAAGCCATCACGACAATCCCGACGACAGACGCAACATAACCAACCACCTTCATAAAATATACAATAATAATATCTTTATAAAATTATCTCAACCCATTCCCAATTTCAAATCCGCGTTAGTCCGTGTGCTAATTATTCCCAATCTTCGTCCATAACTAACGCATCCACTTAAGCGAACTTCCATCTAAATCCAAAACCATAACAAAGTTTTTAAATTAAGAATCTCTCAACTCTCATGAATAAATTTATCGCGATACTAATCGGATTGGCTTTCTTGATAATTCCAATCTACGCATGGATAGTGAACTTCGCAGGTTTTGGAACAGCCGCGTTGGTATTCCTTCAGGGCGGAATCATCTGGTTGCTTCTCTTAATCGGCGCAATCTCACTCTTAGTCGGTCTCTCTAGTTTAAAAGATTAGAAATAAATACCGAGCGTAGCGAATCATCTTAAAGAGGTTGAAATCTCAAGAAATTGGTTCTTGGGCATATAAATAATTTTAAATCAACACCACCCTAGTTTTGCGTGGAGTCATTATGTATTCGCTGCAAGGGCAAAGGACTTTGTGGAAAATCCTGTAAAATTTTAAACAATTTCATCAGCAACGCCCCAAAACCAAAACTCCATTTCTCTGGAAAATCCGCGCCAGAACTTTTTGTCGGCAGAGTCGGTTACCCATACATAAACTCAGGAATTCTCGTCCCGTCGGAAAACGACAATATTTCAAATTTCGCAACCGCCAAAGAATGGTCCGCAAATAATTTCTCCATCGCCAACATCCTTCACCTTCGAAGTCAACTAACCTACGGCAAATCAAAAATAAATATCAAACTAAAAGCTAAAAACTACAAACTAAAATCTCTGTTGCGGGAACTCGCACTTTCAAGCAAACCAATCTCAACCGAAATTTTCCTCAAGAAAAAACCAACAATGGAATTCACATCAGATTCAATTTTCCGTCCGATGACAAATCCCGCCCCAATCGAAAAAGCAATACTCGAAGAAAATCCAAAAGTCCCAAAAAAAGTCGACTACTTAACTTCCGACTATGATGTCAAAGCGACGACGGCAATAAAAGAACTTTACGCCGCAAACATAAAAATCGACCATCTCCAAAAATTATTATCAATAGGACTTCTCGGCACAAAGATAAAAAGAAAAATGGTCCCGACAAGATGGTCAATCACAGCCACCGACGACACAATCTCAAAACAACAACTCGAAAAAATAAAATACTTCCCCGAAATAAATCTGATAACAATTTTCTCAGGAAACTTCCTCGGCAATTATATTGAAGCGCTTCTACTTCCTGGACATTTTTCTTTCGAAGCTCTCGAGGCATGGATACCAAATACAACATTCGCAAATCAATCAATTCAAATAACACAGGATTACGAAGGATTTAACGGCAGAAAAAAATATGCCTTCGAAGTCGCCGGCGGATACTACGCAATGCGGCTTCCGACGACAGAATATCTGACAAGAATCAAACGGCAAGCTACGATTTTAATTTTCAGGGAAATCCGGCCGGAATATTACGCACCACTTGGCGTCGGAATCGTTCGCGAAACAACTCGCCGCGCTTTCGCAAACAACCCAAAATATTTCGAAAACACCGATGACGCCCTAAAAGATATCCAAACAAGAATAACAATTCCAGTCGAACAAATTAAACAAAAATCCTGGATACTAAATAACTATGGCAAACAAAAAACCCTGAAAGAATTTTTCAAATAAGATTATCCCAGCACCCCAATCAACAAACCTTCAATAATCCCGGCAACCAACAGCAACGGAAAAATCACAAAAATAAAAAGTCTCAACCCCTCAACAAAATTATATTTAACCGACTTGCGACCAACGAATACCGACGCCCCGACCTTTAGCCCAATCCCAATCGACAAAAGAATGGCAGGCAATTCAAAAATCCCGTGAGGCACCAACCGCCACAAAACAACAATTCCTTCTTGTATCACCGCCTCTCTCGCAACAAACCCAACTAAATATCCATTAACAACAGCAATCACAAAAGGAAAAACACCGACGGCAACTCCAAGAACAATCGCAGCGAATCCCGCCTTCAAATTATTCAAAAAAATATAAACAATTAATTCGAAAACATTTTTTCCACTAAGCGCGTTAATCATTCCAGAAATAAACCCAAATATTTCTTCTCTGAAAAAAACAGGATAAACAAACCCAATCAAAAAAGCAATACTAAAAATTCCCAACGCAAAAATCAAATGCCATTGACACTCGCATAAAAATTTCCAACAACTCAAATAATTCTTCGCAAAAAAACCCCTCATTTTCATCGCGTAAAATATTGACTAATCATTTTAGTTTTCCTCGGATATTTCCTCCTCAAATAAAACCCATATCCGATTCCAACAATCAGCCCACCCAAATGAGCAACATTTCCAATTGGCAACCCAAATCCAAACGACAATGCCCAAAGCGCAACTATCAAAAATACCATCGCAATCCACATTGGCATCGGAATAACAAAGAAAACCAAAACTGGCAATTTCGGCGTCAAGACCGCAAGCAAACCTCCCAATGCAAATATTGCACCCGACGCCCCGACGGCATAAACATTCAAATCAATTCCAGTCAATCCAGCGATACCAACAAAAAACAATCCAGCAAAAATCCCGCCAACGAGATAAAGCCAGATAAATCTTTTCTTCCCAATTAATTTTTCTACAAACCCGCCAATAAACATCAACGAAATCATATTTACAAATAAATGCGTAATCCCAGCGTGCATAAACATACTCGTCACAAATGTCCAAAGATTATGTCCAGCAAGAACTATCGACGGTTGCAACGCAATCCACGAAATGACAGCAGATTCCCCAATTGAACTAATTAAAATAAAAGCTATAATAAACGCAACAATATTAATCCCAATCAAAATACTGGTATAGGATAAACCAGAACTCACTCTTTTCCGACGATATGACTGATGCCCATCACTCCCATTAAACTTTTGTTCAAACCATTGCGCCATTATTTCTTCCTCTTAAATTTTCTTATCAATTTCCCGGTCAATCCAACTTTCTTAATTTTTTTAGAGTTCTTCTTTGTCTCTTTCTTTGTCTTCTTTCTGGTACTACTTTTAGATTTTTCACTTGCTATCTTACTCCTCGCTACTGCCCTAACAGCTTTCATTAAAGATTTTCTTTCTTTTTCAGCTTTCACAATTTTCTTCTCATCTTTCACCATTTTCCGACGAGTTTTCTCTCTAATTGTTTCAATCTCATTGCGAATTAATTTTAAATTCTTTTCAACTCGCGCAATCATAGTTTTGGTATCACGAATCGGCCCGCTATTATCAGCCAACTCATAAACTTCCGCACACTCCTCGCAACTAAATCCATGTTCCAATGCTTTCTCTTCATTAACTTCAATTGCACAAGATTTACAAACATAAAATCTTTTCTCTTCCCTATTGTCAAGCACCTTTTTCAGCTCTTCAATTTTCTGCATCAACGAACTCTCCAATTTAACCAAACATTTCTCCGTCTTAAGCGTCCAATAATAAATATACCAACCCTTCCTCTTATCTTTCTTTCGAATAAAAGAAACCAGCCCATCCGCCGACAATTTATATAAAATATTCCGAACCTGATTAATTGTCAACTCCATCCTTTTCGCAATCAAAAATTCATTAACATCTTTTTTCCCAAACAAAATTTCAACAATCCTTCCAGTATTAACACCAGCCAATTCCTCGACGAGATCATGTAGAAGTTTAACTTGCATGTAATCTAAAAATAATTTCATTTTAAATATCTTTCCACCTATTTTGTTGTAATTATCAAATTACTATAAAGCTATAAAAAAGAAATTAACCAAACTACAACATGGGATTCTTTAATAAAAAAGAAAATATACCGGAAATACCGACAGCACCAGCATTACCAGAACTTCCAAAATTACAAGACGATAAAAAAAAGGAATTGCCGGAACTTCCATCTTTTTCTCTAAATTCTGATAATGAAAATTTTAATCAGCAAACAGCTAAATCACCGATGATTAACAATAATTCTCCTGAGGGAAAAAGAGCAGATAGGAATGTCCAAAGCGATATTCATATATTTGAGGAGCCAGAAGAGGAATCTTTGATTCCTCCAATGCCCTCCAGAGAAAGAGCAATCCCAGAATTTCCATTACAATCATCAATCATGAACTCTCCAAAAAGAACATTCGAAATAAATTCAATGGAAGAAAAAAACACGAAAGAAATTGAACCAATTTTTGTAAGAATTGATAAATTCCAATCAGCCCAAAAAAACTTCGAACAAATAAAAATCAAAATTAAAGAAATAGAATCAGTCATCGGTAAAATCAATGACATAAAATCTAAAGAAGAAGTCGAATTAAGAGGCTGGTCCGAAGACATAGAAAAAATCAAAGCAAGATTATCGGAAATTGACTCAAGCATATTCGAACAAATTTAATGGCATCAGAAGAAGAACTCTTTATCTCAATATCTCTAGAATCTTATCGGGAAAATAAATCTAACATTTTAAGAAATCAAGCCGACTTCCTTCAATCCTTAAAACGACTTCATAATTTAGCAGTTTTAGCGCGCCAAAAACACGACCTAAAAAAAAGATTAAGCAAACTCGTATTATCGACGCTGTCGGAAATAAATTCAATTCAAGACAAACTACCAACACCGAGTATTCCAAAAACAATTCAAAAACACGAAACAAAAAAAACAGAGCGGAAAGAACACTTCTCAAAATATGACGACATAGAAAATGAACTCAGACTAATTCAAGAAAAATTAAAGCAACTTAATTCTTAATCCTAAGAATAAACACCCACGAGAATTAAATTTTCAGTCAAACCTTTACCCTATTAATCATAAACCCAATCACCATTTATAAAAATTTATATACTTACTTAATTTTTCATCCAAATGGACAGAAAACAACTCATAAAAAAATATATAGATTTCTTCAAGTCAAAAGACCACAAAGAAATTTCAAATGCATCTCTAATTCCCGAAAACGACCCGACAGTTTTATTCACGACGGCCGGAATGCATCCGCTCGTTCCATTTCTCCTCGGACAAAAACACCCGCAAGGAAAAAGATTGGTCAATGTTCAGCGATGTATTCGAACCGGTGATATCGACGCAGTCGGCGACACGACTCACCACACGTTTTTCGAAATGCTCGGCAATTGGTCTCTTGGCGACTATTTCAAAAAAGAGGCAATAGAAATGTCGCACGAATTTCTAACAAAAGAACTTAAAATACCATCGGAGAAAATCTCAGTAACATGTTTCATCGGAGATAAGGATGCGCCAAAAGACACCGAATCAGAACAAATCTGGAAATCATTAGGAATAAATAAAATAAAATTCCTAGATAAAAAAGATAATTGGTGGGGACCAGCAGGAAACACAGGCCCATGCGGACCAGATACAGAAATGTTTGTCAACGATGTCGAAATCTGGAACGACGTTCTAATGCAATACAACAAAGACGAAAACGGGAACTATATTGAAGCAAAGCAAAAAAATATCGATACAGGAATGGGGGTCGAACGAACAATCGCAATTTTAAACGGATTCGACGACAACTATCTCACGGACTGCTGGCAACCAATAATAAAACAAATAGAAAAATTTTCAGGAAAAAAATATGGTGACAAAGAAAAAGAAACAAGACATATAAGAATTATTGCAGACCAAATAAAAGCAGCAGTTTTTATTATTGCTGATGGAATAATCCCAGGAAATAGCGAACAAAGTTACGTTTTAAGAAAGTTAATCAGAAGAGCAATCAGATACGGCTACGTTCTAGAAATCAAAAATATAGTAAAAGAAATAGCCCTTCCGGTTTTCGAAATATATTCAGACTACCAACATTTACAAAAAAATAAAGAACTGATTTTAGAAGAATTAGAGAAAGAGGAAAGAACATTTGAAAAAGCATTAGAGGAAGGCTCAAAAGCGGCTAAAAAAATTTTAGGAAATAAAATTTCTTTAACAAAAGAAAAAAGTGAAAAACTTAGAAATGGTAAAGAAAGCTTAAGAGAATTAATGAAAAAATTAATTTCTAAAAAAAATCAAGGAAAAGATTATAGCTATAAACCAATTAATTTGTCAGAAAAAGAAATTGACCAAGCATTAATAACAGGAAGAGATGCATTTCTATTGTATCAATCATACGGATTCCCAGAAGAAATGATTTTAGAATTAACAGTAAAACAAAGACTACTTTACGACGAAATCGGCTTCCAAAAAGAACTCCAAAAACATCAAGAACTCTCACGAACAGCGTCAGCAGGAAAATTCAAATCAGGTCTATCAGACAATTCCGAAGCAACAACAAAACTCCACACAGCCTGCCATCTTTTAAATCAAGCATTAAGAGAAATTCTCAACGACAAAAACATTTTCCAAAAGGGTTCAAATATCACGCCCGAAAGATTAAGATTTGATTTCAACTTCAATAGAAAACTCACCGACGACGAATTAAAAAAAATTGAAGATTTAGTCAATGAAAAAATTCAAGAGGCAATTCCAATAAAACTCGAAGAATTATCAACAAAAGAAGCGAAACAACGAGGAGCACAGGGAGTTTTCGACAAGAAATACGGCGACAAAGTAAAAGTTTACTCAATCGGAAATTTCTCAAAAGAAATCTGCGCCGGTCCTCATGTCGACAATACATCAAAACTTAGACATTTCAAAATCATAAAAGAAGAATCCTCATCCGCCGGCGTCCGACGAATCAAAGCAATTTTAGAATAATTCTAACTACTATAAAATAACAAAACTTATAAACCTAAATTTTAGTTATACTATATGACATTCGGATTTAGTAATGGAGAAAATCCACACAAAACAATATATCATGATTATATAGGGAAATCCGTAAGAGTAGATGTGTCGGGAGGAGTAGGAGCAACAGGGGTTATAAAAGAATGTGTTCCTCACGACCGTGGTCATATATTTTACCTTTCACCATACGTATTTTATTTAAACGGAATGCCAAATATAGTCTCCAATGAAGAAGTTTTAATAAATACAAATGGAAGTCCTGTTTCAATTTATCCACTCGGGAAAAGTCTAGAAAGTTTTGTAGAAGAAACAAAAAAATATATAGAAAATCAAAACAGTAAAAAAGTTAGCTAATCACTTATTTCCTCTTCCCCTCAATCTTCTCCAACTTCCTCAAAATCTCCTCGATATTTTTCTCAGCTAATCTATTGACCTTATAATCATACTCCGCTTTCATCCTGTCTTTATGGGCCTGTCTATTCTGACTCATCAAAATCACCGGCGCCTGAATCGCCGCCAAACACGACAAAACCAAATTCAAAAGAATAAAAGGATAGGGATCGACCAAGCTCCCATGAATATAATTTAAAACAAAAATCCCACTCGTCGCCATCCAAATACCAAGAAAAACAAAAAACAAAATTATAAAAGTCCAACTCCCAGCCCACTTCGTCAATCCATCCGCCGCCCTCTGCCCAAACGACCGATTCCCATGAATAATCTTTCCAACCACTCCCTCTTTTTTCATAAAGAGACGAACAAAAATGAGTTTAAATAATTTTAGAAATCAATCTATCGTTGTTTTTCACAAAAAAGTTCTAATAATTTTATTAAGCCACTATCTATATCGCAAGGGCTCTTGGCTGTAGTCTGAATACTCACATTGGCAGATATAGATCTACTACTCACATTGTCAGATATAGATCTACTTCCAAATATCTTTACTCGAATATAAGTTTGGTTAGGATTTCCTTCACTTGTAGGGATATTAAATAAACGTCCTTCTCTTTCATCAATACTCAAATCAAAAGCATATTGATCAAGATAGTTTAATACAAGTCCAACTCCTTCATTCGTAGGGATCAAATACGCATACCGATTTATCATATTATCATTAAGCAGGTTTTCTTTAAAAGAATTTGTATACTCAAATATATCACAAATTAATTACACAAACTCAAAAGTTTAACACCTAAACTACCCAACATAATTAACGCTCCCAAATACCCACAACCTAATACCACTATTTACCGAAGGTAAATAGCAGCTTTCCCCAGCTTCGCTCTCTTCGCCTTTTCTTCAGGGTCATACTTCTTAGAGTTATTAACTGCAAAAACTTTCACATCTTTCCCAATCTCTTTGCAAATCTTCCCAACGTCAATCTTCGCCAACTCAAACGGCATCACATAAACATAAACATTATTCCCATCAACTTTCCTCAAAACAAATTTAATATCCTCAATAATCTTAGAATTCAAATCCCCAACAACACCATTCTTCAAAATCTTCGACTCATCAAACTCCGGCCACTTCGCCAACGAAATAAATCCCTTCCCTTCAATTTTCTCCCAAATCTCTTCACATATATGCGGACAGAACGGACTCAACAATTTCAAAGCACTCTCTAAAGTTTTCTTACTAACACTCTTCTGATTAACCAACAAATCAAACAACTCTCTCAACTCAATCGTCGCCGGTCGATAATCAAACGTCTCAATATAATTTCCAACATTCTTAATAGTTAAATTCAATTTAGATAAAATCTCGTCGCCATCTTTACCGATTTTAACATTCTCATAAAAATCAACAACCCTCCTAATAAATTTCAACGAACCATTAATTCCCTTCTCGCTCCAATCAATATCCTTATCCGGCGACGCTAACCCAGCCAAAAAAAACCGCGCAGTGTCAATCCCATATTTCTCCGAAACCTCCTCGGGCAAAACCCCATTCCCCTTCGACTTCGACATCTTCTCCCCATCCTCCCCATGCAACATCCCCTGATGGAACAACCTAACCGCCGGTTCGTCAAAATTCAACAACCCCAAGTCCCGAAGAAACTTCACATAAAACCTCGAATAAATCAAATGCATGCACGCATGCTCCGCCCCGCCAATATAACAATCAACCGGACACCAATACTCCACCTTCTTCTCATCAAAAATATTCTTATCATTCCTCGGGTCGCAATATCTCAAAAAATACCACGACGAATTAACAAAAGTATCCATCGTATCAGATTCCCGTCGCGCCTTCCCCCCACACTTCGGACACGCAACATTCAACCAATCCTCATTAGTCTCCAACGGATTCCCTTTCCCGAACTTCACATCCTTCGGCAACTCAACCGGCAAATCTTTTTCAGCGACGGCAACAACCCCACACTTCTCACAATGCACAACTGGAATCGGCGTCCCCCAATATCTCTGACGACTAATCCCCCAATCACGCAACTTAAAATTCACAACACGTCTCGCCAAATTTTTCTTCGCTAACCAATCACTAATTTTCTCTTTCGCCTTTTCATTATCAACATCATTAAATTCTTCAGAGCTAATTAATATTCCAGAACCCGTATATGCTTTTCCACTATTAATAAATTCATTCCAAAAGCATTTATTGTTTTCAAGATTCAAATAATCTAAAACCTTGTCTTTTTCTATCCATTCAGCCTTATGATATTTTATATCTTCTTTTTTTGGTTCTTTATATTTATCCGAGGACAATTCAATCAAAAATGCTCTAGATTTTCCATATCTATTAACGTCCTTGTGTTTTGCAAAAAAACAAGAATGTATTTCAAAATTAATTGGTTTAACAGATTTGATATCTTGATAACCAGTTTCTTCTTTTGCTTCTCTTATGACTGCGTCTTCATAAGACTCTCCTTTCTCAACACCACCAACAACAAAACTTTTCCAATTAAGATTACCCCAATTTAAACAAAGATATTTATCTTCTTTCCAATGTTTTACAATAGCAAAAGCAGTATTTCTTGCTTCTGTTTTTTTATCTTCCCTTATTGCGTCCTCTCCTTTTTCTGTTTTAAAAAACGGTGCAACAACTTGCCTAACCTCAATCCCATACTTCTTAGCAAACTCAAAATCCCTCTGGTCGTGAGCAGGCACCGCCATCACCATCCCAGCCCCATAATCAGCAACAACAAAATTCCCAACCCAAATCGGAACCCTCTCATCATTCGCCGGATTAACAGCATACGACCCCGTAAAAACACCTTCCTTGTCCAACTCCTCAACGTCCTTCATAGCCTTCTGCGAAACTGAACCAATCTTCTTCAAAAATTTATCAACATCCTTCCTCTGCGCCGCCGTAACCAAACTATCCAACCGAGGATGCTGTGCCGAAACAACCATAAAAGTCACGCCAAAAATCGTATCCGGTCTCGTCGTAAAAATCGACCAAATATTTTTCTTCTTCAATTCGTGTTCATTCGTAAAATTCGTGGCTAAAATTTCCCCTCTCTCAACCTCAAAATCAATCTCCATCCCTTCACTTCGCCCAACCCAATTTCTCTGCATCGCCTTCGTCCTCTCCGGCCAATCCAACTTTTCAATCCCCTCATACAACTCGTCCGCATAATCAGTAATTTTCAAAAACCACTGCTTCAAATTCCTAATCTCGATATTAGTATCTTCATGCCTCCAGCATTTCCCGCCGTGAACCTGCTCATTCGCCAAAACACTATTACACTTCGGACACCAATTCACCGCCGACGTTTTCTGATAAGCCAACCCCTTCTCCAACATCTTCAAAAAAATCCACTGGTCCCATTTGTAATAACTCGGCTCATGCGATGCAACCATTCGCGACCAATCATACGACAACCCAAGGCCCTTCTGCTGCCTAATAAAATTCTTCAACGACTTCTCAGTATAATCCATAGGATGCTCGCCAACCTCAATCGCAGCATTCTCCGCCGGCAAACCCAAAGAATCAAACCCCATCGGATGCAAAACATTAAATCCGCTCATAATTTTGAACCGTGCCATAATATCCCCAATCGTATAATTCCATGCGTGCCCCATATGTAACCCCGACCCCGACGGATACGGAAACATTTCCAAAACATAAAACTTTTTTTTCTTCGATTTCTCATTAACCTCAAAAACTTTTTCCTTTTCCCATCGCGCCTGCCACCTTTTCTCAATTTTCTCAAAATCAACCATAATAAATTCTGCCAATCGAACTTTTAAAACTTTACCAGTAAACTTTTAAATCAATCCAATCTCATATCATAAGCTCTTGTAGTCTAGTGGCCAAGGACGCCGCCCTCTCAGAGGTGGGAAGCCCTCGTCGATGAGACAACGACTTCGTGTTCGCTTGAACAACCACTAAAATCTCTCACGAGATTTTGTTGGAGAACGGCGGTGACCCGGGTTCAAATCCCGGCGAGAGCATAAGACATTTTGGCACAATCGAGGGGACTCTTTTTTAGAAAATTATCAAAATGACGGACTTCCGTCACCCATTACTTAAAAAATAAAATAAGAACTCACAATAAATTATAACTATCTTCTAATCCCAACACCGACGACAATCAAGAACAAAATTACAACGACAATCAGCATAATCCAAAAAACCCAAGAAATTTTCGACACCGACGAAACATTTCCATCATCAAGCATTATAGCCCCCGAAGAATCAATCTTAATAGAATCGAGCACTATATTTTTATTTTCAACAGAATAATCCACGACCTTCGTCGTCTTAATCCCATTGTTCGATGACTTCAACACAACATAACTCTTTTTAACTACAATACCATCATCTCCCCCATCGTTCCCATCACTTTCATTATTTTCATCACTTTCATCATTTTCATTATCACTATTCTCAACCGCTAAAGTTTTTGCACTATCAAAAACCCCATTACAATTAATATTATAGGAATCATCCATCGTCAAAATTTTCAAAACATAACTCGTATTCTCATTCAATCCACTTGCATTATAAAATCCATCAGAAGTGTTTATAACATTCACACCATCCAAATAAACCAAATTCAAATAAAAATCATCATCACTTGGATTAACCCAATTCCATAAAATCCAGTTTTCCCCAATGT
>Ga0268281_1001188_pt1 | contig 15846 bp, 15 predicted proteins | sample saktaG_10_FD_190134 | JGI IMG/M metagenome (GOLD analysis project Ga0268281, IMG submission 190134) | Saline water microbial communities from Sakinaw Lake, British Columbia, Canada - sak_2011_5_24_50m | ecosystem: Environmental > Aquatic > Non-marine Saline and Alkaline > Saline ... | reverse complement strand
TAGCGCTTTGTGCTAATTTTGCCAAAGGCAAAATTATTTGACGGGGTAAAATAACCCGCCTCCGCCAAGGCTACAGCGAGGCAGGAAAAGCAAAAGACAATCTCAAAAAAGTGTGGGTTGTTTTTTGTTGGGGAAAATGATAAAATATCGCATAACCTGCCTTATCGGCAGGCAAGCGTATAACTTTGGTTGATATGAATCTAGAAAATATTAGAAAATTGAACATTCCCACTTCCCCTGGTTGTTATCAATTTTTGAATAAAGCTGGAGAAATTATTTATATTGGCAAAGCGGCTAATTTAAAAGTGAGGATTTTGTCGTATTGGCAGAAAAGCGCTGATTTAACGCCGGCTAAAGAGGCAATGCTATTTGAGGTTGAGAAGATAAAGTGGATTGAAACCGAAAGTGAAATTGAGGCTCTGCTCCTGGAAGCTAATTTAATTAAAAAGCATCAGCCGAAATTTAATGTGGTTTTGCGGGACGATAAAAGATTTTGTTATATAAAAATTTCCACGGAAGAAGATTGGTCCAGAGTTTTTATGACCCGCAAGCTGGAAAAATCAGGAAGATATTTCGGCCCTTTTACCAGTGTCCAGGCCGTGCAGGAAACTTTGAAAGTCATCAGAAAAATTTGGCCTTTTCGCTCTTGTTCGCGATTGCCGAAAAAAGCCTGCCTCTATTTCCGGATTGGTAAATGCCCCGGGGTATGCGAGGGATTTGTTACTAAAGGTGAGTATAGGGATGTTATTAAACAGATTGAATTGTTTCTGCAGGGAGAGAAGAAAAAGGTGATTATGAATTATGAATTACGAATTACGAATTACGATAAAGAATTAAAAAAAGACAAGATGGGCGTTAGCGAGAGGATGGAATTAGAACAAAAAAGAAATATCTTAAAATATCAATTATTAAATATTAAAAAAATATTAGCGAGTGCTAATATTATTTCTTTGGGCGATAAATACGCGGCGGACGTGGTTGAATTGGCAAAAATTTTGGGCCTGCCGAAAATTCCCGAGCGGATTGAAGGGTATGATATTTCCAATATTTTTGGGAAAGAAGCGGTCGGATCAATGGCGGTATTTTCCGGCGGCGAGCCGGGGAGAAGCGAGTACCGGAAATTTAAAATAAAAATTAACCCGGGCTTGGCGAACGATGTCGGAATGTTAAAAGAAGTACTGGAGAGAAGATTTAAGCATTCAGATGAAAAAATCCCCCCATCCCCCTTTATCAAGGGGGAGAGATGGCCGTTACCGGATTTGATTATTGTTGACGGCGGTAAAGCCCAGCTTAATACTGCTTTAAGAGTTTTGAGAGAATTTAAAGTTAATATTCCGGTTTTAGCGGTTTCTAAGGGTTCAGCCCGTGAAATCCCAACCGAAGGTTGGGGCGCTTCGCGCATTTCACGGGCTAAAGGCCTGCGTTCAGCCCGGGCTTTAGATAAAATATTTTTTGCCGGAGAGAAGCAGCCTTTGGAACTGCCGTTGGCTTCGCCAGCTTTGCATATTATAAAGCGGGTGCGGGATGAGGCGCATCGGTTCGCGATTGCCTATCATCGGAAGTTAAGGAAGAAAAATAAATTTCCCCCACCCCCGACCCCTCCCCCGCTACGTTCCTCGCGGGAGAGGGGAGATAGAGGAAAAATGATTTTAGAATAGCTCCTCTCTCCCACGATGTCAAGAGTGGGAGAGAGGCAGGGAGAGAGGGTTTAATCTACTTGACAAATTTTATCTTTGTGTTATCGTGTTAGTACAAGCGTAAAAATCAATAAAACAATAAGGATAATATGAATCCCTTTAAATTTGGCCCCAAAACCGATGATTTATTTGTAGCTATTTTAAGCCTGGAAACAGTAAAGGAAGCTGAGGCTTTTTTTCGCGATTTATGCACCATTGATGAGATAAAGTCTATGAGCGAGCGCTGGGAAATAGCCAAATTAGTCTATAGGGGCTTGCCATATAGAAAGATTTCTGATAAGCTAAACGTTAGCACGACTACAGTCAGCCGGGTGGCTTTGTGGTTAAATAACGGCGAAGGCGGTTATAAAGCGGTTTTAGATAAGTTAAATAATAAGTAAAATAATAGAATAGTAAAGGAGGATTTTTTAGCTCTTTATCAACGAAGGGGGAACGAAGGGGGTGAGTCATGAATGTTTTGGGATTTCCTAATGGCAGTCTGGCTGAAACCACGGCAAAACTGCTAAAAGGGGTTGGAATATCAATACGCCCGAAAGGAAGAAAGTATTTTCTTACGTCTAAGAGATTCGGTCCTTTTGGAGCAGTGTTGATTTTACGGCCGCAGGATATGCCGCGGGCTGTCAACGACGGTATGGTGACCATTGGTTTTTCCGGAATGGACTGGCTTATAGAATCTGGTTTGGAAGCCGGCTTATCAATAGCCGCTACTTTTCCTTATTCTAAAGCCAAGATGGAAGCGCCCAAAATAGTCGTTTTGGGGAGAACAAAAAACTTCCATGACACCGAAGATACCGTGGTAGTCAGCGAATACGGAGTGTTGCCCGCCAGATGTTTCAGAAATGCGAAGATTGTTCGCGTGGCGGGTACGGCCGAAGCCTGGGTTGTCGGCGGCAAGGCTGATTTCTGTGTTGATTTATTTGACGAAGGAAAAACAGCCTGGGCGAATGGTTTAGTGACGGTTGGTGAACCGATTTTGGTTTCCCCGACCATTTTACTGGCCAAAGATTCTTCTTTGTCGCCAGAAATTGAACTTTTCGTCCAAAACCTGCAACAGGCATTTGCCATGTTGGCAAACACATAAGGGGTTAAATCTATGAAACATTTCATGCAGATTTACCCCCTTTTTTATTTTTTTCAAATTATGCTTTCGTGAAATCCGGTTTTAATAGTCCGCGGGGTAAGCCCGTGTTCTTTATTGTAAGCAATCTGCTTTTGCCTCCGTCTTTTTGTTTCCCGGATGGCATATCTCATGGCCGGAGTAATAGTATCGCCGTACATTATAACTTTGCCTTGGGCGTGCCTGGCGGCCCGGCCTGCCGTCTGGATTAGAGCAGTTTCATTGCGTAGAAATCCACTCATATCAGCGTCTAAAATAGCCACGAGGGAGACTTCGGGCAGATCAAGGCCTTCGCGCAATAAATTTATACCCACCAAAACATCATATTTCCCCAGGCGCAAATCGCGCAGAATATCAACCCTTTCCAAAGTATCAACCTCACTATGAAGGTATTGGACTTTTATGCCCTTTTCTTTTAAATAATCAGCCAGTTCTTCTGCCATCCTTTTTGTTAAGGTGGTAACCAGGATGCGCTGACTTTTATCAGTCCGTTTTTTTATTTCCTCTATTAAATCAGGAACCTGATTGGCTGTTTTTCTTACTTCAATTTCCGGGTCTAAAAGATAGGTCGGCCGGATGATTTGCTCTACCACCTGGTCGGATCTGGCAGTTTCATAATCCTGCGGGGTGGCGCTTACGTAAATAACCTGGTTAATTCTTGCATTAAACTCTTTGAAATTAAGCGGCCGGTTATCGCGCGCCGAGGGCAGGCGAAAGCCGAAGTCTATAAGAGTCTGCTTGCGCGACTGGTCGCCGGCGTACATACCGCGAACCTGGGGAAGAGTAACATGCGATTCATCTATGAACATTAAGTAGTCAGGCGGCCCGCCTGCGCCATTAGGTTTCGGCCCGCTTCGCCCGCCTAGACGAGCTGGCGAGGCTGGCTGAGGCTTTGGCGAGGCGAGCGAGGCAAGAAAAAAATCCACTAAAGTGGCGGGAGGCTCTCCCGGAGCCCGGTCGGAAAGATGGCGAGAATAGTTTTCAATGCCGTTGCAGTAGCCGATCTGTTCAATCATTTCTAAATCATAGTTAGTCTTTTTTTCTAACCGATAAGCTTCTACTTCTTTTTTTTGCTTCTTTAGTTCTTTTAATCTGGTTTCCAGTTCCGCCCGGATATTTTTTAAAGCTAAAGTCATTTTATTTTCCGGAGTCATAAAATGCTTGGCCGGCAAAATCGTAATGGACCTATCGCTGACACCCTCACCCCCACTTAATCTCCCCCTTAGCAAGGGGGAGAAATAGAGGGGGTCTTGCCCCGGTTTAATATTAAATATGTGGATTTTATCTATTATGTCTCCGAACATAATAACTTGCACGACGGCTTCGCCCGTGGCCAGATGGATATCAATTGTTTCGCCCTTGACTCTGAACTGTCCGCGGTAGAATTTTTTATCATCCCTTTCGTATTGGATTTTTATTAGCTGGCGCAGGAGCTCATTTCTTTTTATTTTCTGCCCGGCTCTGAACTTTACGCTCATCGCTTCATAATCGGCTCTGGCTCCCAGGCCGTAAATACAGGAAACGCTGGCCACGATTAAAACGTCTTGGCGGTTAATAAGGGATTGGGTGGCGGCATGGCGCAGTCGGTCAATTTCTTCATTAATGGCAGTTTCTTTCTCAATATAGGTATCGGTCTGGGGGATATAAGCTTCGGGTTGGTAATAATCATAATAGGAAACAAAATAATGGACCGCGTTTTCCGGAAAAAATTGCCGGAATTCCCCGTAAAGCTGGGCGGCTAAAGTTTTATTATGGGAAATTATCAGAGTCGGTTTCTGCGTTGCTTCTATGATTTTGGCCATAGTAAAAGTCTTGCCCGAGCCGGTTAGGCCAAGCAGGGTTTGGTGTCTATAGCCATTTTTTAGCCCGGAAACTAATTTAGCTATTGCTTTTGGCTGATCGCCCGCAGGCTTAAATTGTGATTTTAGCTTAAATTTCATATAACTACGAATTACGAATCAGTACGAATATACAATTTATTATAGAGTGTTTATTATAAGAGTAGGATATTTTGTCTTTTTTGCCAATATTCTACCTAATACTTGCTTTTTCTTTTTATTTATTTTAAGATGTATTTAGTAATAAATTAAAGGCAAAAAGACCTTTTATTTTTTAATTTTTATGTCTGATAATATATTACAAAGCATTTTAAAGCCATCGTCCAGAGGCAGGTTATGGCGGATTTTTATTTTAATAGTTGTTTTTGCCGCTGTTGGCGCCTTGGTTGACGCCGGCGCTTATTATAATAAGGGAGCTAACTGGATAGCCAGTAAAACCAGCGATACTATAAATTTACCCCGGACCAGGGAATTGCCTTTTAGATTAGGTTTAGATTTGTTAGGTGGGGCTCATTTAGTCTATGAAGCTGATGTTTCTTCAATTGCCGCCAAAGACAGAAACAATGCGGTGGAAGGCGCCAGAGATGTAATAGAAAGGCGGGTTAATGTTTTTGGCGTAGCTGAACCATTGGTTCAAGTTAACAAAACTGTCGGCGGTGATTACCGCTTGATTGTAGAGCTGGCCGGCATAAAAGACGTGGAGGAAGCCATAAAAATGATTGGCGAAACTCCGCTTTTGGAATTCAAGGAAAAGAGCGCAGAAGGGAATCAGCTAACCGCGGAACAGCAGAAGAAAATGGATGATTTTAATAAAGCGGCGGAAGTGAAAGCCGAAGAAGTTTTAGGTAAAGTTTTATCAGGCGGGGATTTTGCCGCTCTGGCCCGTGAGTACAGCGAAGATGAGAACACGAAAGACAAGGGCGGTAGTTTTGGCTGGATAACAGAAAATGAAAATCCGGAAGTTATTTTTTTGGCTAAATCTTTAAAACCCGGCCAGGTAACCGAAGATTTAGTAAAGGGCAGCCAGGGTTATGAAATTGTCAAACTTCTGGATAAAAGGATAAAAAAGGATCCTTTCGGCAACGGCGATGAGGTAGAGATAAAAGCTTCCCACCTTTTAATCTGCTTTGAAGGCAGCCAACTTTGCGAGAACGGACTATCCAAGGAGGAAGCTTACGAAAAAATAAAAAGTTTAAAAGACAAAGCGACGGCTGCTAATTTTTTTGATTTAGTAAAGGAAAACTCTACGGAACCGGGTGCCGAAAATAGCGCCGGAGACCTGGGTTGGTTTAGCCGGGGCATGATGGTCGAGGCGTTTGAAGATGCGGTCTTTTCCCAAAAGGTTGGGACGATCTCCGATATAGTGGAAACCGAATTCGGTTACCATTTGATTTATAAGCAGGATGAGAGGAAATTGGAAGAATATGAAGTTAGCCATATTTTAATAAAAACCATGAGCGCCGAGGATATTTTAGGGCCGGACAAAGAGTGGAAAAACACGGAATTGACGGGAAAATATTTAAAGCGGGCTTCGGTTGAATTTAATCCTAATGATAATTCTCCGGAAGTGGCTTTGGAATTTGACAGCCAGGGAGCGGACCTGTTTGAAAAAATCACCGGCCGCAATGTTGGCCAGCCGGTAGCTATATTTTTAGACGGTTATCCGATAAGCATCCCGACGGTCAATGAAAAAATCACCGGCGGTAAAGCCGTCATTACTGGCAATTTTAATATAAAGGAAGCAAAGACTTTAGCCCAGCGCCTTAATGCCGGGGCCCTGCCCGTACCCATAACCCTTATTAGCCAGCAGACAGTCGGAGCCAGCCTGGGCCAGAAATCAATTTCTAACAGCTTAAAAGCCGGAATTATTGGCGTGATTTTAGTGGCTCTTTTTATGATTCTTTATTACCGCCTGCCCGGTCTTTTGGCGGTTTTATCTTTACTGGTTTACGGAATATCGGTTTTGGCCATGTTTAAAGCTATTCCGATTTGGTTGTCGCTAGCTTTAGTGGTGGTAATAAGCGGTTTAATGATTTTAACATTCAGCGAGCTGAAGATACTTAACGCCGGTATCGCCATTTTAGTAATACTAATCGGCATATTACTATTCTCCTTTGCTTATAATTCCGTTACTTTAACTTTAGCGGGGTTGGCCGGGTTCATTCTTTCAATCGGCATGGCCGTAGACGCTAATGTCCTTATTTTTGAGAGAGTAAGGGAGGAATTAAGAAACGGTAAGCCGCTATCCATGGCGATAGAAGAAGGATTCAGGCGGGCCTGGCCGTCAATCCGGGACGGAAATATAACAACTATTTTTATTTGTTTAGTTCTAATGAGTTTCGGCACTGGTTCTGTCCAGGGCTTCGGCACCACTTTGTTTATTGGCATAACTATTTCTATGTTTAGCGCTATTGTGATAACAAGAAATTTTTTACTTTTAGCCGGCGGGCAGTGGCTGGAGAAGAAGAAATGGCTGATAGGGAGGAATTTAAATTAAAAGTTAAGAATAATATGTATAAAATTATTCAAAAAAGAAATATTTGGCTGTCTATCTCCGGGATTTTAGTGGTTTTGTCCATTATATTTTTAACGATTTGGGGTTTAAATTTCGGGATAGATTTTACCGGCGGCAGTTTACTGGAAATAGAATTTGCCGGCCAGAAACCAGAGGCCGGCCAGGTACGGGAAATTTTAAAGGATATGGATTTACACAGTTTAACTGTCCAGCCGACAGAGGCCGGCACCGTGATTTTGCGTTTTCAGGAAACTAAAGAAGAAATCCATCGGACAGTTTTGGAAAAATTAAATGGGTTGGAGGGGGGAGTAGAGGAATTGCGCTTTGATTCAATCGGCCCTTCCATAGGCAAAGAATTAAAGAGCAAATCGTTTAATGCTATAATTATTGTTTTAGTTATAATTATTATTTATATTGCTTTCGCTTTTAAGAAAGTCTCCAAGCCGGTAGCTTCCTGGAAATACGGGATAGCCGCCATCATCGCCCTGTTTCATGATATTTTAATTACTTTAGGAGTCTTTGTTGTTTTAGGCAGATTTTTGGGGGTAGAAGTAAATACGCCTTTTGTGGCGGCCATTTTGACTGTTTTAGGTTATAGTGTTAATGATACGATTGTGGTTTTTGACCGGATCAGGGAAAACTTGCCTAAAAGCGAAGAGGATTTTGAAGGCACGATTAATACAAGCGTTAACCAAACGTTAACCCGTTCAATTAATACTTCTTTTACGACTTTGCTGGTTTTGCTTTCTATTCTTTTTTGGGGCGGGAATACGATAAGAGATTTTGTCCTGGCTCTATCTATCGGAGTTTTTATCGGCACTTATAGTTCAATTTTTGTTGCTTCACCTTTGCTGGTTATTTGGGAAAAGATGAAGAGAAGTTAGAATTTAGAATTTACCTGCCTGCCGGCAGGGGTGTTAGGGAGTGGTTTTTACTGCTCTCTTTTCTTTTTGCCTGATTGGTGTGAAAGGGCTCAACCCCCAAACTGGGGGTTGAGCCCCTTGTAAGCCCCCTTTTTAAAAATCGGCGCTACTTTTCTTTTTGCCTGATATGTTATAACATTAAAGCATGGAGATTGTTGAGATAAAAGATAAAAATAAGCTTAATAATTTTGTCAGTTCGCAAAAATACAGCCAATTTTTGCAGTCTTGGCAATGGGGGCAGTTTCAGGAAAAAGTCAGTAGCAAGGTTTTTCGCTTGGGGGCGGAGGAAGACGGAAATTTAGTGGCCGCGGCCACGATTGTAAAAAAATTTTTGCCGATGGGTAAGAATTATTTTTATTGTCCCCGGGGCCCGATAATAAAATTAAAAAATGAAAAATTAAAAATTATTGAAGAATTATTATTTTATGAAATAAGAGAACTGGCCAGGAAAGAGAAAGTAATGTTTTTGCGGTTTGAGCCGGAAGTTGAATATAAGTTAGAAAACTGGCAGATAGAAAAAGCTCTTGATGTCCAGCCAAGTAAAACTTTAGTGCTTGATTTGAATAAATCAGAAGATGAATTATTAGGTGAAATGCATCCGAAGACCAGATATAATATTCGTTTAGCTGAAAAAAAGAAGATAAAAGTTATAGAATCGGGAATTGAGGAATTTGATAAATTTTGGCAATTAATGGGAGAGACGAGCGATCGCGATGATTTTAGGTCGCACGGCATTAATTATTATAAAGAAATGATAAAGCTGGGCCACCGCTCTGGGGCAGGTAAAGACTTTATAAAATTATTTTTCGCCCAGTATAAGGGTAAGGCAATCGCTACCGGAATTTTTTCTTTCTTCGGCAGCACTGTTACCTATATGCATGGGGCTTCAAGCGATGCCAACCGCAATCTAATGGCGCCCTACGGCCTGCAATGGCAGGCTATAAAGTTAGCCAAAGAGATGGGTTATAAATATTATGATTTTTTCGGCATTGATGAGAAAAAATGGCCGGGAGTGACCAGGTTTAAAAACGGTTTTGCCCGCCTTGACTCGGCCCGTCTTGCGTCGGCAGAGCCGAGGCAGGCGAGGCAGGCTGGACAAGAAATAAATTATCCCGGGACTTTTGACTTAGTGTTTGACCCTGGCTGGTACAGCGTTTATAAGATGGTGAGGAAAGTGCGGCGCACTTTCTAAAATAAAAGATAAAAAATAAAAGATATTGTAAAATAATTTATTCTGACCTTATTTTTTATTTTTTATATTTTATTTTTTATTTCCCCGTCTTTTTATGGACAAACTTTTACATATAATAAAAAGATTAATACCTCGCAAACTATTTAAGGCCCTCCAGCCGGTTTATCACTTTGTTTTAAGCTGGCTGGCGGCTTTGGCTTACGGCTGGCCGAGCGAAAAATTGATTGTTATCGGGGTTACCGGCACAACCGGCAAGACTACCAGCGTCTATTTAATAGCCAAAACTTTAGCTGCCGCCGGTTATGAGGCGGGCTTCACTTCCACGGCTATGTTTAGCGACGGAGAGAAAGAATGGCTTAATAATAAAAAGATGACCATGCCGGGCAGATTTTTTATGCAAAGGATGTTACGTAGCATGCTACGTAACAAATGCCAATACGCTATTATAGAGACTACTTCTGAAGGTATTAAACAATACCGCCATCGCTTTATTAATTATGATATTTTAGTTTTTACCGGATTATATTCTGAACATATTGAAGCGCACGGCGGATTTGAAAATTATAAAAAAACAAAAGGAAAGCTTTTTGCCCACTTGAAAAAATGTAAAACTAAATACGTTAATGATACTAAGTACGTTTGTAAATCAGACACAGGAATTAAAAAAATAGATTTAGATAAAGTTAAAAAAACAAGTATTATTAATCTTGATGAAAGAGAAGCGGATTATTTCTTAAATTTTTGGGCGGAAGAGAAAATTGGTTATACAAAAGAAGACAAGAATTTGGATAAGGAAATAGAAATAATTAAATATAGTGAGGTGGAAGCTAATGAGGAAGGCACAAGTTTTAGATTTAATAATAAAAAAATAAGTTTACAGTTATTAGGGGAATTTAATATTATTAATGCTATGACTGCGATTTGTGTTAGCCTAACACAAGGCTTGTCTTTAGAGCAGATTAAAAAAGGGTTGGAAAGTATAGGCGGTATAGCCGGCAGATTAGAAAAAATTGAAGCTGGTCAAAGTTTTACCGTAATTGTTGATTATGCTTTTGAGCCTAAAGCAATAGGAAAATTATATGAAACAATAAAGTTAATCCCGCATCAAAAAATAATTCATGTTTTAGGTTCAGCTGGCGGCGGCCGGGATAAAGCCCGGCGGCCGAAATTAGGCAAAATCGCCGGAGCCAAAGCAGATTATGTAATAATAACCAATGAAGACCCGTATGATGAGGACCCGCAAACTATTATTGAGCAGGTGGCTAAAGGCGCTGTTAAAGCCGGAAAAAAATTAGACAAGAATCTTTTTAAGATTTTGGATAGGCGAGAGGCAATAAAAAAAGCTTTATCTTTAGCTAATAAAAACGATATTGTTTTAATAACCGGGAAGGGAAGTGAACAGGCTATTTGTTTAGCGAATGGAGAAAAGATGAAGTGGGATGACAGGGAAGCGGTGAGGGAGGAGTTGCGGAGAATGTCAAATGACAAATGACAAATCAATTTCAAATTTTACCTCACCCTCCGCCTCGTCTTCGACTCGTCGAGACGGGCCGGCCCCTCTCCTCCCCAGTCATACGACGGGGTAAAAATTAGGAGAGGGGAGGAGCGATAGCGACGGGGTGAGGTTATGCTGTCCTTTTGGGCGGTTTTTTGTTTACCCCGTTAAATAATGCGAAGCAATTTAATGGGGGTTTGGGTTTGACCCCACTTCGCCTCACTGTCGCTCGGCTCCGAGGGGCGAGACGAGGCGACATGGAATCTAAAATATTAAAACAAGCTTCCATGCGGGGCACGGGGGTGTACCTAATTCTTGACAAAATAATTAAAGTAAGCTATATTTAATTGTTATGGATTGTAAATTAGATATAATAAATTGTAGTTTAATAACCTATACGTAAATTAAAACTAAACATAAGGAGGTCATGATGAAGCGGTCAAAAAAAGAATTGATTAAGCTATTCACTGGCCAGATGAAAACCCTGAGATTACGGGGTTGTTCGCGGGACATTATTAAAGTGTTCCGGGACAAGCTTGACGAGGTGCTGAACAAAGCGGCCGAGATGGAGATTCCTAAAGGGCATATTCCGTTCGTGCCAGTTATTCCATATTCCTTTATGGATATTCCCAAACTCATGGCCATGGTCAAAAAAGATGGAAAGATAGGTTACACTTATCTTAATCAAGAAAAGATCTTTGACCATTTGGAAATTCCGGGAAATCTTTACTTCATCTACGACGTGAAAGACGGTAAGGATATGCTTGATAAATCGCCAGAACAGGCGCAGAAACTTGTTAAAAAGCAGAAGCGTTTTTGTCTGACGGTAGCTGAAGCCATTGCTCTTTGTGTCCATACCAATTCATCGGCAGGGCATTATATGTATTGCCTTGGTTCCTATCATAACAGCTTAGAACTCGTGCCAGGCATCAGCCTCACTATCAGCGGGCCTATGCTTGGCTGTTATAAGATTGAGACTAAGAATGATGGATTTGGGATTCCTTCCTGTAAGATGCGCGCCGTCTAGGCTATCAACAGTTTTGTTCCTTGGGGTAAGTCAGCAATGATTTACCCTTTTTTAATTGACAATTAGAGCTAAAAGTGAGAAAATTAGGGTATATTTACCCCGTTAGATAGCTATTTTGTCTAATGGGGTCTACTAAATTAATTTATCAATATAACCTTATGAAAAAGAATAAAACCAAACAAGCCGCGGAAATGGTAAAAGACGAGTTAAAGCAAGCTTATGGCAAATTAACGGAAACGGTTGATTGGGCGCAAAAAAAGTATGATAAGCTGGATAGCCGGACGAAAAAGCAAATAGTGGCTGGCCTCCTTGGCGCTACCGCTTTGATTGCCGGCGCTATCGGAGCCAAAAAGATAATGAAGAAAAAGAAGTAATTACTGGAGGATAGACCAAACAAAACTATGGAAAATTATAACTGGTACCAACAATTGGTTAAGCCGTCCTGGTCCCCGCCCGCCTGGCTTTTTGGCCCGGTCTGGACCTTTCTTTATGTTTTAATCGTTATTTCTTTTGGCAAGGTTTTTTTAATGGCCTGGCAAAAGCAGATCGCCTTAATTATCGCCCTACCTTTTGCCTTAAACCTTATTTTTAATTTCGCCTTTACCCCTATCCAGTTTGGGCTTAAAAATAATCTTTTAGCGGCCGCGGATATTCTTTTAGTCCTGGCTACCCTTATCTGGGCCATGATCGCTATTTTCCCGCACGCCCGCTGGCTTACCTATATCCAGATACCCTATCTGGTTTGGGTCGCTTTTGCCACGGTCTTGCAACTGACTATTACTTTTTTAAACAGATAGAAACAGCGACAAAGCAATAAAAAAGGCTATCCAAAAGGATAGCCTTTTTTATTTGACAAAAACATAACCATGCCTTATATTTATACATTACTTCCTAAATTCACGATCTTTTTAAAACGAGGAGATAATCATGTGTCTGTTTGATAGAACGGAAGACATAAAAATTACCCTGGCTTTGGGGGGTTTAGGCGTTGAGGAACAAAAGATTTATGACCGGGTAAGAGAAATTTTTTTAAGCCGGCTTGACTCGTCGGCCACGGGCAGGGAAAAGGTAGAAAATATTTATGCCCTGGTTGAGGAACTGATGGCGGAATTTTTAGAAAATAACCAAATTGCCTGTCATCGCGGCTGTCCCGCCTGCTGTTATCAGCTGGTACACTGCACTACTCTGGAGATGGAATTAATCGTCCAGCATTTAGAATCCCTTCCCAGGCAATCCCGGCGCAGTATTATCCAGCGGGTTAATAAAGAGTCACGATGGCTTATAGCATTTGTTAAGAAACTTTGTCCAAACGGTCTGCCCAGCCGTTGGGAATTATTAGCCAAGCCTTTGCGCGCCGTCTATTTTGGCATAAGGCCATGCCCCTTTTTGAATTCAATGGATGCCTGCAGTATTTATCCGGTTAGGCCGTTTGATTGCCGAACTGCCAGGACTCAGAATCCTAAGTGCGGGAACAGAATTCATGTTCCCGGAGAAAGGCCCGGAGAAATAGTCGTGGAAGAGCCCGAGGGTTTAATATTTCTCTCTGATCAAGTCGCTTCGGACTTGATTTTGGGGGAAGAAGAAAGGGTAAAAGGCGCAATGCAGTTAGTACCTTTACCTGCCTGGGCGCTTACTCCGGATTTCTATGATTTTTTTATGAACAGGCAGAGTCAGCCAAAGCAAAGGCCGAAATTAAAAAAAGGAAAAAAACGCAAAAGAAAGTAAAGCCTCTTGTTACTAAAACAGAGGCTTTTTTTTGACTAAAAAAAGGGAAAGTGAGAGAATAATGACAATTTAATTAAAATGGTGTATAATTAAATTAATTAAATTATTAATTAGATATAAAATTATGAAGAAATTTATTATTACAACTATTGTTTTCAGTTTGGCTTTTGCCTATCTGGGGGCGGCTCAGGCAGGTATGCTTATACCTAGTGCAGATCAGGCCAAAGACAAGGCTAAGGCTCCTGAAAAATCGCCGGTTATAAGCCTGACAGACAGCGGGGAATGGGATTTAGAGCGGGTAGATTTTATCCATTACGCTAAACCGGATAACCCAAGCAAGCCCGAAAAGCCAGGAAAGCCATCTAAGGACGATACCTGCTTTAAGTTAATGGGGGTAAAATGGAATAGTCTGCCGGTTAATTACGCTATTAATCCGATTAACAATGATGGCCTGACACCGGATTTTATAACCCAGGCAATGTCGGTTTCAGCCGAAACCTGGGACGACGCCACCACAGCTGAATTATTTAATAATGCCTATGGCGTTGATTACAGCCGGCAATACGGTGTGCAGGATTTTGTAAATACCATTGACTTCGGCGCTTTATCCAATAACAGCATTATCGGCGTGACTTCGGTCTGGTTTACCCGCAGAGGCAAGCAGATTGTAGAGTTTGACATCCGCCTGAATGATTATTATGCTTGGGGAGACGCTGACACGAACCCAAACCCGGTAATGGATTTAGCCAATATTACGACTCATGAACTTGGCCACGCCGTTGGTATGGACGATATCTACACGAGCACTTGCGCCGAAGTTACTATGTACGGCTATTCCGGTTATGACGAAATTAAAAAAAGAGATTTAGAGCCGGCTGATGTTGAAGGGATTCAAAAGATGTACGGGATATAAAGTAGAATAATTAGAAATAAAAATACCACTCATGAAGCAATGGGTGGTATTTTATTATTAGTGAAAACCATTGGCTTCTAGCCGGTGTGTCCCGTCACCAAAACAGAGGCTTTTTTAATTTACCCCACCTCACCCCCAGCCCCTCTCCTAATTAGGAGAGGGGAGGAGCGATAGCGACGGGGTGAGGTAGCTTTGACTTTTAAGGGAAAAAGTGGGAAAATTAGAGTATATTTAGCGTTACGTAGCACTTGTCTCGCCGTAGCTTTAGTGCAGGCGGATGCTACGTAACAAATTTAATCTATATTTATGGATGAATTAGAGCAATTAAAAAACGAAATTCAGCAGATTAAAGAGCGCAATGTGCGCGTGGAAGCGGATAAGGCCTGGGAAACGAGCCTGGCCCGCAAGATTTTAATCGCGGTTTTAACCTATATTGTTATTACCCTGTTTTTTCTGGCCGCAGATCTGCCCAAACCCTTTGTTAACGCCCTTATCCCCACCCTCGCCTTTATCCTCTCTACCCTTTCCATTCCTTTTTTTAAAAAGATTTGGATGAGGATGGGGAAATAAAATGATATGAGTGATAAATTTAGCCAAAACCAAAAAGCAACAGATGAGAATATTGTTTATGTTTTTATTGACGCTTCAAATGTTTGGAATGCCGTGAAATCCGCAAAAAAATTTATTGAGTATAAAGACCTTAAAAATTATTTTAGAAAAAATTTTAACGCCAGCAAGGTTGAAATTTTTTATTATGACGCTTATCCGAAAGACGGAACAAGGGATTATAATTTAGACGGTAAACACAAATTTTTTACCTATCTTAAAAAGGGCCTTGGTTTTATAGTAAGAAAAAAAGAATTAAAGAGAATCTCTGTTATAAGCGAGGGCGGCGAATCTATAATAGAAAAAGGAAATATGGATGTAGAAATAACTATTGACGCGATACACAATATAAGTAAATATAATATAGCTGTTTTGTTTAGCGGCGATGCGGATTTTTTGGCGCTGGTAAATTATATAAGAAATAGCGGTAAAAAAGTTTATATTTATTCTTCAAAAGACAATATATCGCGTGAATTAAAAACTGGCGGTAACGGCTATTGTGACTTAAGGGATATAGATGAATTTTGGGGTAAAGATTTAAGGCATCGCAAGAAAGATTAAAAATAAAACCACCCTCAATTAAGAGGGTGGCCCTAGGATGTATAACCCTAACAGTTCTATGGACAGAACTGAAAGACATTATTAGTATATCATATAATATAAGAAAGTCAAGGAAATTATCAAAAAAGTGAAATTTTTTGTTTAATTTAGGGCTAAAGATGGGAAAATTAGGGTATATTTACCCTTTATTTACCCTGTTAGATAAAGGCAGTTATCTAACAGGGTCCTCTCCACCCT
>Ga0268281_1001181_pt1 | contig 15894 bp, 21 predicted proteins | sample saktaG_10_FD_190134 | JGI IMG/M metagenome (GOLD analysis project Ga0268281, IMG submission 190134) | Saline water microbial communities from Sakinaw Lake, British Columbia, Canada - sak_2011_5_24_50m | ecosystem: Environmental > Aquatic > Non-marine Saline and Alkaline > Saline ... | reverse complement strand
ATGACATTAAAAAAATTGAAATTTTAATTAACAATGAAGTTAAAGAAACCATTGAAAACAATAAAAAATTTGAAAAGATTTTTAATTTAGATAAAGGAACCTATAAAATAAAAGTCAAAGCTTTTGATAATCAAGACAATCAAGGCGAAAGAGAAGCGGAAATCGGTGTTCAAGTTCCTTGGGATTGGCAACCGACTCCCACCCCTTCACCTACACCTACCCCTTAATCTTTTTGACTTCGGTGATATAATAATAGTAATCCAAATGAGTAAAGAATTTGATTCGGTTAATCGAAAGATAGAAATTAAAGACTTTCCTAAGTTGATTAAAAAACAGATTGGGAGAATGGTGAAGAAAGGCCGGATTGAAGAAGCAGGACAGATTCAGAGAGATTACGTAAATAGAAAACCTGACAAAGAATTTGATCTCTATCGTGTAGAAATTAAACAATCTTCAAAGTCTAAACGTAAAGAGGTGAGTCATAAAAAGGCTGCTCATAAAGATGAAGAAGTTAAAAAGGTTTGGGAAGATGATAAAAATCGTCCAGATCATATTAGGTCGAGAATTGATAAATATTTTAATAACATTCTTGAATGTGTGCAAAAAGTCTACCCTAAAGAAAAGAAGGCCCTTGAGGAGATATTTATCTACCCAGATGATAAAGTGAGAGGGGAAATCGCCAAATACGAAAATGTGGCTCCAGAAAAGAGAAAAGAAAAACTTGATAAAGTTGAATTTTTAAGGAATCGTTTTAGTGAAAAAGAAAAAACTATAGATGAAAATGAGAGGACTTATAAAACGATAGGAATTTTTCGATGGTTTTTTCTTCTTGATAGGGTTTACAAAGAGGACTTAGAGGATTTTTTTAGTGTGGATGGAGCCGGAAAAACCATACTTGATAAAGTAATTAGCGGGGTGAGACAAAATATTGCGCAAAAAAAGAAATAGCTTTTAATCTTCTTTTTTACCTTTTAATTTCAGCCCAAATTTATTTTTTAAACTCTCAATAATTTTTTTTCTGATTTTTTCTACTTCTTTATCCGTTAAAGTTTTGTTTAAATCTTGATAAGTGACTCTAAAGGTTCTTGTTTGTTCATAAGAATCAATTAAATCAACACTTTTAATAGTTGGATTAACAGTTTTAATAATTTCCATAATTTTCCCGACATAGGTTTTTCCAGGGACAACAAAAGATAAATCCTCGATGATGGGTGGATATTTAGGAATGGGAAGATATCTTTTATGATGATTGGCATATTTGACTAACTCGTTAAAATCCAAGTCAAAGACAAGAATTCTTTGTTTAATTCCTAATCTTTCCAGGATACTTTTTTTAATTTCGCCAAAAATCCCCAAAGAAGTTTTTCCTAAAGTGACTTCGGCTCGCCGATGATCATGAAAAATTTTGCCATAAAAAGTTTTTTGCAGTTCATAGGGATTAATTTTATAATCAACAAGGCCCATTTCTTCTAATAAAGATTCCACAAATCCTTTAAGGTGGGCAAAATTTTCGTCAACCAACAAGCCAGAGAGCATGAGGTTTTCTTCTGGAAGCTGGTCCTTGCTCTGGGGCAGGTAAATATTCCCCATTTCAAAAATTTTGCTTTTGGCTTTTTTGTTTTTATTAACGACTTCCAATAAAGAAGGAACAAGTGAGGTTCTTAAGTAAACCCATTCATCAGACAAAGGATTGGCAATTTTTAAACAATCAACAGGTTGAATCTCCCAATTTTTTAAAAGTTGTTCGCTTACCATAGAATAATTGACGATCTCCGTAAAACCCCAGAATTTCAAAGCCTCTTTAGCTAAATTTATCCATTCAAAAAGATTATCCTTTTCTTCTTCTGTGACTAAATTTGGAAGAAGATTGCTCGGCAGATGATGATAACCATAAATACGGGCAATTTCTTCAATTAAATCTTCAGGAAGATTAATATCACTATCTCGCCAATGAGGAATTGAACAATGAATTGCTTCTTTTGAAGAGGCAATTATTTTAAAGCCTAAAGGTTCAAGAATACCCAAAACTTCTTTTTGGGGAATTTCTACTCCCATGATTTGTTGAAGATAATTGAATTTTAAATCAACTGTTTTTGTTTTTGGTGGATGGGGATAGATATCAATTAAATTGCTGGCAATTTTGGCTTCGCAATTTTCCACAAACATCTCAACCGCTCTTTTGATGGCCACCATGACCCCTTCTGGGTCAACTCCCTTTTCAAAACGTGAGGCAGCATCAGTTCTGAAGGCTAATTTTTGACAAGTTTGGCGGATTTTAACCGGATCATAAGTTTGGACAAAAAGAAGAACTCTTTTGGTTTTTTCATCCACTTGCGAGTTGTCCCCGCCCATAATACCACAAAGGTCAATGATTCTTCCTTCCCCATCTTCAATAATCATCGTTCCATCAGGTAATGGTCTTACCTGTCCGTCCAGAGTGGTGATTTTTTCTCCCCCGGCTGATTCTCTTAAAATCATCTTATGATTTTTTATTTTGTCATAATCAAAGGTATGCATTGGAGAACCTAGTTCCAGCATTAAATAGTTAGAAATATCAACCACATTATTAATGGCTCTGATGCCTGATTTTTCCAAACGTTCTTGGACAATTTTGGGTGAGGGCTTAATCACAACCTTGTCAAAAATAAGGGCCGTGAAACGTGGACACAACGATGGTTTGGTAATTTTTACCTCTAAAGGCAGTTCTTCTTCGCTTTTGTTTAATTCATGTTTTGTTTCCAGTGGCAGGAGTTTGGCGGGAAGATTGAATCTTGGCAGAATAACCGCTAATTCTCTGGCAAGGCCATAGACAGACAAACAGTCTGGCCGATTAGTGGTGATTTCAATATCATAAAGCCAATCATTGTCTGTCTTTTCTATCTTTTCCACCGACTGGCTGCACAACGAAAGATACTCACCAATTTGTTTGACGCTCGCCTTGGTTTTTAGATGTTCTTTTAGCCAGGAATCAAGGATAATAATATTCATTGTTTAAATATTAGAATTGTTGTAAAAATCTTAAATCACCATTAAAAAGCAAACGAATATCATCGACGTTATATTTCATCATTAAAACTCTTTCCACTCCCCAACCCCAAGCAAAACCGGTGTATTTCGACGGATCGATCCCCCCGTTTTTTAAAACATTTGGATGAACCATACCTGACCCGCCTAATTCCATCCAGCCTTGTTTACAGACTTTACAGCCTTTGCCGCCGCAAACGATACAGGTGACGTCGACCTCAAAGGATGGTTCGGTAAATTGGAAATGAAAAGGTCTTATCCGTGATTGTTTTTTAGGCCCGAAATATTGTTTGACAAAATAATCCAAAACTCCCTTTAAATGAGTGATATTAATGTCTTTATCGATAACCAAACCTTCAAATTGATAAAACATAGGAGCATGCGAAACATCAATTTGTCGCCGATAACATTTACCGATATTGAGCATTCGAATTGGCGGCTGTCCCAGTCTTTCCATCTCTCTTAGTTGTCCTGAAGAAGTATGAGGTGTTAGAACAGTTTCTCCATACTTTGGATGAAATAAATCCTGGATAAAAAATGTTTCCCATTCATCCCGAGCCGGATGATTTTTGGGCATATTTAAACCCTCAAAAGCATACCAGTCCCATTCCACTTCCGGATAAGTCCTACAGGTAAAACCGATTTTTTTAAAAATGTCGGTGATTTCTTCAATGGCTTGGGTGATTAAGTGAAGATGACCTTGGAGAGGTTTGATTCCCGGCATCGTGATGTCAAACCAGCCACTATCGATGGCTGATGATTGATGATTAATGATTGATAACTGATTTTTGATCGCTTCTTCAATGGTTTTTTTAGTCTCATTCAGAAGAATACCTCGCTCTTTTCTTTTTTCCGGTTTCAGCGAAGGAAGCAGACTCAATAATTTGGTGATTTCTCCGTTTCTGCCTAAATATTCAATGCGGGCCTGTTCCAACTCTTTTTCTGATTTTGATTCCAAAATAGAAGAAATAGCTTGATTTTTAAGATTTTGGATACGATTGGTGTCCATAGGATTAGAATAACAAAAAAAACTCCCCTTGAGGAGTCCCTAAATATGCAAAATCCAACCTCCTCTTATGCAGCTTAGGCAAAAAAGAAATATACCTCTATGGCTGCGCGAGTCATGGTTGGAACTTGCACTGGAAGAAATTATAAGGGAAAAGTCATTATTTTGTCAAGACCCTTTTTTGACTTTATCCACAATGGCTTTAAAAGCACCAGGGTCAGAGTTGACTAAATCAGCTAAAATCTTACGGTCCAAATTTATCTTAGTTTTCTTTAAGCCATTAATGAATTTGGAGTAAGAAATTTCAAAAGGTTTTAAGGCACCGTTGATGCGTTGTATCCACAATCTCCTCATGTCTCTTTTTCTTAGCTTACGACCGATAAAAGCATATTGCCCGGCATGAAGATCAGCCTCATTGGAGACTTTAAAAAGTCTCCCTTTGGTCATGCGAAAACCTTTAGTTCTTTTTAAAACTTTTAAATGCTTTCGGTGTCTGACGGTACCTGTTTTGACTCTCATCTTTTTTTATCTTCCGGCTAGTCTTTTAATCTTTTTTTGCCAAGCCCCTTTCATTCTTTTAGGGACTTTTTGGGCTCTAACTTGTCCTTTTCTCTTTTTTCTCCTTAGATGCTTGACATGTGAGCCACGGAACAAGACCTTGCCATTTTTGGTAATTTTAAAACGCCTGATGACTGATTTTCTAACTTTCTGTTTCCTTTTTTTCATCTTTGTTTCCTTTAAGAGGAACAATGACCGTTTCTAATTGATTTCCGAAAAATTTTGGTTCAATCTCAACTCTGGCGTAAGGGCTGACTTTTTCTAAGGCTTTTTGTATCAGTTGCTGGCCTAGATTTTTTTTGGTGACTTGCCGGCCTCTTAGTCTTAAGTTGATTTTAACCTTATGACCATCTTTAAGAAACTCTTCCGCATGTTTTAAACGGAAGTTAAGGTCATTTTCCGCCATAAACAAAGTCAGGCGGATTTCCTTTAACTCCGATTTTTTAATTCTCTTCTTTTCTTCCTGCTCTTTTTTCGCCTCTAGGTATTTGAATTTTTTAAAATCAATAATTCGACAAACCGGCGGTACCGCTTTAGGGGCCACTTCCACCAAATCTAGCTTTAATTCTTCTGCCTTTTGGAAAGCTTCCTGAACACTCATCACTCCAATTTGTTTCCCTGTTTCGTCACAAACCCTGACTTTATCAGCTTTAATATATTGATTGATGCGGTAAAATTTATTGAATTTCTTACTCAATTTCGCTTTTTAGTTTATCAAACCTGCCTCTTTTTATCAATATCTTCTTTAATAAGGGAAGAAAACTTGTCAATTTTCATTAATCCCAAAACTTTTTTACCTCTCACTCTGACATTAACGGCCTTTTCTTGAATCTCCTTCTCCCCCACCACTAAGATGTAAGGAATTTTTTGCAGTTCAGCGTCTCTGATTTTGGCTGAGGCGGTTTCGCTACGGCTATCTAATTCAACCCGAATGTTTTTCTCTTTTAATTTATCAGCCATTTTCTGCCCGTAAGCATTTTGTTTGTCAGTGATGGGAACAATCATAGCTTGGATTGGTGAAAGCCAGACAGGGAAGGCACCTTTGAATTTTTCAATTAGAAAAGCCATAGTTCGCTCGATACATCCAATAGAGGAGCGATGAATAACTATTGGGCGTTCTTCTTTCCCATATTTGTTAATAAAGGCTAATTCAAAGCGTTCGGGCATGACAAAATCATATTGAACAGTGAAAGCGGTTTCTTCTTTGCCACCGGGTTTTTGGATTTGGACATCAATTTTGGGACCATAAAAAACAGCTTCATTTTCGGCCTCAAAAAATGGAGCATTAAGTTCTTTTAGTACTTGGCGAAGAACATCCTCAGCATATTCCCAGGCAGAATCGTCTTTGTAATATTTTTTTGTATCTTTTCGATCGCCTAAAGATAGTCGAAAACGATAGTCCGTACCCTTGATCATGCCAAATTTTTCGTTGACAAAATCGATTAATTCTAGAACTTCTTTGATTACTTGTTTGGCTTGATTTTTGGCGGCAATGATATGAGCATCAGCCAGACAAAACATCCGAACACGAACTAAACCCGACAATTCACCACTTTTTTCATAGCGATATTGATGAGCAACTTCGGCTATGCGATAGGGTAAATCGCGATAGCTATGTGGTTCGGATTTGAAAAACATAAAATGATGAGGACAAGTCATGGGACGTAAAATTAACTCCTCTTCATCAACCTTCATCACTGGGTACATTGTGTCCTTGTAATAGGGATAGTGGCCGGATTTTTTGTAAAGATCAACTTTGGCCAGATCGGGCGTTGAGACATGATAATAACCACGCTTAAGTTCTTCATCGACAGCAAATCTTTCGAGTTCTCGTTTTATTGCAGCACCTTTGGGGCCAAGCATTGGGAGGCCTTTGCCAACTAAGTCAGAAAAAACAAATAGTCCCAAATCTTTTCCAATTTTGCGATGGTCGTTGAGCTTAGCATCTTCTATTTGTATTAAATATTCATCCAATTCTTTTTGTGATTCAAAGGCGGTGCCATAGATCCTGGTTAACATTTTATTTTTCTCACTCCCCCGCCAGTAGGCTCCGGCAATGGAAAGAAGTTTAAAAGACCCAATTTCAGAAGTATGCTCAACATGAGGGCCTAAACAAAGATCAATAAACTCACCGGTTTTGTAAAGAGAAATTTTTTTGTTTCCCTCCTTGACTAAATCTTCAATCAATTCTAGTTTATAAGGCTGGTCTTTGAAGATTTTCTTGGCTTCTTCAATGGAAGTTTCCTCTTTGGTGAAGAGCAATTTTTCTTTAATGATTTTTTCCATGCCTTGAGTTATTTTTTCCAAGTCTTTTTCCTCAATGGTTTTTGGAAATTCAAAATCATAATAAAAACCATCCTTAATGGTCGGTCCAATGCCAAATTTAACTTGAGGATAAAGTTTAAGAATCGCTGCGGCCATGACATGGCTGCAGCTATGTCTTGTGATTTCTAAGTTTTGATCTTTCATGGTGGGCACTAGAGGATTCGAACCTCTGGCCTCCGCAATGTCAATGCGACGCTCTAGCCAGCTGAGCTAAGTGCCCCTCGCTAAACTCGGGGTAAACCCATTTAAATTTTACTAAAGTTAAGAGAGATTAGCAAGGTTAACCAACCGAAGTGGCCACGTTTCTTTCATTGGAAAGTGACCATTGAGTCCCTGATTTTTTAAATTGGTTCCAATAGCCATGTTTTTTGGCTGATTTTTGGTTAAAAGCCTCTAACCAGGTTGAGGCATCCTCGACCCTCTTTTTAAGCAAAAAAATGGCCTGACGTACTTTTTCTAAGAAATTGACATGATAAATACCGGGCTTAACCGGTATCGTTTCGATCGCTTTATCAATTTCTTTATCAAGATTTTTGACTGAAGAGGCTAAACCTTTTAATTCTTCCTGGATGGATTTAATTTGACTTTGAGTTTGCTCATTTTTTTGATTAAAGACAACTTGTTCTTGGTAATGAACCTGTTGGATTCTCTCGAGTCTTTTTTGGAGTGTTTTTTCTTCTTCTTGGCTGTTTTGGGACCGGCCGTCCCACTCTCGAAGAACTTCAAGGATGTTGTCGTTAATGACTCCCCCTTTTGATTTGGGTCCGGTTGCTGATGCCATTTTTATTAAGGCAGTGGCCCTAATATACTATAGCTTGGCTAAATTGTCAATTACTCGACGTTTGCGCAAAAGCTGGATAATGTAAACTTTTTGCTCCGGTGTTTGAAAACTTTTTCTAGTTTGCTCTTCAGGAATAGCTTCAATCATTTTTTGGACTTCATCATCAGTAATCTGAATTTTCTCTTCATCGGCAATTGAGGACAAAATAAGCTCTAATTTAATGGTTTCTTGAGCTTGGCTTTGGTATTCATTTTTAATTTGCTCGGTGGTTTTGCCGGTTGAGGCCAAATATTGTTCAACCGTCAATCCCAGCCTGGCGGTTTGATCAATTAAACGGGAAAGCATACGATTGCTTTCATCCTGGATAAGAATTTCCGGAAGGTTAACCTTGATATTCTCCAACAAAGCTTTGAAAATTTTATCCATTCTTTCATTTTCGTTTTCCGGTTCCGGCTTTTTGTCTTTACCGGGCACCCAAATTTTTTCTCCGCCGGCTGACAAAAGCGCCTTTTTGACATAATCCTTGTAATCACCCAAATCGATTTTAGGTAGCTCACAAGTTGTGGCTTTAATTTGCCAATCTTTGTTTTCTTCAAGGGCGGTCACCGCAATTTGAGGATTGACCACCGGTTTTAAGTTGTGTTCCTTAACCGCTTCAAGATAGATTTGAGGTAAAACCTCTTTAAGAGTTTCTTCGAGAAGATGTTGTTTACCTAATTTCTCTTCGACTGTTTTAAGAGGGGCTTTGCCTTTACGGAAACCTTTAATCGTCATTTCTGAAGCTGAATCAGCCAGAACTTTTTGGTAAGATTCACTGACTTTAGTCCAGGGAATGGTAATTGTTAGTTCAAGAGTGCCGTTATCAAGTCTGTTTAAAGCAGAAATCATCGATGACCTCCAAAGCTTCTAACGTTGGCACTTAAGGCCGGGTTGCGTCGGAAAACATTCCGACGGAAACGATCCGAAGTTCGATAACCTAATTTTTTTGGTAAAACCGGTTGGGTTTTTGTTTTTGATGTTTTTTCTTCCATAGAAGGTTATTATAGCAAATTTACTAACCTACGAAAAGCCTGAATTTTTTAAGTTTTTTTGAAGATTTTATTCCAAAGTTTGCCTTCTTTTTGAAAGAAGAAAAGGTAAACAATTTCCAAAATCCCTAAAAGATTGATGACCAGCATGGCAATGTACCAATATTTCTGGTCATTTTTAGCCGCTCGCCAAAGCGCATAACCCTTCCAAGCCAGGGCCCATAAAACGAGTAAGATACTTCGGGGATCATTGAAAAATTGATTGAATTGTTCCATTTTTTAACTCCTTTTTATTTCGCTAGAAAAAACTTGTTTATTCTGGGTTTGATAATTCGGCCTCAATCGTGGCCATTTCTTTATTTAAATCGGTAAGGTCGGTTGCCTTGATATCATTTTCAATATTGCTTATCTCATCAGAATCACTTTGGGTTTCTAAATTAACGGTGGCTGTATCGCTGGGGACCAGAGTTGGTGTTGGCTGAATCATCGTTTCAACCGGAGGCTGAATCACTTGGTTTTGTTGATTTTTCAAGCTTTTTTGGTTGTTAAACCAAAGAGTCGTCACGACCGCTACCAAAATCAAGGCAATGATGACAAAAATGTACCAGAATTTTTCAAAAAAGTTTGTTTTTGTTTCCATTTTTACTCTATAACTGCCGAAGGAGTAGAACTATTCCCTACTCTTAGGCCTTTAATATCACCAATAACTTTAACGAGAGTTTGATGAACTTTGACTAAAATCTGGCTTATTTCATCAGCCGTACTTTTTACTTTCGTAAAATCTTCTTTTGGTGTATTGCTTTCAACCACCGTTTCCATCTTAGTCGTCATCTCATTCAGTTTTGCTGAGGCTGTTGCCAGCTGGCCTTTAGCCTCAGTTAAATCTTTCTTGATAACTTTTGTGTTAATCGTTTTATCATTGGCTTCGATTTTAGTAATTCTTGATTCAATTCTGGTAATTAATTTATTGAGGCGGTTAATAGCAGCTTCTAATCTTTTAGTCATTGTCCGGAAATAATTTTTTATAATCTCTTTCTTTCTGAGATTTAAACGGGCTTCAATGGTGGCGATTTTTTCTTGTCTCGCGGTTTGTCCAACACCCGTAGCGGCGCCTTGAGTCGCTTCATTTCTGGCTGCTCTCACAGGAAAAGTAAGCAAAAAGAAAAATAACAGAGCCAAAATTAGTGGGTAATTTTTTTTCATCTTTTTATATGGTAAAGTATCATCAAAAGGTTTGTCAAGCTTCATTTGATTTGAAATACTTTTTCCCTTTTAATTTTTCCGGCAGTAATGATTGTTTTTTTTCTGGATATTTTTCATAGCCTTCTCCGTAACCTAAGTCTTTCATAAGTTTGGTGACAGGATTTCTTAAATTTAAAGGAATCGGCAGATTGCCAAATTTTCTGACATCTTCCTGAGCGGCCCGCAAACCATTATAAGCGCTTCTGTTTTTTGGCGCTTTACTTAAATAGACAACTCCATGAGCTAAATTAATGGCACATTCAGGATAACCAATGGTTTCACAGGCTCTAAAAACTTCATTGGCCACCACCAAAGCCGTTGGCTGGGCCATGCCAATATCTTCAGAAGCAAAGATCACCATTCTTCTGGCAATAAAGAGTGGATCCTCCCCTGCCTCGACCATTCTAGCCAGATAATATAAAGCCGCATCAGCATCAGAGGCCCTCATACTTTTAATAAAGGCCGAGATGGTATTGTAATGTTCTTCGCCTTTTTATCATAAAGCAAAGATTCTTTTTGGGCGGCCTGTTGGATGGGAAGAAATTTGGCCAATTCTAAAATATTCAAAGCTGTTCTGGCATCACCATTGCTGATTTGAATCAAAAATTTGATATCATCTGCTTTCATCTTTAGATTGAGGAATTTTATTCCTCGTTCAATTATTTTCCTCAATTCTTTCTCATTTAATTGATTGAGGACAAAAACTCTACTTCTTGAAAGAAGCGGACCAATAACCTCAAAAGAGGGATTTTCGGTGGTGGCTCCAATTAAAATAATGGTGCCGTTTTCCACATGAGGTAAAAAAGCGTCCTGTTGGGCTTTGTTGAAACGATGGATTTCATCCAAAAAGAAAATTGTTCTTTGCCCATAAGCCTGTAAACGCTCTTTGGCTTCCTTAACTATTTTACGGACATCTTCCAAAGTCGTGCTGACAGCCGAAGTATGGACAAAGTGGCTTTTGGTAAGATTGGCAATGATTCTGGCTAAAGTTGTTTTCCCAGATCCCGGCGGGCCCCAAAAAATCATGGAGACCAGCTGGTCTTTTTCAATTAATTTTCTAATAATCCCTTCTTTGCCAACCAGATGGGTTTGGCCCACAAACTCGGATAATTTCTGGGGACGAAGTCTGTCAGCTAAAGGCAGGTGAGATGATTCCATGAAACTAATTATAAACCCGAAGAAAAGCCAAAATCAAGAATTAAATTGAGAATTAATTTTAATTTTGATATCATTAACTTAGATCAATGGAAAAATTAATTAATATAAACTTCAATACAAAGATTGACTCTGGGACAAAACTAGAAAAAATGGTTAGTGAAGCGTATCAAAAAAATAAAGATTTTTTCGGCAAAGATTTGACAGAGATAAAAATAAATTTTCTTTATCAACGGTCACAGATGGATGAGATTTGTAAATATAAAACTGGAGACTGGCAGGTTGGGTATGCCGAAAATAAGAATATTTTTATTTTTAGTCCTTTTGTTTTTGAGAAAGTTTCTAATCATCCCAATTCTGATTTCCCCTACACGTTAATTCATGAAATTGCTCACCTTTTTTCAAATGAAATTTTTGGTTTTGCCTACCCAAAATGGTTTAATGAAGGGCTTGCCGGCTATGTAGCTGAACAATACAAAATCCGCCCGGTTAAAAAAATAGATGAATTTTCAAATTTACATGATAAACAAGATTGGAAAAAATTTGCCAATTATCCACAGGCTTTTGCTTTTACAAAATATTTAATTGGTAAATTTGGGAAAGAAAAAATATTAGAATTTTTAAAGAATCTACGTAAAAATATTGGGTCAAATAATTCTTATGATGAATTTGTTAAATTTTTTAATAACTTTTTGAAGACTGATTTTGATGAAGAAGTTTCTTTGTGGTCAAAATCCCTTTAATTAGAATTTAGTGGCCAGCGGTATTTCTTTTTTTAGAAAATTTCTTTTCTAGAAATACCGCTGGTTTTTTTGTTTAGCTAAACAAAAATTACTTGTTATCCTTCTCGGTCGCAGTGTCCGCCTTCACAGGTAGAAACGTCACAGGCTTCACAACCTCTATCGCAATTATCGCATGAATCGCAATCACGGCTGTATACTGTATTCGAGCTTTTCCCAAGCACATCTTGCTTAACTAGAGAAATGATTCCAGGCCCTGGCATGTTACACCCCCTTTTTATAATAGAAGATTTTTTTGCAACAAGTTAGTTGCTGTAAGCAAAGCGTCTTTTTTGCTTACATTTAGAGATTTTTCTATGATCTCTATACTTATGAATTTTCCTAAGTTTTTTCTAAATAATTCCAATAATTCATGATTAACTGGTAACCAATTTCCCAATGAAGAATAAAGAATAGCCCCAAATTTTTCTGATCTTATTTTTATTTTTGGATTTATTCTAAATCTTTTCCTTATCGTTAATTTTAATTGAGACTTTTGTTTTTCCTTTAGAATGTATTGGTGATCGCAAAGCGGATCTGGTTTTTTAAGATTCCCATTTGCTTTAACAGCATCTGCTTTACAGCCTCCATTGCAAATAAACTTTATTTTACAATCAGAGCATTCATCAGGAATCAATTTATCTGAACGCCAATCTTCCATTTTAAACCAAGAATTTTCTAAGCCATCAAAAATATTTCCATATGACTCAATAATTCGATTACACGGCCTTATCTCTCCTTCTGGGCTAATGGTACAAACATTTTTTCCAGCATTGCAAAATTTATAGCCTTGGCTAGGTTTAATGTTGCCATATGAACAAACTGGATTTGCTTCTAGAGAATTTATCTTAAGATCATAATCATTTTTTATTTCTTCCAGATCTTGTTGCATTTTTCGAAACTCATCATGATTAAGAATATATTGATTAAATTCTTTTTTTGAAGAAGGATCTGAGGCTTTTGTTGCTGAAAAATGTGTAATTCCCATTAAAGAAACAAATTCAGCTGTTTTTTTAACTTGGCTATTATTAATTTTTGAAACGACCATATTTATGAAAATTGGAAAATTCATTTTTTGCGCAATTCTTATTCCTTTAGTAATCGACCTTAAAGAATTTTTGATTCCGGTGATTTTGTCGCATGTTTTTTGGTCGGCCGATGGTAAAGAAACTAAAATTGACCTTATGCCAGCTTCTTTCAATTTTTTTGCTCTTTTTGATGTTAGTAAAGTGAGGTTGCTGTTTAAAACTACCCAAATTCTTGCGTCGCTAAGTTCTTTAATAAAGGGAATAATTTTTTCAAAAACCGCTAATGGTTCTCCACCGGTAATGGTGACTGTAAAAACCTTATTCCTTATAAGTTCTTTAGTAACGTTTTCATAAATTTGTTTGTAGTTTTTAGGATATTTTTCTTTAATAATTTCTGTTCTCCAGTGATTATAACAATGAAGACAGTTATGATTACAAAATTGTGTTACCTCCCAATTTACTAGCATCGGAGCTGAAAGAGTCTCATACATAATGACCTCCCTATACGTAGATTTTAAAGTGCCAGAAAAATCAATTTCTAAGCTTGTTTTATATCATGTTATAAGATAAAAGTCAAATAATTTTGAGAATCAGTTAGGATTAATTTTTATTTTTCAAATTTAATTTTCATTTCCAGAACCGGGGGATTAAGGCCTGATTCTTTTAAATCAGCAGAAGTCAGCTCCTGGTCAAGATTTTTAATTTCTTCCTCCATTTTTAAAACAGCCTCATCAGTCGCATAAGGTGAGGGAGCGGTAATTTCCTCTTTAATTTCTGGTATTGGTGTCGGCGTTGGCGTTGATTTGATTTGAGCGGTGTTTTTGCCTTGATTCAAACCAAGAAAGATCGCGGCGGCTAAAAGAATTACCAAAAGCCCGCCAAAAATGCCGGCAAAGATAAAAATCGGCCTTTTGGCTCTTTTAACCTGAGCTTTTTCTTCCTCTTCTGTCGGAATATTTTCAAAATCCTGGTTTAAAATTTCAGTCGGCACTTTTAATTTCCCTTAAAACTTCTTTTAAATAAGAATTGGCTTCTTTAAGATACTGATGTGATTCTTCTAGGGTAAATTGAGCCTGGTTGTAACTTTTGCTTTTATTAGTATCCGAACTTTTGATTTTGGCCAAAATCTGCTGGGCGGCAAACTGTTTTTCCTGGCTACGGGTTAAACGATTTTCCGCCTCCAGCAACCAGCGTTCAGAAAGAGAGGTGTCTTTATCCCCTCTTTGCCTGATTTCGCCGAGTTTTCCTTTTAATTGTTGGATTTTATCACTTAACTGGTTGCGAAAATTAGTTTCCTTGCCTGATAAAATAGTGCCTAAAGTTTGGTAAATTAAAATTTCGGTGGTTTGATACTTTTCCGCAATTTTTTTACCGGAAGCAACTAAATCCTCCAAAGTCGCGGCACTGTTTAAACTTTCCTTATGCTGAGTGTACCAGAGAACTTCGTTATCCAATTTCAAATATAAAATATTTTGTTCATCATTGGAAATACCGGTGGTTTCCGCCGCTTTCATCCTTAAGGCGGTCAAATAGTTACGGATGACTTCATCTTCATCCTTTAACATTTTTAAGGTTTTTTCCAAAGCCTGGGTTTTGCTGGTTAAAGTTTGATAGGAAAGATAAGCTTCCCTGGTGGCGACGTATTCGCTGTAGGATTGGCGGTATTGATTGTAATTAAAAAGATAGTCATTATAAGCCCGGCTAAAATTAAATTCCTGGGCTTTAATAAAACTAAAGGAAGAAAGAAAAAAGAAAAGAAAAAAAATAAAAGCAGGCAGGTAACGTTTCACAAGTTTAGTTTAACAAAGATTAGAGAGTTAATTCAAGTCCATCATAGGCAATATGGAAATTTCTTCCCCCCTGTTTTTGCACAAATTTTTCCAGCTCTTTATGAGTCCCGGTAATATGGCCAATATGAGTGAAATAGCAAAGTTTAGGTTTTAATTCTTTGGCTAATCTTAGGCCCTCCTCAATTGACTCATGGGTTCTGGTTTGGCCTTTGGTCCCTAAAGAGGAGCCATCAAGAGCCAGCAAATGGACACCACTAAATTGTTTCCGGTCATTTTTGGGCAGACGTTTGATATCCGGAATATAAATGAAGATTTTATCCCCTTTCATCTTAACGGCGTAGCAGGAAGAACTGTTATGAGGCACAGGAAGCAAGGCCATTTTTAAATTATCAATCTGGATTAATTCTTTAGGGCTGACAATCTCCGGTTTAAAAGGATGAAGTGGATAACGATAGGTTTGCTGAAGACCGTTTAAAACTTCTCTGGTGGTTATCAATTTGAGCTGTTTTTCGCTCCGGTTGTAAAGATGAGTCAAATCATAAAAACCCAAGATGTGGTCAGGGTGGGCATGAGTCAGAATTAGATGGCTGATTTCAGATGGATTTGGGCAAAAAGCCTTCAGTTGGTGGTAAATATCCGGTGGGGCGTCAATCAAAATCTTATCATTAACCAAAACTGACGGACGCAAGCGAGTATCAAGAGGATCTTTTGATTGGCAGATGGGGCATTGGCAACCTAGTCTTGGCAAGGGCCAACCTGCAGAGGTTCCTAAAAAAAGGATTTTCATTATTCGTATCTTAAGGCTTGAATGGGGTTTAGCCTGGCCGCTCTAGCGGCGGGCATTACCCCAAACACTACCCCGATTATAACGGAAACCGAAAAAGCAAGCAAGACCGACCAAAAAGTGACTTGGGCCGGGAAAAACTGGTTGATTAAAACCGAGCCGCTGAAACCTAAAATGATACCGATTAATCCCCCGCCGACGGAAAGGACAATGGATTCAATTAAAAACTGAATCATAATTAGCTTAGGGGTGGCGCCAATGGCTTTTCTTAAACCGATTTCTTTGGTTCTTTCCATGACCGAAACTAACATAATGTTCATAATGCCGATGCCACCGACAATCAGAGAAATGGCGGCAATACCAGCCAAAGCAATAGTTAAAGTCCCTAAAATTT
>Ga0268281_1001180_pt1 | contig 15900 bp, 15 predicted proteins | sample saktaG_10_FD_190134 | JGI IMG/M metagenome (GOLD analysis project Ga0268281, IMG submission 190134) | Saline water microbial communities from Sakinaw Lake, British Columbia, Canada - sak_2011_5_24_50m | ecosystem: Environmental > Aquatic > Non-marine Saline and Alkaline > Saline ... | reverse complement strand
AGACAATCTGGATAATATTGCCGGAGGTAAAACCGAGTGGCAGCCGGTAATATCAAATTTCTACAAGCCGTTTCACGATAATTTAACCAATAAATATCAAGAGATTGATAAAAAAGAAATTATGCCCGAAGAAAAATCAAACGAAAAATGCGATAAGTGCGGCGCGCCTATGATAATTAAAACCGGGCGATACGGGAAATTTTTGGCCTGCAGCGCTTTCCCCGATTGCAAGAACATTAAATCCATGCCCGGAGTTGATAAAGACAAGAACGGCCAATCGGATAATAAAGAAATAGAGGAAATCCAGAAAAAATACGAAGGCGAAACCTGCGAAAAATGCGGTTCCCCTATGGCCATAAAGGTCGGGAGATACGGACCGTTCTTGGCCTGCAGCGCTTTTCCAAAATGCCGTAATTTAAAAAACATAAAAGAAAATACAACCGGCAGTAAACCAACCGGCGTCCACTGCCCGGCCTGCGAAAAAGGTGAAATCGTCCAGAAGCGCGGCCGCAAAGGAATCTTTTACGCCTGCAACCAGTACCCCGACTGTAAAACCGCTTTTTGGGCAAAACCCACGGGCGAGAAATGCCCTGATTGCGAAGCTTTATTGGTAGAAGCCAAAGACGGGGTGAAATGCAGTAATAAAGACTGCGGGTATAAAAAATAATTTTACATATAAAAAATGAATCCCAAAACCGGGGTTCATTTTCTATTTAATTTTTACATCAATAGATTTTCCAAATTATTTCTGTCCAATTCCCATTTTAAAGGATTGTCAATAATATATTCCCTAATTTTATTTAATTCTTTTTCGTTCCTGATAATATGGTCATAGAAACGATCCTGCCAAATAAAATTAATTTTGTTTTGGTTGGAAAAATTTTTTACACCAATTTTAAACCCTCTGATAATTGATGGCAAATTCTTCGATTGTGGTCCAAATTTATTATTATATTCGCCCATATCTGTGGAAACGCGATTTTCCGCATCCGTAGAGACGCAAGATTTTGCGTCTTTCGTGTTCGTGGGTACAACCGTAGAGACGCAAGATTTTGCGTCTCTACAATTATTATTACCATTAATTACAATAATGCCATGAATATGATTAGGCATAACAATAAATTCTTCTAATCCAATGAATGGAAAATGCGAGGGTATTTCCAACCAACATTTTTCAGCGATTTCGCCTATTTTTGATTTTACCATTTCGCCATTTTTTACATCGCCAAACCAACATATCCTGTCTTTGGTGCAAATCGTAATAAAATAATACCCTGCCTGCGAATAATCATAACCCCTTAATCTTGCAGACGATATCCGATATTTATTTTTAAATTTTCCCTCCTCTGGCATATTTTGTTTTGACCTATTCTATAAATTTGGCTCCGTAGCCACGAAGGACTATGGAGCCAAAATATTTCGGCATAACTCGTTATTATACGAACTAATACTTCTATTTTACGCTAATATTAAAAAATAGCAAGCCACCCAAGAAAACATTTAAGTTAAAATTGGGATAAATATTTTGTTAGTATTTATTAAATTAGTTCTAACTTCCTCCACTATACGACCAAAATATCAATTAAAAATAGAGCTAATATTTCAGCTCTATTTTTAATTTATTTTATTATTTTATTTTCTCTTTTTCTTCTTAAACTGCCTTTCCACTATCTTCCGATACGGCTGATAATACCCAACTTCAAACGGCCCGTCCCACCATTCCAGCATCACGGTATCGGTAATGGCCTTAAATAAATGCGGAGTGTTGGGCGGAATAACTATCAGTTCGTTCTCCCCTTTTTCATAAACCATGTCTTTATTGCCTTCTCGGACAGTAATCCGGAATCTGCCTTTAAAAATTAGATCATACTGGGTAATTGGATGCAGATCGCCGCCTCGGTAGCAACCGGCCTTGGTGAATAAGGCGTTAAATTTTACTCCCTTAAGATTATCCCTTCTTATTTCTCCCCGCATGTCCCTTTGTAGCGGCGCATTCAGGCCGACTTTTTTAGCTAATTTCTTTTTCGCCATAAAACACTTGCCCCGTTAGAAATTTTATTTCTAATGGGGTTTCTTTATTTACTTTTTCTTTTTTCCTTTCGGGGCCTCGCTTCTTTCCTTTATAACTTCCACCAGCTTCTTCACCCCGTCGCCGATTAAAGCCAGATAAGAGGCGCTGTGCTCAATTTTTTCTTTCAAAGCCTTCAGGATTTCATCAACTTTATTGATTTTCTCCCTGGTTTCCTTTACCGCCTGATAGGCCTGGCGCATTATCATGGCTAAATAATAAATAAACCAGGCCAAGAAAATAGTCAGCCAGAGAATACAGAAAGCGAGTACGACATAAAGGAGATCTTGGCTGTCTTGAATTAGATACATATTTTTAAAATAACCCCCTCCTTTCTTAAAAAAAGTAAGGTTTGGTCTAATACTTAAAAACTTGTTCTGTTGGCTTCACCGCTTTCGGCCAAACCCTCGCTCCCAGCGCTTTTTTCTTCACTCTCAATTAAGTCAAATTTAATTCCGCCCAAGCGTTTAGCAAACATATTATAGAACGCGGCTGCAAGAAAACCGATTACCCAGCCCACTATCGCCGTGGCAACCGCTGTGGCCAAGCCGATTAAAATCCCTACCCCCAGATTAAAAAGGGTGATAAGGAGAACCGAACCGCTAAAATCTCCCCGGATAACAATATTAGTCATAGTCAGGATAGCGACGGCTATGGCTATATAAAATCCGACTAAACCATAAATCGCCGCCGTAATTTTAGCCAGTGACAAATTTTTTATTCTTTTTATCTCTTTCATAATTATCAAGTAAAAATATCTTAAAAATTTCTTATTTGGGCGCTAAATTTTTTCTCTAATATTTTTATTAATTTCTCCTGCTCTTTGGCTATTTCCTCGGCCGTTAAGGTCCTGTCTGGCGCCTGATAAATAACGTGGAAAGCTAAATTTCTATTATTTTCGCCCAATCCTTCCCCTTCATAAACGTCAAATAATTTCACTTCTTTTACCAATTGGCTGAAACTGGCTATCTCTTTCTTTATGTCGTTGTATAATGTTTTACTCCCGACCACAAAAGCCAGATCTCTTATGACCGGCGGATACTTAGGTATTTTTTCATATTTCTTCGCCCCTTTAGCCAGTATCAGACCAGCTAACTCTTTAAAACTTATTTCCGCCACCGCCACTTCTTTTTTTATATTCAAAGTTGCGGCCACCTGGCTGTCGAGTCCAGCGACCAAGCCCAGCGCGGTTTTGTTTTTCCCCTCTAAAACTATTTTCGCCACGGCCCCAGGGTCCGCCCAGCCCGGCAAATCTTCTAAAAGTTCAAAACTAACGGCCAGACCGAAACAATCAAATAAATATTCAACTATTCCTTTCATTTTTCGCAAAACTTCCCCCTTTTTCTCGCCGGCTAAAACTATTCCCAGTTTCTTTTCCTGAAAGGGGAGTTTTTCTTTTTTCTCCCCGCCCTTGTCTTCTTCGCCGGTTAAATCCATAAAAATATTGCCAATCTCAAATAAACCGAATTCGCTGTAACGGGATTGGTTGGTTTTCACGTTTTCCAGCAAATTCGGAACTAAGCTCTGACGCAAGAGAGTATGCTGGCTGATAATCGGATTAGCCAATTTCACATAATCCTTTATCTCCATTTTTAACCTTTTCAATTGCTCCCCGTTGACAAAGGAATAATTGTAAGTTTCTGTGAGTTTTGCTCCTCCGGCCAAGAGATGTTTTATTTTTCTCTCCAATATTCTCTCTTCATTAACCAACGGCGCCTGCATAAAAACTTTCGGCATCTGAAGCTTCAAATTGTTATACCCGTAAATCCTCACGATTTCCTCAACTAAATCTTCGGGTATGGAAATATCCTTGGTCGCCCGCCAGGTCGGCACAGTCACCTCTAGTTTTTCCTTATCCTTTTTAACCGCAAATCCCAGACTCTCTAAAATCTTTATTATTCTTTTCTCTTCAATTTTTTCCCCAATTATTTTCTCCAGCCACTCTAAATCCATTTCAATCGGCCCTTGCTCTAATCTAAACTCTTTTAGGTCAACTAATTCGCTCATCACTTTGGCCTTGGGGCATAATTGCCTTGCCAGCTCCACGGCCCGAGCTATGGCCAGTTCGCATAAATTAGGGTCTAATGATTTTTCAAAGCGCATTGAGCTTTCCGTGCGCAAGCCCAGTTTCTGCGAAGTCTTTCTTATCTGCACCGGTTCAAAATTGGCGGCTTCAATTATAATGGCGTTTGTTTCCCCGCTAATTTCGCTACTGGCTCCGCCCATGACTCCGGCAATGGCAATGGCTTTCTGCCCGTCAGTAATTAAAAGCATTTCTTCGTCTAGTTCCCTAACTTGGCCGTCTAAGGTTTCCATTATTTCTCCCTTGGCTGCCCGGCGCACGGCAATTTCCTTAACTAAACTGGCGTCAAAAGCATGCAAGGGCTGGCCCAGTTCCAGCATCACATAATTAGTAATATCAACAATATTGTTAATCGGACGCATGCCCACGGCGGACAATCTTTCCTGCATCCATTTGGGTGAAGCGCCGATGGCTATTCCGCTAACCGCGATCGCCATATAACGGGGGCATAATTTAGAATCTTTTACTTCCACTTTTAATTTCTCTAACTTTCCTTTTCCTTTGGCTAATTTATTTAACGCTTGTCCAGGTTCTTTTAATTTTAAATTCAGGAAAGCGGAGATTTCCCGGGCCATACCAAGATGGCTCCAAAGATCCGGCCGGTTAGTAATTGACTTATTATCAACTTCAAAAACCGTATCACCTAGTTTTAGGTGCTCGGCTAAATTTTTCCCAACTTTGCCGCCGGATAAAATCATAATGCCGGTATGGTCCTCGCCCATCTCCAATTCATCTTCGGCGCAAAGCATGCCATGAGATTTTACTCCCCTTATCTCCGCGTCTTTTATTTCTAAACCATTGGGCCCGCCTACCGGCGAGGCAGGCAGGACTGCGCCAACCAAAGCCACCGGCACAAAATCGCCGGTTTTAATATTAGTTGCCCCGCAGACTATGTCTAATTTTTCTTTGCCAATATCAACTTTTACCAGCTGCAGCCGGTCGGCAGACGGATGCTTTTTTATTTCTAAAATTTTACCAACCACTACCTTATTAAATTTTTCTTTTTCGGCTTTAACGCTATCAATTTCTACTGTATGGGCAGACAATTTCAAACCTAAATCTTCCGGAGTAACGCTCTTCGGAATATCAATAAAATCTTTTAGCCAATTTAAGGAAATATACATAAAATTTAGAATTGATTAAGGAAACGAAGATCTCCGCTGTTAAATAATCTCACATCATCAATCCCATATTTAAGTTGCACAACTCTGTCTAAACCAAAACCAAAGGCGAAACCGGAATATTCTTCGGGGTCTATCCCGCCATTCCTAAGCACATTGGGATGAATCATGCCCGAACCGAATATTTCCAACCAACCGCTGTTCTTACACAAAAAACATCCTTTACCTTGGCATAAGAAGCAAGTCACCTCTCCATTAGCTCCCGGTTCAACAAAAGGATAAAATTTCGGCCTCATGCGCAACTTTGTCTCCGCGCCATAAAGTTTTTTTGCCACGGTTTCTAAAACCGTTTTCATATTGCTTAAATTTATATCCTTATTGATCATCAATCCCTCTATCTGATAAAAAGTGTGTTCGTGCCTTACATCTGTCGCTTCGCAGCGAAAGCATTTTCCAGGCACAACACAGCGCAGAGGCGCCCCATATTTTTGCATCGCCCTTACCTGCACCGAAGAAGTTTGGGTTCGCATTACTAGATCATATTCGCCGTCTTTGTTTTTCTTATCAATATAAAAAGTATCGTGCATGTCCCGCGCCGGATGGTTCTTCGGGATATTAACCGCGGCAAAATTATAAAAATCACTTTCCAGTTCCGGGCCGTCCAGTACCATAAAACCCATGGAAGTAAATAAATCTTCAAGCTCATTCTGGACAGTTGTAATCGGATTAAGATGGCCGCGCCCTATTTTTTCGCCAGGCAAAGTTATATCCGTCTGCTCCTGCCTTGAGTTTCCCGAAATAACTTTTTTCATCTCTTCAAATTTATTCTCCACTTCTTTTTTTATTTCATTAGCCAGCTGCCCGATTTCCTTCTTCTCCTTCCCGCTTAAATTTTTTAAGCTGCGCAAAATTTTCGTTAGCTCCCCTTTCCGGCCTAAATATTTAATTTCCAAATCACGAAGAACCTTCTCCTCTTTTGCCTTAGCTAAATTATTCAGTATCTCTTCCTTTAATTTTTCTATTTCCTCTTTCATAAAAATTATTTGAATTCCTCGTTTAAATTATTAACCGGATATTTTACCCGGCGGGAACCGTAGTTTATCAGGAAAAACTCCAGAAGCGACAAACCGATAACCAACAGAAATAAATTAAGCCAGGTAAACAAATTATGGGACAGTAAGAACAAAACCGCGACGATTAAAAAAGCAAATAAAAATGATTGCCGGAAAGCGGTTTTAACCGAATAAAAAGCCAGCTCCCTCTTTAAGCCAACAAACCTGATTAAAAAACCGATAATCGCGGCCGTGCCGGATAAAGCCAGAAACAAAGACAGGTAAAAAAGGGAAAAACCCAGCCAGTTGGTAATTTCCGGATTAACCGTGGTTAGGACAAAAATAAAAGCCGCCCAGCAAATCAGGGTAGTAATCACCATTATAATCAAATAAGATCTTAGAGTCATATATAAACTTTACCATTTTAAACCGCCTCTTTCAAGTAATATATTTTATTTTCTTTATCGCCTCCGGACCGAATTTTTTATTTATTTTTCCAACGATTTCCGCCTGCCCGGATTCCAATTTTTCTATCGCCGCCGAGGATAGAGAAGCGACATACAGGATTTTGTTTTTAAAATACATGGGCCTGACCCGGCCGGCCAGCTCCGCGCCTAAAACTTCTTTTTTTACCTGCTCAAAAAAACTTATCACCTGCTTATCTTTAATCTGCTCGGCTATGCCGGCTCGTTTAATTGATTTAGGCAGTAATGACTTTAAATTATAAAACATAATCCTTACCCTTTTAATTTTTTCAATGCTTCTCGCCAGGATTTTAATTTCTCTTCTTCCTTTTTAACTATTTCTTTCGGCGCTTTAGTTATAAATTCCTTATTTTTTAATTTCTTCTCGGTCGCGGAAATCATTTTTTCCAGATTGGCTATTTCTTTTTTAATTCTGGCTTTTTCCTTTTCCTTATCAATTGCCCCAATTAGATAAATTTCCACAATACTACTATCAATGGTTATATGAATTTCTTTTTTAATTTCAGGTCCTTTTTCTTTAATTTCCAGTTCGCCAATGCCGGTACGCAAACCTTTAATCAATTCCGCCTGCGATTCAACTAAATCTTTCAGATGGCCGGCGTAAATTAAGGCTTTCACTTTCTTGCCCGGCTCAACTTTATTTTCCGCCCGCGCGTTGCGGATTGAAGTAATAATATCTTTTATTAAACTCATTTCTTTCGCGTCAACGGCTCTGGATAATTCTGCCTTAGGCCACGGTTCTACCATTAAAAGATTATTATTGCCCATCTCTTTCCAGATCGCTTCAGTCACAAACGGCATAAACGGATGCCACAATATCAATAAATTTTTTAAAACATAAATCAGAATGTCTGATTTATCGCCTTCAATCTTGGCAATCTCTAAATACCAATCGGCAAATTTATCCCAGGTGAAATCCCGCAGTCTTTCTCCGGCTTGCGAGAATTGATAATTTTCTAAATCCTTCGTTACATTTTTAACCAAAAGGGCCAGCTTTCCTAAAATCCATTCGTCTGCTGCCGTTAAATTTTTTTGATCGATTTTAAAATTCGTAATTGGTGATTCGCAATTCGTAATTATATAACGCGAGATGTTCCATAATTTATTTGTGAAATTTCTGTAGCCCGCAATTTTCTCTTCGAAAACCCTGGTATCGTTGCCCGGCGTATTTCCGATAAGTAAGGACAAACGAACCGCATCGGTGCCATACTTATTTATAACATCAATCGGGTCAATGCCGTTGCCCCTTGATTTACTCATTTTTTTGCCCTGCCTGTCTAAAACCATGCCGTGCAAATATACTTTCTCAAAAGGAATTTCCTCTAAAGCAAACAAAGACATCATTATCATCCGGGAAACCCAGAGAGTTAAAATTTCATAGCCGGTTTCCAAAACTTGAGTTGGGTGATAATTTGCTAAATCGTCAGACTTTTCAGGCTTGCCATCCGAAGTTTTAACGGAGGATGGCCAGCCTAAGGTTGAGAAAGTCCACATCCCGGAAGAAAACCAAGTATCAAGAGTATCTTCGTCCCGAACCCAACCTCTGCCTTTAGGCGCATCAATTCCAACGTATATTTCCTCGTTATTGTTAATTGTTAATTGTTTATTGTTAATTGTTTTCCTATACCAAACTGGAATCTGGTGCCCAAACCAAATTTGCCGGCTGATGCACCAGTCATGCAAATTTTCCATCCAATCCAAATATTTTTTCGTAAACCCTTCGGGGATAAATTCTATTTTTCCGGTTTTAGCCACTTCTATGGCTTTCTCTTTTAACGACTTATTGCCTAACCGCTTTAACTTTTTATCCACGGCTATAAACCATTGTTTTGACGGCAAAGGTTCAATCGGCGTGCCGCAACGGTAGCAGATAGATAAATTATTATCAATTTCTTCTTCCTTTTCTAATAACTTTTGCTTTTTTAACTCTTCCACGATCATTTCTCTGGCGGCCAAAACGCCTTTGCCTGAATATTTGCCAAAATTATTGTTTATTTTTCCATCCTCATTAATTACTTTCACGATTGGCAGTTTATTAGTTTCAGCCATCTGCCAGTCAACCATAGAATGGGCCGGGGTAACGCCGACAGTGCCGGTCCCGAATTTCATATCAACGTTTCTGTCGGCAATGATTTTTAATTTTAAAGGCACGCCGACAAAATCTATTTTAAATTCCTTGCCGATATATTTTTTATAGCGCTTGTCTCTTGGATTAACCGCCACCGCCGTATCGCCTAATTTAGTTTCCGGCCGGGTGGTGGCAATGGCAAAAGGAAAATCCCGGCTATATTTAAAGGTATATAATTTTGCCTTTTGTTCTTTATAGCTAACCTCATCGTCAGCCAAAGTGGAATGGCAGCGCGGGCACCAATTAACGATTCTTTCTCCGCGGTAAATTATTCCCTCTTTATACATATCAACAAACATCTTCCGAACCGCTTTCTTTCTCGGCTCATCCAAAGTAAAAGCCTGCCTTGACCAATCTAATGAGGCTCCCATTTTTCTGGTCTGTTTTAAAATTGTCGCCTGGGTTATTCTGACAAAATCCCAAACTTTCTTCAAAAACTTTTCTTTGCCTAAGTCATGACGCGTTAATTTTTCTTCTTCTAATAGTCTCCTTTCCACTACGTTTTGTGTGGCAATGGCGGCATGGTCAGTCCCGGGCAGCCATAGAGTCCTGTCACCCTTCATTCGATGATAACGTATTAGCAAATCTTCAATCGCTAGAGTAGAACCATGGCCCAGATGCAATTTATCCGTAATATTCGGCGGAGGCAAAACTATACTAAACGGCTTGGCATCTTTTTTACAAATTCCTTGGCGAACACAAATATCAGGGTTGAAATACCCTGATTTTTCCCATTTCTCATAAATCTTGTCTTCATACTCCTCGGGCGTATACGCTTTAGGCAGATCTTTCTTCACCCCATTAGAAATTTCGTTGTTTTTTTTCTCCATAATGATATACTAATTTTCGCCAGAGGCATATCCCTATCTGCCTTTAGCATGAACCCCCTGGCTGATATTTTTTACCCGTTTATTTCTACTAAGATTTCTAACGGGGTTCATACCTCTTAGATTACCAAAATTAGCTTAATTTTGCAAGAAAAAACCCACAATTTAAACACTTGACACTGAGAAAAAATTAATATATATTAAAAGACTGACAAAATAATTCCAAATTCCAATTATTATGCTAAATCAAGAGCAGCAAATTTTTGAACAAATCAAAAAAGCTAACAATATCTTAATAACTTTCTCCCATATTTGGAACGGAGATTCAGTCGCCAGCGCCCTGGCCTTGTTTTTATTTTTAAAAAAATTAGGTAAAAACGCAGAAGTAGTGGCGGAAAAACCAAAAACAAATACGGCCCTGCCCGCCACCGGAAGACTTTTTTCCTTTCTGCCGGCTTTTTCGGAAATAAAAAATGAGCTTGAAAATTTGCGCAAATTTATAATCTCCCTGGATATTACCAACGCCAAAGTGAGCCAGATAAAATACAAGCTTGAAAAAAGCAGCCTTAATTTTATAATTTCCCCTAAAGAAGGCTTTTTCACCGAGGATGATATAACCTCCTCTACCGGCGGATTTAAATATGATTTAGTTATCGTCTTGGATGCGCCAGACTTAGAATCCCTTGGCAAAATTTATGATAATGACACAGAATTCTTTTATAAAACTTCAATAATAAATATTGACCACCACAGCGATAATGAAGAATTCGGGCAGATAAACTTTATAGAATTAAACGCGGTTTCCGTTTCCGAAATTTTATTCTCTTTGTTTGAAAGCTATTCCCGGGAGTTAATTGACGAAGATATTGCCACCTGTCTGCTTACCGGCATAATCCATAAAACCAGAAGCTTTAAAACTCCAAACATCACTCCTCATACCTTAACCGCCACTTCGCAACTTATTTCCATGGGCGCGCGCCGGGAAGAAATCGTTAATATGCTTTACCGCTCCCGCACCCTAAACGTTTTAAAATTATGGGGGCGGGTGCTGGCCAGGCTTACCGGAAGTTTGGACAATAAATTAATCTGGTCAACTCTTTCTCATATTGATTTCCTAAAAACCGAAGCCGAAGGGGGGGATTTAAACGAAGTAATTGACGAACTTATTATTAATATCCCTCTGGTAAAAATAATTGCCATTATCTACGAAAAGATGCCGGAAAATGATATAATCGGAAACGAGGTAAACCCCATTAGAGATTTATCTATAAACGGGGCAAACAACCAAAAATTTAATTATCCGACAACCAGTTTATTCGTTTACTCGGTAAAAAATATTGACTCTATGGAATTAATCAGGGAATATAATCCTACCGGCGACCGGCGGCTGGCCCGGGCGGAAATTAACAAGCCGTTAGCAACTGCGGAAAAGGAAATAATTGAACTTATAGAGCAAAAACTAAAAAAACTCCCGCTTTAAAATAATCTTCTTCTTGCCAGGAGGCCAATATAATGATAAATTCTTTATTAGTAAGGCGGTTTTTTTATTTTTGGCGCTTGTAGCTTCCGCCTTCGTCCCGAGCGACTCGGGACTTCGGCGAGACAAGCAGTGGTTACCTGCCTGCCGCAGGCAGGGAGCACCGCTCTTACTTGCCCCGTTAAATTATTTTGCGCTTGTAGCTCAGTGGTTAGAGCACCGCTCTTATAAAGCGGGGGTCGATGGTTCAAATCCATCCAAGCGCACCAATAAAGCGCAAAATTTAACGGGGTGAACGGGGGTCGATGGCCTGCCCCGCACAGAAGCGCAGCTTTGTGCGAGGTTCAAATCCATCCAAGCGCACCACAAAATGGGCTTATAGCTCAGTTGGTTAGAGCGCCACGTTGACATCGTGGAGGTCAGAGGTTCGAGCCCTCTTAAGCCCACATATCCCAAACTATCTAAAACCAAATACCCTTGCTTAAAAACAGTAATAATTTTATAATAGATACATAACTACAAATTGTTTTTTATTTTCCCGCCAAAGGCGGATCAGCTTTTGGCTGATATTTTTAAAAATATGGGCAACTTTTTTAAAAAATTAGCTGGCATTGATAATAAAACCCCGGAAAAAACTGTTGGTGAAGAAGTGGGAATAAGAGATGGAGAAGAAATAAATGAATGGATGGACGATGATTACGAAGAAGGCCAGCTGTCAATTGACGTTTATCAAACACCAAAGACGATTGTGGTAAAGTCAACCATTGCCGGAGTTAAACCGGAAGATATTGATATTTCCATAAATAACGATATGTTGACAATCAGGGGGAAGAGAGAGGAGGAAGAAAAAATAAAAGATGATGACTACTTATACAGAGAATGCTACTGGGGCTCTTTTTCCCGTTCCATAATTCTGCCGGTGGAAGTTAAGGCCGAAGAAATTGAAGCTATTCTGGAAAACGGGGTTTTAACAATTATCCTGCCTAAATCCAAAGCCACTAAGCAGATTTCGGTTAAAATAAAGGAGAAATAGTGAAGTCCCGTGGGCTAATCCCGCCAAGGCGGGACAGGCAGGCGCCCGCGGCATCTTCACATCCCGCCGCTTCCAAAAATCTTTTTAAGTTTTTAAAAATTTTTCGAGAAGAGTGGCTTCGCTTTCCTTATAATTATTTTATTTAATTCGCCGAAGCGGCGGGATATACCGATCCGCCTCATCCAAGGGCTTACGCCCCTAGCTTTCGGCGGCTTTCGGTATAAAATATGGAATATTCGTTGACAATAGACCGCTTTGAGAATGAAAAAGCTGTTTTAAAAACTGAAAAGGGGGAAACCATTATTTGGCTAAAAAGTATGCTGCCAGCCGAGATAAAAGAAGGCAAAACTCTGACTTTTTCCATCTGCGGTGATAAGGAAAAAGAAAAGGATAAAAAGGGGCTGGCCAAGGATATCTTAAATGAACTGTTAAAGGTTGAGGAAAATTAAGGGAAATTATAGACCTGTCGCTTAATAATTTTTCGTCGCGTCCCGCCGAGGCGGGATGAGCGAAAAATTAGAAAAGCGACGATGTTTATATGATTAATATAAGCAGAGGAATTTTTCTAATTTTGCAGCCGAAATTTCAAATTGCAACAGAAAAGGTTATTAAGCAATAGGTCTAATATTATGTCTTTAGTTATAGACCCGCCAAAAAGCCGGATTCTGAAATGGCTACTTTTTCCTGTAGCTATTTTTTTTATTTTTCTGATTATAATTTCCCTTGCCTTTTTCATCATGGAAAGGCAATACGAAGGAAGAATCTATCCGGGAATTAAGATAGGAAATGTAGATTTAAGCGGGCTGACAAAAGAAGGGGCAAAAGAATTATTAGAGGAATTGATTAACGGGCTTAACCGAACCGGACTAGAGTTTAAGTATGCTGATTCTCAGATAACTATTACGCCGACTGTCGCCTCTTTTGAAGCTGACCTGGCTTATCGAATAGTATCTTTTGATCCCGAACAAACCAGCGACGGGATTTTTTCTTTCGGCCGAAATCGCAGTTTCTTCCTTAATCTAAAGGATAAGGCAACCGCCCTACTTTTCGGGAAGCCGGCTGGAATAATCTATACTTTAAATGAGGGAGAAATAGAAAAAATTCTTAAAGCAAACTATGAAAAATTTGAAAATCCGGGTCGAAGCGCTACTTTAACCGCCACCACCACGCCGGCCAATCCGGAAAAAATTGTTTTCTCCGTCAATGAGGAAAAATTAGGGAAAGTTATAGATTACGAAAAAGCGATAGAAGAGTTAAAAATAAAATTAAACAAACTCGATTTCTCCCTAATAGAACTTACCAGTAAAAGCGACTATCCTTCTGTCTATAAGAACGAATGCTTAAACGTTGAAGCTATGGCTGAAAAAATTCTAGAAACCGCACCCCTGACTTTAACTTACAAAGGGAAAAAATGGATTATGGATAAAAAGCAGCTGGCCGATCGGCTGGCTTTAGAGCGCCAAGAAAACAGCCAAGACTCCAGCCAAAATAAAAAGGGGGAAATAATAGTTAGCTTAAGCCGGGAGAAATTAACCGAATTTTTAGAAAAAATCATTGCTCCGGAAATAGAAAAAGAACCGATTGATGCCCGCTTTAAAATGAGTAACAGCCGGGTAGTTGAATTCCAGGGCAGCCAAGACGGCTTAAAGCTAAAAATGGAAAACAATATAGAAAAAATTAAATCTGAATTTATTGAAAATCAAAGCAACACCGTAGAGTTAATAACAGAGGAAATAAAAAGTTCCGTAAAAACCGGAGAAATAAATGATTTGGGCATAAAAGAAATTATCGGCATCGGCCAATCCAATTTTGCCGGTTCGCCAACTAATCGGCGCCACAACATCAGAGTCGGCTCTACTTCATTAAACGGCATTTTAATAAAACCCGGCGAAGAATTCTCTTTAAATAAAGCCCTGGGTAAAATCGGAGCCGAAACCGATTACCTACCTGAATTAGTTATAAAAGGCAATGAAACTATCCCGGAATACGGGGGAGGGCTTTGCCAAATTGGCACTACGATGTTCCGAGTAGCCATGGCAACGGGGCTGCCAATAACCGCCCGGCAAAGTCACTCTTATCGAGTGTCCTATTATGAACCAGCCGGCACAGACGCTACGATTTATAGCCCCTGGCCTGATGTCCGGTTTATTAATGATATTGGCAATCATATTTTAATTCAAACCAGAATTGATGGCGATAATTTATATTTTGATTTCTGGGGAACAAAAGACGGCCGAATCGTAGAAAAAACTGACCCAATAATTTACAATATCACCAAGCCCGAGCCGACAAAAATTATAGAAACTTTAGATTTGCCGGTCGGAGAAAAAAAGTGCACGGAAAGAGCCCATAACGGCGCTGACGCCTATTTTGATTATAAGGTTACTTACCCTGCTGTAAGTGCCACTTCCACGCCGGAAGTAAAGGAAAAAAGATTTTCCTCTCACTATGTCCCCTGGCAGGAAGTCTGCTTAATCGGCGTGGAAAAATTAACAGAAAAAAATGAAGAAAGCGAAAAAACAAGTGAGGCGGAAAATAAGGCAGAAGAATAAAAAAACACGGCTTCATGGCCGTGTTTTTTAAAAACAAAAAGACCGACTTAAACGGGCAGGCAAGAAAATTTCCTTTAGGTATTTTTAAGCCTAAAACAGAAAACAAAAATTCTTCTTCTTGACCGGCATATCTGGATTCATTTTATTACTTCTTTTACTTCCTATTATAGGCCTAAAAAACCCTAATAAGAAAATCCCCATGCTTGTCGTGCCTGACCCGTTTAAATCGGCCTTTAATTGTTAACTGGTTATCTTAGCATACAAAAATATTCTTGTCAACCCCCGGTACAGTTAACATCATAGAATAATCAAAAAAACACCTGTATTTCCGGTGTTTTTTGAATTTAATCTATCTTCCCATTATCTCTTTAATATCTCTTTACCATTGCTTATTAACTTTATTGTGCTGTCCAAATCGCTCCTTAACACTTCTGCGCCCGTTCTTTCTAATCTCTTTAATATTCTCAAATTGGGATGGCCAAAATCATTGTCTTTACCAACCTGGATTACAGCTATTTGAGGACCTACCGCTTCTAAGAATTCCTCGCTGCTTGAAGTATCGCTGCCATGATGCCCAACTTTTAAAACCTGGACCCCTAAATCAGCTCCACTAACCAGCAGTTCTTTCTCAATCTCCATTTCCGCATCACCCGTAAACAGAAATACTGTCTCTTCATAAACCAGCTTTGCCACGATGGAACTGTTATTTAAGTTATCTGTTTCCCGAGCCAGCAAACTTTTGGCAGGAGATATTATTTCTAAATAACAACTGTTGCCTAAAACAACTTTTTGCGGCCGGTCAATAATTACTAAAGGAATCTTTCTTTCCCTTATCGCCTCCAGCCAGGCCAGATAGTTGGGCGCACTATGGACAACGCCGGTATATAATATTTTTTTTACGCTATATCGTTTTATAACCTCAATCAAACCAGTGACATGGTCATCATGGGGATGGGTTAAAACCATTAAATCTATCCGCTTGTCCCAAAAAGGCAAATTTTTTCCCAATTCCTCTATAACCTTATTATCCGGCCCGCCGTCAATTAAAATATTCTGCCCAAAAGGAGTTTTAAT
>Ga0268281_1001175_pt1 | contig 15968 bp, 12 predicted proteins | sample saktaG_10_FD_190134 | JGI IMG/M metagenome (GOLD analysis project Ga0268281, IMG submission 190134) | Saline water microbial communities from Sakinaw Lake, British Columbia, Canada - sak_2011_5_24_50m | ecosystem: Environmental > Aquatic > Non-marine Saline and Alkaline > Saline ... | reverse complement strand
TGTGAATAGCCTGATATTTCATATCTCTGCTCTTGGGTTATCTGTTTATATTTTCTCATAAGTGCAACTTTTCTTTGACAATTAATAAAATCGTCAAAAGTTGCACTTATTACTTGAATCTACGGTTGTAAAAAAAGAGACGCACAAAGGCACGTCTCCAAATATTATAGTTTGTAAGCTGAGATTATTTTATCATAACCATTTTTCTGATTGTCTCTTTCTCATCGGTTGAGAGTTTATAGAAATACACACCGGAAGGAACATCATTACCGGAAGGATCTGTTGCATCCCAGAGGATATTTCTGCTTAAAATGTCTTCGGGAGTTAATTCAATACGAGCCACAAGCTGTCCAAGAAGATTATAAATTGATATTTCTGCATGTACTGTATTGGCAGGAAGTGAGAAAGCAAACTGGGTTGAGCCGCTGAAAGGATTTGGATAATTCTGATATAGTGCAAAAGTGTTTTGAATAGCCGGGTCATCATTGGAGAAATTATTTTCATATCTGTATATCTTGAAATCATCGATATAAATACCGTCTTCAGTGACCCACGAGTCGGAATCAAATTTGAATCTGAGGAACACTGTTTCGCCAAGGTAATCCAGAAGATCAAAGGATTGAACTTCCCATGAGGTTTGCATTCCAGTATAATCATCGAGAGTCGTCCAGCTTGTGCCGTTGGTGGAAATCTGGAAATACGCAAAGTCATAGCCCGATTCGATCTCATATCTCGTTATAAATTCGACATGTGCGGAAATAGCATCAACTAAATCAATCTCGTCATTAAGAGTTGCATAAGATAATTCGTAATTACTGTATTCCCCATCCGGGCTATCAGCGAGAGAAAATATTCCGCTATAGCACTTTGTGCTTAATCCCCAATCACCAGTTGTTGTCCAATTCCCCAAACCAAGTTCGAAGTCATCAACAAAGAAGGGCTCGACCATGACAAAGGTGAAGGAATTGTTTAGGGCAGTTACTTCCATAAGATAGGTAAAAGTGCCGTATGCAGTTGCTGTTATCTCGACCTCATAACTGCCGTAAGGCACATCAGGAATTTGTGCATAGCCGTACACATTTGTCGTTACAGGGCTTAATGGGGTATCCAACACAATTATATCTGCATTGGGAATAGGATCTCCATCCTCATTTTTCAGGTTGATATGTACATTTGTCGTTGGAGCAAGAACAAGCTCTACATCGAGTTCGGTTTGTGAGCCAGTGACAACCTGAACATCTTGAATAGTCTTTGCAAGATACCCAAAAGCAGAAAAAGTTAGATCATAGGTTCCGGGAAGCAGAATTCGGTAATAGCGTCCAAAATCAGAGTCACTAATATATGGCTCGACATCAGTTCCGGTATCATCGATACCTGAAACAAAAACTTCTGCATCAAGATATGTTCCGGAAAGACTGTCTGTAATATTACCTGTGACGACCCGATCAAAAATTCTATCTATAAGGATCAAACCCGCAGAGAGGTTATCATTAATGATCGTGTTCATCGTAGTTGCATCAGGTATGAAGGTCGTGCCGAGTTCTGTAATAAAATAAAATATTCTTTCAACGCCGTAACCATAATCGGTTGTTGTGCCGGAGCAAGGATAGAGCGCATTCGTCTGCTGAGGAGTATAAGTTCCTCCATAGAGCGAGGGCACTGTAACAGCCATTTCCTGTCCGAGATTTGCAAGAGCATTCACGTCGGGAGCCATACAGGACATGTTGAATCCAAGAGGCCACATTATGAGTTCGTTGTAGCTATGATATGACATTCCCAGGTCAAACCTGTATTGTTCAAGCAGGTCTCTTAAGGCGCTTGTTTCTGGCTCGGAAAAGGATTCCGGTCCGCAATAGGTTTGCCCTGTCGGTCCGCTTGTGCCTTGCCCGCCGAACCATTCTGGAGGACCGTAATTTCTGTTTGGATCAACTCCGTCAGGATAATAATAACCACCCCATGTGATCTGTCCGTTTTCGTCATTATCACGAATATTTTTTCTCCATGACATATCGGTTTCGTCAATGACTATTTTGTGTCCATCTGGATTAACAAGCGGAACGAACCAGATCTGAGCATTATTAACCCAAAAGGTTACATCAGGATCAATACCATAATGGTCAACAAGATAATTTAAGATTAACATAACCATTTCCATAGAAATAGGTTCGCGAGCATGATGTTCGCCGTCAAAGATGATGTTCGGTTCATCCTCATTTAACATGACATCATCAGACAATTTCACGCACCAAATATCGTGCTGGTAATCATTATAATTTGAATTTCCCGCTGTCGCATATTCTTTACCGCGGGACTCACCAATAGTAGTAACATTAATAATGTTGGAATGATTGAACGCAAGCTGTAGAAGTTCTGTTTTCATATCATCATAAGAACGGTAACCATATATATCTTTTGCACGGGTGACGAGATTTTCTTTCATTTTGGATTCGGAATCCACAATAGTAAAGTCGTAACCAAGTTGAGAAATTTCCTGCAACCTGTCTTCGTGAAGGAAAATATCAATATACTTCTCAGGATAATATGAAGCGATATCATAGTTGTTATCCATGAAGTATGCAGCGGTTGCTCTGTCCGGATTATCAATGCGGATAATGACCTTTTCTGCAATAAGCGGCACTGAAAACAGGAGTACAAAAACTAAGAGTGTAACAATTATTTTTTTCATATCTATATCTCCGATAACAAATTTTCTTTTAATAAGTTATGAGCAAACTGTGCATTGGCAATTTATTGTCAAATTTATTTGAATAAACTTTCGAGGAGTTTCAATTGACAAAAATTTTGCATATTCTTCTTATATGTTAATGAAAAAGAAAGTGCTTGTAACCGGAGCTAACGGCTTTGTGGGGAGCAACCTTGTGTGGGCTTTGCTGAAAAAGGGTTATAAGGTTACCTGTATGGTGAGACGCACCTCGAATCTCAGTTCTATAGAAAATCTGCCGGTAACCTTCAAATATGCAGATTACAATTCCATATCTTCTCTGCAGGAAGCATGTAAAGGGCAGGATATTATTTTTCATATTGCGGCAAAAGTTCGGGAGATAAATGAAAAGCGCTACTTCGATGCCAATGTGAAAGTAACCAGAAATTTGCTTGAATCGATAAAGGGCAGCAATATTGAAAAATTCGTTTTTCTGAGCACTCAAGCTGCTGCAGGACCTGCTGATGGACTGATACCAAAAACTGAAAAGTGCGATTGTAATCCAGTATCCTACTACGGAAAAAGTAAACTCGAAGCCGAAAGAGTGGTTCGTGAAGAGTGCCCGGTTCCGTGGGTCATCATTCGACCACCAAGCGTGTATGGACCTTATGATAAAGATTTTCTTCAGTACTTTGAGCTGGTGAATAAACACCTGGCGCCGCTTGCAGGTTTTAAAAAGAAATATTTCAGTCTTGTATATGTTGAGGATCTTGTGCAGATGATCATACTGGCTTCTGAGAATGAGCACGCAAACAATGAAATATTTTTTGCAGGCGACGGGAATATTTATTTGCTTGAGAATTGCATCGATGCGGTCAAAAAAGCAATGAATAAAAATGCAATCAACCTGCATATCCCCATATTTTTGAGCTATATTCTTGCTGCATTCAATGAAGGGATTAAGTACATCACCAAAAAGCAGGCTATAATAAATGTGCAGAAAGTCAAAGAAATGCGCCAGTGCTATTGGCTTTGCAGTATTGAAAAGGCACAAAAGTTGCTCAATTACCAACCTCATTACTCTCTGCATGAGGGTGTGGACGAAACCTATAAATGGTATAAGGAACATAAATGGTTATGAAAAAATTAATATTGATCTTGCTGTCGCTTTTATGTGCAGGGATGCTTCTTGCCCAAAATGTGGATACTTTAGAAGTAAAACAAATATATAGTCTGGACTCACTTCTTGTAGATTCGCTCAGAACAGCGTTTACAGAAGCGGAAGAAGATACGCACATTGTGGTCATGCCCATTGAAGAACTGGAAGAATACATTGTCTCTTTGCAGGACACTTTTTTTTCCTATAACTCTAAATCCCTCGCCACCGATGAGTACTATACTTTTGGAAATTCGCACTATGTGGTTCCCGATCACAAGGGTTCGATAGGAATATTTGGCGCCAGGTTTGATAATTACATGCAGCCCAAGGATGCGTTCTATCCTTTGATGAATTATTATGTAATGAATAGCCAGGACGGCGTATATGATTTTACACCCTTGCAGAATTCATTTCGGGCGCTTCTTACTGATGTGCAATATTCAAGTGGAGATTTTAATAATGAAAATAAAAGTATTAGTTTTCTGAAGAATGAGTTTGTGAACTTTGTTGATTTTCAACTCTACGCACACAGCGGAGAGCATACAAGCCCTTGGGGGCATAAGTGTTATTTTGATAATTTTGTGTTCCAATTACAAAAGAAGGTCATGATCGAGTCATACACTACCCATCGGTTCAATTATAATTTCCTGAAATTGTTTTCTGCGAGTGAAACCTATAATGTATTCAATCCAAACTATGGAGTTTCTGCTGATGAGCAATATCTTCAGAAAAATGAAACAATACTAAATCTTTTTGATGCCTTTTTCTTTGATGATGTCATACATTTCTCCTATCTGAACCAGTTCGGCGAAGAGCGCATTTATGATAAAACCACTCATAAAGCGGAGAACACAATTGTCCGCCATCAGTTCAATCTCGACTTCGATCTGTCCCTCGAGGAGTATGCAACAAAAGTACTGCTTCGTGCTGATCTTCAGGACATTGATCACTTTTACTGGAAGGGTTATCTGCATGATTACCTCATCCATGTTTCTATCAATTCCCCCGGCATTTTTGCAGATTTCTATTCCTTAAAGATCATCAATGACGTGATCTTTTCTGAAAAACCCGATACAATTTTCATTATGCCGGAGCTTGTTTTTGATATTCCGATCACTAAATCTATCAATTCCGAGTTGTCTGTGGGTGCGCGAAGAAAAGAGAAAAATTTTTACTACGACGGGATATATGCTCTTGATAATAGAACAAAAGTAATTTTCAGCAATGCAGAATTCTCTTATGAAAATGAGAATACCCGAATTTCACTCGGTGCATTTTATGATGAAATCCGTCGGGACGGGCAGTGGGTTTTGTTATCCGGTGAAGATTCGACTGCCTATGAACAGCTCGCGGATTACAAACTGTTCGGAGCGGATATTGATGCTGAATTTCATTCAAATATATTTGGGATCGATAATTCTTACCGTCTTGAAGGAACCTACACTCATTGCCCTTATAACCTCGTAAATTATCCTTCATACAAAGCGAAATTCCGATGGGAAAACAGGAAGCATCTTCCCCATATGAATTTTATATTCCTTAATGCTGAAGCATCCTATCTTGGGAATTTCCTCGATGTAACAGGAGATAAAGTAAACCATCAATTGTTCTGCTCTGCCGAGATCGGTGTAAGCATCAAACGCTTTTTGATCTATCTTAAATTAACAAACATATTCAATATTCTTGACTCAAATTATTTCATGTACAAGCTCAATGAAGTGAATCCCCTTGGGGTCGCTTTCGGTGTGCAATGGAATTTTATTAATTAAAAAGAGAAAAATGCTGAACCACGAAACACCAGTCTTCACTACGTTACGCCGAGGCAGGCACGAAATTGATAAAATGACGTGTAAAAAAACATTTTTTCTTAGAAACAGTTTTCGTGTTTTTCGAGCTTTTCGTGGTAAAAATATATTTATATTCAGGAGCGTCTATGGAATGTAAGAAAAGTCAAAATATGAACATGTGCAATTGCACATATCCATGTGACAAAAAAGGCGTGTGCTGTGAGTGCATTGCATATCACAGAAAAAGGGGAGAGCTCCCAGCCTGTTATTTTACTGAAGCTCAAGAAAAAACTTATGATCGAACGATAGAATATTTTATTCAAGTAAATACACGGTAATGAACATTAGGAGGCATCTCATGCAAAAAATTACCATTTCTTTATTAATGCTGCTTCTTATTTTTGCAGCAAGCGCCGGCGCCACGGATTTCATGCAAGCCGGTAATAACCAACCTCAGTCTGTCCAAAATTACGACATATCAAAAATGAAAATGTATAATGGACAGATGAGAGACAATACCCCTGTGCCAGATTACAGCATTGTTGTAAATCCATATGGCATATTGACATCCTATTATGATTATATGCCTGGAAGTTATGTCAGCTATCCTATCCGACCGCAGAGTGATTATGGCGGCGGCACCTACATGACATTTTTCGGCACAGCATCGACAACTTCAAACCGCCGTCAGTACTGGGCATATGCAGATGCGGCAGGAAACGTCGGAGCAAACTGGGCAACTATCAGCACCTATGATTACCGGCAGGGTTACGGCAGCATGGTAGTCCATCCTGCTACTGGAAATCCTTTTGCATCTTGGCACGAGGATTTTGAAACAAATCCCAAACTACCCTTCACTTATGATGATTATCACTTACTTTCACTTCCAGGATTCTGGACGACACCTATTGTATTTACGAATACTCCTCCGGATCAATATTGCTGGCCCTATCTCTACATAGGAGCTTCTCCCGCGGGAAATGATTATTTGCGGGTATATCATTTATCCAATAATAATGAGTCTGATCCCTTCGGACATCCATGTGAAGATGTACGAATCCTTTATACAGATATTGAGAATTCCGAGTGGGTGGATTTTTCTACGATCATGAATACTGCAAACTGGGATGAAGTAACAGTGTTCACAGACTGGCGCGCAAAATCATGCAGACCTTTCCAATCCTTTGCTGTTGATCCCAATATGGCAGGGCATGTCGCATTCATCGGATGTGCGGTGTGGCTGGAAGGAGACCTCGGTGATATGCCGGTAGAAGAAGGGGCATTCATGTGGGAATCCTTTGACTATGGAGAAACCTGGGATTATGCAAACTTGTACTCGGATGGTCCAACTGATTATTTCTACACAGTTGCAAATCTTCCTCAATTTGAGTATACTGGCGGAGGAATTATTCCCGAGCTTGAAGTTGGTGCGATTGGCTACCACAGCACTGCAACCTTTGATAATTATGGTTTGCATTTTCCCTATATCCAGTATTATGGATATACAGACGAAGGAAGCACTTATTACTTCAACCACTATCTTCCCTCAGCAGAACTTGTGTGGAACGGGGCTAATTTTGAATATCACAACGTTCCGGAATTTCCGTGGATGGATACAGGAAGTTCGGGTCATGATGTGCCATGGGGCGTAGAGGGTGATGACACTCTTTATGTGTATAGTGTTGCTTATTCAAAATATGAGCCATCCGGCGGAGCCGCTCTTTTCCATGAAAACACTCAAAAACAGGCAGTGAATCTTGAGAATGATTGGATGCTTCAGATGTGGGTGGATGGAACCTATGTGCAGCTTGCTGAAGATGGCGATCCTACATATGCTGCCTATGCACAACATCCAATAATTTATATTTCAGTCTCCAGCAATAATGGTCTTACCTGGTCAGAACCTCTTGAGTTTACAGACATTTACAATCCGAATTTCAATTTCTCCGAACAGATCACGGTCTATCCATATATTTCACAGACCATTAAGGATCTCGGTGACGATTGGGGTGAGATCATGTACTATTATTTTAATGATAATTCATTTGGTTCCTTCGTTCAGGGACAAGGCGCCCAAACCGGTGGTGAGATCACGCAGGGTGTTATCCAGATTGAATTCCCAGAAGTGGGTGTTGATGACGAACCAATACCGAATATAATCTTCTCACAGAATTACCCAAATCCTTTTGGAAGCTCAACGAAGATTTCTTTCAACAGCAAGAAAGCTATTAATGAAGCAACTGATGTAGCAATTTATAATGCAAAGGGACAGCTTATTCTTACTCTACCTTTGACGCTAGAAACATCTCAAAAGGGCTATACAGATTGGGATGGCAAAGATGCAGCCGGACACGATGTGGCAAATGGTATCTATTTCTACAAACTGCGAGGTTCAGTAGATTCTCCCGCCGGAAAGATGCTATTAACACGTTAGAAATTCATTCATACTGAAAATATTAAGTCCGTGTCGTTTGATGCGGACTTTTTTTATTGACAAATTTTTAATAATAATACTGTTTTGATACATGATAAATTTTGAGAATTTAATTCTCAAAGGAGGAACAATGAAATGCGTGATTTTTATATTAGTTACGATGTTGATCGTTAGCTTGCAACTATTGATTGCAGAGAACAATCCTGTTCCTGAGTACGAATTTCTTACAAATCCCACTACAATAATGACTTCCTACTATGACTATTTACCGAGTGGTTCGAGAAACTTTCCTATAGCACATCAAACAGAAAATGGCGATGGAACATATTTGATTTTTACAGCACAAGAAAACCCATCATCAAGTCGGAATATATATTTGGCATATTTGAATCCTGATGGAGTTGTAAATTATTATGGAACAGATACCTCCCAGTATTATCATCAAGTACACGGTAATATAACTGTACATCCTGCAAGTGGGTGTTGTATTGCTACATGGTATGAAACATTTCTTGATGCATGTACTATAGCATACATTGATTCGCTTTGGTTACAGCCATCATTTTGGTGGCAAATAGGTTATATATATTCTGACTATCCCGATATGTATTTGTGGCCCCAGATTCATAAGGGACCCTCCCCTCTTGGAAATGATTGGGTGAGATTTTATCATGTGTCGTATAATGCTGCACCCGATCCTTTTGGTCATCCATGTGAAGACATTCGCATTCTTTATATCGATATAGAAAATACACCGACTGCTGATTTAACTCAAATTCTCAATCAGGCAAACTGGACAGCCGTTTATCCAATGTATAGCTGGCGCGATGTGTCCTGCAGACCCAATACGTCCTTTGCAATCGATTATGTGAATCCCGGTCATGTTGCGCTCATCGGCATAGCCGCGTGGCTGGAGGGTGATCAGGGATTCATGCCCGTGGAAGAAGGTGCATTTATATGGGAATCCTTCGATTATGGAGAGAGCTGGCTTGTTCAGGATCTCCATTCTGATGGTCCCGGCTTCAATTTATATGAGGTGGATAATCTCCCGCAATTTGAATTACCTAATGGGAATATTCCTGACAAACTATACGCTCGTCCTGGAGGATATAAAAGTACTGCTGTCATCGATAATGAGGGAAATGTTCATTTCCCATATTTGCAGGAATATACTATGGAAGATTCGGTTGGATACTCATATTACTTATCTTGGTTTCTTTCACAGGCGGAATTTGTGTGGAACGGATCGGAATTTGTTTATAGGAATGTTCCTGCTTTTCCTTGGATGGATACGGGCGGTTCGGGATATGATGTGCCATGGGGAATTGATCCTGCAACAGGAGACACTGTTTTTCAATATTCTCAAGGTCATTATTTTGTTGATTATCCTTATCCATGGGGCAGCGTGCAAGCACAATCTTTTTCCACTGAAAATGAGTGGATATTTCAGCTCTGGACTGATTGTACGTATCACTTTTTTTCGATGAATGGTATCCCAGGATATAATGAGTATTTCGAACATCCACTTTTGACGATTTCTGCATCAAAGGATAATGGAGAAACCTGGTCCGAACCGCTCTATCTTACCGATGTAAACAATCCCAATTATAACTTTGCAGACCAGATCACAGTATATCCCTATACTCAAAAGATCATACAGGAAGTGGATAATAATTACGGAGAATTTGTTATAATGTACATGGATGATAATAGCTTTGGTTCTTCCGTTCAAGGATACGGAGCATATACTGGAGGACAAATTACAGAATGTATTGTGCAATTAGATTTCAGTTTTCTTGGTCTTGATGACGAGCCGACACAGAATATCATTTTCTCGCAAAATCATCCGAATCCCTTTACCGGCTCAACGAAGATTTCCTTCAGCAGCAAGAAAGCTCTGACAGAAGCAACTGAGATCGCAATTTACAATGCAAAGGGACAGCTTATTCTTACTCTACCTTTGACGCTAGAAACATCTCAAAAGGGCTATACAGATTGGGATGGTAAAGATGCAGCCGGACACGATGTGGCAAATGGTATCTATTTCTACAAACTGCGAGGTTCAGTAGATTCTCCCGCCGGAAAGATGCTGTTGACCCGTTAGAAAATCAATCATACTGAAAATATTAAGTCCGTGTCGTTTGATGCGGACTTTTTATATGAGCAAAACATTTGCACACCTTTTGGGGCATGTATGTGCTCCCGTTGAGACGCAAATAGGAAATAATAGTTGACGTAAATTTTTCAGCTTCATTTTTTGTAAAATCCAATTATCAAAAAGATAGTTAAATTTATATGAAAAAAAGAATTATTCTCGTTATAGGGATTCTCGTTGTAATACCCTTCCTACTCGCTGCAAAAGTAACCTATCCTACTCCCAAACAGTGGGTGAATGATTTTGCAGGTGTGCTTTCCAGTAATACAGCACGTCAGCTGAACAACCTTGCTCTCGAGATAAAGCAGAAAACAGGATTCGAACTTGCAGTTGCTATAGTGAAAGACCTTCAGGGTGAAGATTATTATACATACGCAAATAAGTTGTATGAAAAATGGGGAATCGGCAGCAAAAATGATGAGGGCTGCCTGATACTCGTCGCGATAAATGAACGCAAGCTGAAGATCGAAGTTGGATATGGCGCAGAGGGTTTCATCACAGACGGCCTTCTCGGCGAGATCGTAGATACCTATATGGTTCCTTATCTTAATAATAATAATTGGGATCAGGGTGTACTTCAGGGGTATCTTGCTCTTGCTTCCATAATAGGAAAGCATTATGGAGTTCAGTTCGATGGAGTACCTGAAGGGGCATATCAACTTGGGAGCAAACCTGACGCCAGAAGTATCGTCAAATTCATTATCGGCTTTATTGTTCTTATGTTGATATTCGGAGGGCGTATGGGATTTCTGCCGTTCCTGTTTCTTGGTAGAATGGGTGTCGGAAGAAGCTCGGGCGGGAGCTTGAGCAGTGGCAGTGGTGGTTTTGGTGGATTGGGCGGCTTTGGCGGAGGCATGAGTGGAGGCGGAGGAGTAGGTAGAGGTTTCTAATGCCCTGGTATTTAATAATAATAATTTTTATACTTAATATTCTCTGGGAAATAGGGTTTTTCTATTTCCTTCTTCTTATCGTCTTTCATCCGAGAAAGAAGCTACAATTATTCGGGAAAGAGCTTCCTATCGTCGGAATTCTTATATTCTACAGAAACAAACTTGCAAAAATACTCGCTGATAAATATGAAACCTATATAGAACGCTATCCGGGTGGTGTTGTGAATGTGAAGAAAGAAGAATTCATCCTGTACATCTATAAAAAAGTTCAAGAATGGACAGAGGAGCAGTCATTCTTGAAGAATCTTCCATCCTTCATTCAAAAGCCGGTTCTATCCTTTGTGCAGGTTGTGACAAATCATTTATTAAAAGAACTGTTCCGCAACTTCATTCCAGATCTTGCTGAAAGATATGAAATTAGAGAAAAAATTTTCGAACTTATATCAGATAAAAATATGCGTTTTATCGAAGATAAAGCAAAATATTATCTCACAAAACCATTGGTGATCACAGGTGCTTCTTTCGGATTGCTATTCGGTTTATTAAATCTTATTTTGCTCATAATCTTTTAAATGAAAAAAGAGAGGTCTGCATGAAAAAGATATTCATTTGTGCACTGATACTATTATGTGCAGGCATGTCTTACGCAGAAACCCTTACTATTGATAAGGTCATCCAAATCGGGCTGGAAAATTCTTATGACATCACAAACCAAACCTACACACTTAAGAAATCAAAGCAAAGTCTCTTCTCATCGTTCCTTGGTCTTCTGCCCAGTGCGAACTATTCCATTTCCAATACAGAAACTGCGAACACATCAACAAAATCCGGCAGTATCAGCATTTCTGAGACAATCTATAGTGACGACTATCGCTACTTCAACATCACAAATAGTCTTTCATCTTTAAGAAGAAATGAGATCGATCTTGAGATCACGAGAAAAAATCTTATTTATAATATCATCTCATCCTATCTGAATGTGCTTCTTAAGGAAAAGCTATATGATGTTTCTAGGATGGCGCTTAATATCGCAAAGATGAATTATGATGAAACAAAAACTCTGAAAAGTTATGGCAAAGTTTCCGAGCTTGATATGCAACAGGCGGAAATTGATCTTTCACGTGCCCAGATCGACTCTCTGAAATCCGATTATGACTATGAGAACAGCAAAATGGATCTGTGCTTTCTGTTGAGTATCGATTATGATGAGGGCTACACTTTTGCAGAGCTCGATTATACTTTTACCGCAGATCCGACATTTAATCTTGATATTAATAAAAATCTCACTGTAAATTCGTATAAAGAAAGCATGAAACAATCCAAGCTGAGTTATGTTCAGAATTGGCTGGAGTTCATTCCAACATTAAGTTTTTCTGTGAATAAAACCCTTCCCTGGGAAAAGAGCGGTCTGTTTGATTTTGATTCAAAAAGTTCACCGGTTCAATACACGCTGGCACTATCCTATCCCTTGCTCAATCCATTGACAAATCTTCCTGCGAACAGGACTTTACACTATAGCTATAAGCAGGCGAAACTTCTTTATGAGCATAAAAGAAAGGGAGAACAGCAAGATTTTTTGCAGGCAGTGAAAAATTTCAATCAGCTTCGGCAGAGCTATGAACTCGCAAAAAAACAGGAAGATCTATCAGAAATGCATTTCAATCTGGTGAATGAAAAATACCGTCTCGGGCAAGCAGATATTACTGAACTGGAAAATGCACGTCAGGAACGCTTTCAGAGCATGAGTTCCAGGATCAACCAGTATTATTTACTAATTATGGCTCATGAAAATATTCATTTGATCACAAACGATAAATTATTAAATAGATATTAAGGCAGGTTAGTATGAAAAAATTTGTGTGGATCATAATCGTTGTTATTGTCATTGTAGTGATCGTTGTTTCTGTGACAGGCAAGAAGAAAAACTCCGAACAGGAAGGTGATAAGAAGACCTCAACAGCAGTTGCCAAGATAGATGACATCTCAATTGTACTTGATGAAGTGGGCGAGATTAGACCGGTTAAGGAAGTCAATGTGAAATCAAAGCTGAGCGGACGCATCAGTAAAATGTTCGTGGAAGAGGGTGAGTACATTCATGTGAGCGATATCATCGCAGAAATCGAGCCGGATATGGCTCAGGCACAAACCCTTTCACGAATTAAAAGCACTCTGAAAACAACTGAGATCAATCTTGAGAATGCGCAGAAAGATTATGAATCCAGCAAAGAGCTTTACGATAAAAGTCTCATCTCTGATGAAGAGTGGCGTGATGCACAGAATGCACTTAAGCTCGCGCAGATCAGCTATGATTCTGCACTGGAACAATATAAGCTCGTTGAAGAGATCGGGATAACAGAAACCAATATGAAAGTCACCGCCCCTGTTTCCGGTATGATCATACATAAAACTGTCGAAGAAGGTGAGATGGTCGTTTCCAGTGAGTCCTATTCCGGAGGGACAGTGCTCATAACCATTGCAGATCTTTCTCAAATGATCATCCTCACGGATATCAATGAGGTTGATATTGGTAAGATATCTCTCGGAAGAGAAGCAAAGATCACTATCGATGCCTTCCCTGATAAAAAATATGGTGGCGAGATAATACATATATCACCGATGGCAGCGATTGGGAACAATAATATTCGAACATTTCAGGTGAAGGTTTCTATCGAAGATAATTTGAAAGAACTTCGTCCGGGCATGAGCGCGAATGTAACAATTATTGGTAAAACAAGAAAGGGCGTTGTAACAATTCCGATACAGGCAATATTCCAGGATGAAAACGGCAACGATGTTGTCTATATCGTAAAATCTGATACACTTATTACATCTGCAATTGTAAAAACCGGCATCAATGACCTTCAGAAAGTGGAGATCATGGAAGGTGTCGCTGAAGGCGATACTATCTCCCTGATGGAAAAGTATGATCCAAGCCAGAATGGCGCAAACACGAGACGTAGATTTGGAATGCATTAATAATACATGAATATGAATATGGAGGAAGAGAAACAAATGAAAAAAGTCGATTTGTCATTGAAGAATCTGGATGAAGTCTTTCCTGATGACTTCACGGAAGAACAGAAAGCTCGAGCGAAAACATTTTTTCTGAAAAAACTCGCTGAACTATCTCATTGTTTTTACAGTGGAAAGATCCAGACTGTGCCGAAAGCAGCAGTTTTTGGCTTCAACTGGTTCAATGTATGGTACACCCCGGGCGTGTCAAAGATATCAACTACCATTCGTGATGACAACGATACTTCTTTTGAACTTACCAACAGAGGTAATCTCGTTGCTGTGGTCAGTGACTCGACACGTGTGCTGGGAGATGGTGACTGTACTCCTCCGGGAGGTCTCGGAGTGATGGAAGGAAAAGCATTCCTTATGAAATATCTCGGTGGCGTGGATGCTGTTGCATTGTGCATTGATAGTTACAATGAAAAAGGCGAGCACGATCCGGACAAGATCATTGAGTTTGTGAAGATGTGCCAACCCAGTTTCGGAGCGATCAATCTCGAAGATATTTCTCAGCCCAATTGCTACAAGGTGCTGGATACCCTTCGTGAAGAATGTGACATTCCAGTATGGCATGATGATGCTCAAGGTACTGCATGTGTGACGCTTGCGGGACTTATCAACGCACTGAAACTTGCAGATAAGAAGATAGAGGATGTGAGAATTGTTCATTTAGGAGCAGGCGCTTCAAATACTACGATCGCCAGGATAATTATTGCTGCCGGCGGTGATCCTAAAAAAATAATCATGTTTGACTCCAAGGGTGGACTGCATACCGGCAGAGAAGATATCAAAGCCGATACACGCTTCTATCGTAAGTGGGAACTCTGTGAAAAGACAAATCCCGACAGGATCAATGATTTTGCAGAAGCATGCAAGGGCGCAGATGTGCTTATTGCACTTTCCAAGCCGGGTCCGGATACAGTGAAGCCCGAGTGGATAAGCTCGATGGCTGATAAATCAATCGTTTTTACCTGTGCGAATCCCGTTCCTGAAATCTATCCATATGCAGCGAAAGAAGCAGGAGCATTCATCGTTGCTACAGGACGCGGTGATTTCCCGAACCAGGTGAATAATTCACTGGGATTCCCGGGTATTCTAAAAGGTGCTTTGATGGTTCGTGCCAGAAAAGTGACCGACGAAATGGCTATCGCAGCAGCTTATTCACTTGCAAATTATGCAGAAAGACGCGGGATAGATCCTGAAAATATTGTTCCTAAAATGGATGAAGCAAATGTCTTCCCGGAAGAAGCTGCCGATGTTGCAATGCAGGCGATCAAAGATGGTGTTGCCAGAATAACAATGACCCGCGAAGAGGCGTTCAATAAAGCAAAAAAAGATATTGAATATGCACGAAATCTTACCACCTCACTTACTGAGAACGGTTATATCAAATCTCCTGATCAGGATATGCTTCAGGATGCATTGAAATGGGCTGTTGAACAAGTGCAGTAAAACTCTTATTCAAGATTAGCGTTAGAATATCATAAAAGGTTAAATGTGAATTTTTAAAGTAATGTCCATTCTGTGAAATTTGAATTACTAATTTCAAATATCTAATTTCTAATGAAAATTAAAATGATAAATGCCAAATAAAAAGAAATTCGATTTAATTTTAAGGTGAGTACTGCAAAATATGGGGAGGATATTATCGAATTTGAAAAATATTATGGAACACATGTATTCACTAGTTACGCCGTTGCAGGCGAAATACTCGAAAGAGACGAAAAAATTATTTAGGCATTTAATTTTTGACATTTCATTTGTTATTAGAAATTAGGATTTAGAAATTAATTTGAATCTTAATAATCTGACGAAAAATATTATAAAAAAATTTGATTAACTCGGCTTGAGAATTTCTTGAGCCGA
>Ga0268281_1001171_pt1 | contig 15982 bp, 15 predicted proteins | sample saktaG_10_FD_190134 | JGI IMG/M metagenome (GOLD analysis project Ga0268281, IMG submission 190134) | Saline water microbial communities from Sakinaw Lake, British Columbia, Canada - sak_2011_5_24_50m | ecosystem: Environmental > Aquatic > Non-marine Saline and Alkaline > Saline ... | reverse complement strand
TAAAAGAGTTAACTGCTATTCTGGCTAGTCCTCAAAAGATTAAATCAATTATCAAGGCAGAGATAAAAGAGATTAAAGAAAGATTTGGCGACGAAAGAAGAACTAAAGTCTTTGCCCAAAAGGTTGGTGAAATAGCCGAAGAAGATCTTATCCCACAAGAAGAAACAATGATTACCCTAACTCAAGGTGGCTATATTAAAAGGATAAACCCAGCTACCTACAAAATACAGAAGAGGGGTGGAAAAGGAATAATGGGGATGAAAACACTACAAGAAGATATTGTTGAACATTTCCTATCAGCTCAAACACACGATGATTTGTTCTTCTTCACTGACTCTGGGAAAGTGTTCCAGACTGTTGCCTATGAAATTCCGGAAGGAACAAGAGTGGCTAGAGGGAGAGGTTTATTAAACTTCTTAGAGTTATCTTCGGAAGAAAAAGCTTTGTCTTTATTAAGTTTTGGAAAAGAAGATGAAGAAAAAGGAGTAAAAGATCTTGTTATGGTTACTCAAGATGGTGTCATTAAAAGAACAAAATTAGATCAATTCCAAAATGTTAGAAGGACTGGATTAATCGCTATTAGTCTTAAAAAAGGTGACCTGTTGAAAAAGGTAGTTAAAACTACTGGAGAAAATGATATAATACTAGTAACGAAGAAAGGTCAGTCAATTCGTTTCAAAGAACAAGATATTAGAGAGATGGGTAGACCAGCTTCAGGAGTAAGAGGAATCACTTTAAAGAAAGAAGACGAAGTTGTTGGAATGGATGTTATAAGCAAAGATGCTGAAAAACAACAATTACTAATTGTTATGGAAAATGGTTATGGTAAGAAAACTGATATTAAAGAATACCGAAGACAGGGCAGAGGAGGATCAGGAATTAAAACAGCTAATGTCACACCAAAAACAGGAAAGATTGTTTATTCTAAGATTATCACTGACGAAGAAGACTTAATTATCATTTCTCAAAAAGGACAAGTAATTAGAACTAAAATATCATCTATTGCTAAAATAAGTCGATCAACTCAAGGAGTAAGAATAATGAAGTTATCAGACGGAGACAATGTTGCCTCCGCTGCATCAATATAGTATGTTTCTTAATCCAGATAAAATATTAGATGAACTTGACATAAAAGGGAATATGATTATCGCTGATTTCGGCTGTGGTTCTGGTGGCTTTACAATACCTATAGCCAGAAGAATTGATGAAGGTCTTGTTTATGGAATAGATCTTATGGAAAGTCCCCTCTCTGTTTTAAAAAGCACCGCTCGCCTAGAAAACCTTAATAATATTAAAATCATTAAGACCGATCTAGAGCCAGTAAGAGGATCAACAATAGGAGGTAATTCTGTTGATATGGTATTTATCCCCAATGTTCTATTTCAGGTAGATAATAAAAGTGCTATAATATTAGAAGCAATAAGAATTTTAAAAAACAGTGGAAAACTAATAATAATTGATTGGTTAACGAAAGCCACTCAAGGACCAGAAGAAGGACGTATTTCTAAAGAAGAGGTTATTAGATTAGCGACTGACCAAGGTGTTAAGTTTGAAAAAGAATTTAATGCTGGCAAATATCATTATGGTCTTATTTTCATAAAGTAGTAAAATAAACATATGAAGAATAGAATAATAAGTTTGTTAATATTAAGTGTTATTCTTGCGCCAGCTCTTGTTTTTGCTGAAACGATTGAAATCGAAAACCCATTAGATCCAAATATTAAGACTCTTCCACAATTGATAGACAAAGTTATTGATTTTGTTTTCTTGATGGCTTGGCTGATAACACCAATAATGATTTTGGTTGCTGGATTCTTCTTCATAACAGCCCAAGGAGAACCAGAAAAGATATTAAAAGCAAAAAAGATAGTTCTCTGGTCTCTGATTGGATTACTTGTTATTACATCAGCTAAAGGATTGACCGCTTTGTTCGCTGAGATAATCGGAATAAAAAAACCATAAATTAATAAAAGGTCGATTAAAATAAGTTAACTTATTAAAAAAATGAAAAAAGTTTTATTGAGTAGCGTATTATTAGTAGCATTACTAGCTGTCCCAACAGTAGCTTCTGCTTGGTGTATTGGAGGAGTTCTTGGAAATAGTTGTGGTTCTACCGGGACTACAGTAAGCAATGCTCCTACACAAGCACCAAACAACGATGTAATGTCAGTACTTGAAAATATTACTAATTGGCTTTTCGCTATCTTATTAGTAGTAGCTGCTATATCAATTATAATCGCTGCCTTCAACTTCGTAACAGCTCAAGGAGATCCTGATAAAGTAAAATCTGCTAGACAATTTGTATTATATGCTTTAATTGGTGTTTTGGTAGCAATCTTAGCTAGAGGATTGGTTGCATTAGTTGCAACGATTGGTGGAATATAGGAAAGAATCTTTTTGATTACAGAATCAACTCCGATGACCATCGGAGTTGATTTTTTGTTTAAAAATGTTAAAATAATTATATGCCGAGGTGGCGGAAATGGAATACGCGCGTGGTTTAGGCCCACGTTCTGCAAGGATTGCGGGTTCGACTCCCGCCCTCGGCACACAAACAAAAAACCCGAGGTCTTTCCTCGGGTTTTTAGTTCTACTCTATAGAAATCTTCGTCTTCTTTTTTCTTTCTTCAATTATCGGTATTTTTATAATCAAAACTCCTTTTTCCATCTTAGCGTTAGCTCTAGAGCTATCAACTTCTAGTGGCAGAATAATTTCCCTTCTAAACCTTCCCCAATAACACTCTTGAAAGAAATAATTATCCTTTTCTTCGGTACTATTTTGCTCTCTTTGACCACTAATAATAACAAGGTCGTTCTCAATAGTAATATCTAAATCTTCAGGATCTACTCCAGCAATAGCTGACCTAACAATTAAATCATTGCCTGATTGATAAACATCTACTGTCAACTCTCCCTCTGGTCCGTCAAAAAGAGTTTCCTCTATTCTTTTATGATCTGATTCGTTTCTTGATATAGGCTCTTCTTCTGTTTTAATCTCAATCTTTTTTACTGGTTTTTCTTCAACAACCTTTTCAGTAGATTTCTTTGCAGTTTTCTTCGCGGTTTTTTTAACAGATCTCTTTTTAGAAGTTTTCTTTTGAGGTTTCTCCTCTATCTCTTCCGTTGATTCTTCTGGTTCATTTATTTCAAAAGAAGTTAATTCAACAGAAGCTTCTTCTACTGGTTCCTCTAAATCATCTGCTTGAACGGAAGCTAATTCCACGGGAGATTCTTCTTCTAGCTCTTTTATTTCTTCTGGTTCTTTTATCGCTTCCTTAGAATCCATACCTTTTTTAATTTTTTCGAAAAAATCTGTCATAATTCTTTATCTTGTCTAAATGGATGACAAGTGCTTTTTAATTTTTTAAGTTTTTTAAATCTGCTAGAGACAAAGAAAGCTGTGCCTACTAGAAGAATTACTAAAAATCCGAATGATATTATAAATAAAGATAACTTTTGATCAATTAGCCCTATTTCAATCATTGTTATAGAAATGTTGAATAAACCATGAATAGCGACTGCCATTATTATTCCTTTAATAATTAAACCAAACTTTCTTTTAGGGTAGCAAAAGGCTAAAGCCAGATAATATCCAATCGTACCAGAAGCTAAAGCATGTAAAAAGGTGGCTCCGAGAAAACGGAAAGAACTGATCATGGCCACATCACTCATTAACGCTGTTCTTCCCAATGAAAGTAATACTAAAAAGTTTTCTAGAGCAGCAAATCCTAAAGCAGCAATTATCATATAGAGCATAGTATCTACTGGTTCATCAAACTCTTTATTATTAACTGCCTTTTCTTTAACAATCAAAAGTTTAGAAAGTTCTTCTACTAAAGCTACTACTACAAACTGATTAAATAAGAAGAATAGAATTGGGAGAGAAGTTACAAAGCTTCCAATGAAAAACATTATACTCCAAGCAAGCCACAACTCTATCATCATAGCAATAAGCCCACCAAGCATTCCGTAGAAGAAAATCTTTAGAACCATACTCTTTGATTCTGGATGAGCATCTTTCTTTAAATAAAAGAGAAGCCAGATAACACTTGGCGCCAAACCAAAGATTATAAAGATTAGGTAGATCATAACCAGTTCTCAATCATTAAACATTGTTTTTTACCTTTAATAGGTAATGTTTGATATATTTCTTCTGTTATAAAAGGAATAAAAGGATGTAAGAGCTTCAATGAAGATGTTAAAACATAAAGCAAAATAGCTTGGGTTTCCTTATCATCTTGTTGTTTAGATGCTTCAATATAGACATCACAGAAATCATGCCAAAAGAAATCATATAAAGTGTGAGCAGCTTTTCCGAACCTAAAGTTTTCTAAGTCTTCATTGATAGACTTGGTTGTACTTTTTAATTGCTTTAATATCTTTTTATCAGCTGAAGTAGATGGCTTAACCTCTTTAATCTCTAGTTCAGAAGAAATACGAGATAAAACAAATCTAGTTGCATTCCATATCTTATTACAGAACTTCTTGCCCATAACAATATTATCATCAGCAAACCTTATATCCTGATTGCCCATAATTTGATAAGCGATACCAAATCTAGTAGCATCAGCTCCGTATTGATCAATAAGTTTTAAAGGATCAATTCCTGTTCCTAAGGATTTTGACATTCTTTTACCGTCCTTAGTTAGAATTGTAGCATGGATATAGACATCTTGAAATGGGATATCTTTCATAAACTCCATACCTGAAAAGACCATCCGAACAACCCAAAGGTTCATTATATCCCTAGCTGTAGATAAAGTATTAGTTGGATAAAAGGTTTTAAGATCAGCTGTTTTCTCTGGCCAATTCATAGTTGCAAAAGGCCATAAAGCCGAACTAAACCAAGTATCTAAAACATCTGTTTCTCCTTCAATAGGAATCTTATGACCCCACCATAATTGTCTAGAAATACACCAGTCTCTAACGTCTTCTAACCAGTTTAAATAAGGTTTTTTAAAGTTGGCTGGATGAATCCTTATCTTTCCCTCTTTTATCGGCTTTTTAGCCATTTGAGCTAGTTCTTTCATCTTTAAAAACCATTGCAAAGAGGGGATTAGCTCAACCGTTGTATTACATCGATAACACTTAGGAACCTGATGAACATAATCTTCTGTTTTCTCTAAATAACCACCTTCTTCTAAGTCAGCTATAATAACTTCCCGAGCTTCTTTAGCTTTTAACCCTTGATATTTCTGAGGAGCATTATTAGTAATTCTTCCTTTTTCATCAATAACTTTAATACTTGGTAGTTTATTCTTCTGAGCTATTTCATAGTCAGCATGACTGTGAGCTGGAGTAACCTTTAAGGCTCCTGTTCCAAACTCTGGATCAATTAATCTATCAGAGACTATTGGCACTTCTCTATCAACCAAAGGAACTATCACCTTTTTACCAATCATCTCTTTGTACCTCTTATCTTTTGGATTAACAGCTACTGCTGTATCGCCGAGCATTGTTTCTGGTCTAGTTGTTGCTACCGTAACTTCCCCGTATTTTATAAACCACAATTTACTTTCCTCTTCTTTATACTCCAACTCTAAATCAGATAAACTAGTAGAACACCTCGGACACCAATTAACAACTCTTTCTCCTTGATAAATCCAACCTTTTTCTTTGTAGTGTAAAAAGGCCGTCTCAACTGCTTTAGCATAGTTCTCATCCATTGTGAATCTAGTCCTAGACCAATCACAAGAACAACCAATCTTCTTAAACTGATTGAGGATAGTATTCCCCTTTTCTTCTTTCCATTTCCAAACTTCATCAATAAATTTATCCTTTCCTAGATCAAATCTGGTTTTGCCTTCTTTTTTCAGTTTCTTCTCAACAACGTTCTGAGTAGCAATACCAGCATGATCCGTTCCCGGTATCCATAGCGTTTTATACCCCTGCATTCTTTTCCATCTGATTAAAATGTCTTGGATAGTAGAATTCAAAGCATGACCTATATGAAGCTCCCCAGTAACATTCGGTGGTGGAATAACAATGGTATATGGCTTTTTATGTTCTTTCGGAAGATTGTCTGGATTGAAAAAGCCACTTTCAGTCCAGAGCTTATAAATCTTATCTTCTACATTTTTAGGATCGTATGATTTATCCATAATACTTTATTTTACCATATTCTAAGGTTAGCGTCAGCCTCAATCTTTGTCCAGTTTTTAGGTTTGTTATAATATCCAGCTATTGCAATCATCACCGCATTATCAGTAGAGAGGTTTTTAGCTGGAACTAAAACATTGTCAAACTTCTTCTTAAACTGCTTTCTTAACTCAGTGTTAGCTGAAACACCTCCTCCTAGAATTATTGTTTTAATATCATATTCCCTAGCAGCTATCACTGTTTTCTTTAATAAAACATCAATAACTGCTTGTTGGACTTCTAAACACATATCACTAATATATTGTTTGGTCTTTCCTTGCCTACCGGCAGGCAGGTTATTCTTTTTAGAATGATAGAGAGCTGCTGTCTTTAATCCAGAGAAACTAAAATCGTAATTTCTTTGATTAATCATTGGTCTTGGTAAATTAATGCCTGCTTTTCCTTTTTTAGCTTCTGAAGAAATAATTGGCCCTCCCGGATAACCTAATCCCAGTATCTTAGCTACTTTATCAAGGCATTCTCCAGCAGCATCATCTCTTGTTTCACCAAGTATTCTATATTTACCAATCCCTTTCACTAATATTAACTGAGTATGTCCACCACTAACCACTAAAGCAATTGCTGGAAACTTAATATTACTATCAACTAAATTAGCTAAGATATGGGCTTCTATATGATTAACCGGAACAATAGGTAATTTCCAATAATAGGCTAAGGCTTTAGCAAAATTAACTCCAACCCATAAACATGGTTCTAATCCTGGACCATTGGTAACAGCAATCAAGTCAATATTAGGATTCTTTGCTTTCTTTAATGCTTTCTCTAAAACAGGTGCTAAGTTATTCTCATGCTCTCTTTTAGCTAAAGTTGGATAAACTCCTCCCCAAGCTTTATGAACTTCTATCTGAGAAGAAACTACATTAGAAAGAATCTCAAACTTCTTTTTAGAAGCTTTGACTATTGCTACTGCTGTATCATCACAACTTGTTTCTATAGCTAATATATTCATACTAATTATCTTATACGAAAACTTGATTTTTTTCAATTTTTAAGTTATAGTTCTTATTAAGTTGGTCCCATCGTCTAACGGTTAGGACATGAGATTTTCAATCTTAAAATCGGGGTTCGATTCCCCGTGGGACCGCCGCGTAATAAAATTGCTAGAGACAATTTTAAACGCGGCTGTCGCGTTTAAATTTTGAGGACAAAATTTATTACGCGACGCCGTTTCATATTTTAGAGACAATTTTAAACGCGGCTGTCGCGTTTAAATTTTGAGGACAAAATTTATTACGCGACGCCGTTTTACATATTACACTATGTTTTATTATGTATATATTTTAAAAAGCGAGAAAGACAACAGTTTATATATTGGTTATACATCTAATTTAAAAAATAGGTTTAAACAACACAATAGTGGAAAAAATCTATCAACTAAATTTCACAGACCATATAAAATTATTTTTTATGAAGCTTTTTTAAACAAACTTGATGCAAAAAGTAGAGAGGAATATCTAAAAAGTGGCTATGGAAGAAAATCTATAAAAAAGCTTCTTAAAAAATTTATTGAATGATATAGGGTACGGGGATTGACAAATTCTCTCATTATGCTATAATTAACCCGTCTTTAACAATTTGCTTGGGTAAAACGAAAGGAGGTCTCACATGAGACTATGTACAATTTTGACAATCACAATCGTATTAGCATGCACAACAAGTGCAACCGCCAGGAACTGGGATGGAATGTGGTACAACCTGAGTGGTGGCACATTCCGACCTGGCCCACCTTGTATTACAAGGGCCAGCAACTGGGATCGACGATGGGTCGGACTGAGCGGAGGTACGTTCAGGCCAAACTACTACGGCTACAGTAGTCGTGGTGGCTACGACCGTGACCTGAATCGGTTCATGGGCGTAGGAAGCCTAGGGGTTGAGATATATCAAGTTGTGAGTAATTCGCAAATTGAAAATCGAGCCATGACGATGGCGGAACAAGAGCAAGCGTTCCAACATCAGCAAGCACAACCTCAACAGCAAGTTGTGTATGTGCCGCAACCAGTACAACAGGTTGCGTACACATCACAACCGCGCGTTGTGTATGGGGTGCAACTTCCTCCGGCAAAACCGCAACAGCAAGTTGCGACACAGCCAACCGCCTCCTCCCCAGTGATTGTCCCTGCGAATCTCACTCGTACAGCAGAGGAAATAGCGGAGAGGATCAAACAGCAGGAGGCTGACAAAGCTAATTCAGCCGAGTCAGCAAAAATCAAAGCTGAAATCGAAAGATTGAAGCTGGAGCTCGAAAAATCTAAGCTAGAGCTCGAAAAATCCAAGCTCCAAAAAGAGCTTGAAAAAACAAAAGCCAATTAACATCACCCAAGCAGAAAGGCAGTTTCAACCAATGAGACTGCCTTTTAATTTGTGATAAGCCAGGCTTATATAAGCCAGGCTTATCACAACTTGAAAAAGATGCTAATTTGTTGTAAGATAATTAAATTATGGAACAAGAATATTATCTTAGGGTTGGAAAGGCTTCTGACTTAAAGAATCCTAAAGAAAGGTTTATTTATAGACTATTTGAAATATTTCCAGGAATTACTTCCTGGCTTATTCTCTTTCTAATAGTCTTCCTTTCTTGGAAACAACCATTTTGGGTTTCAATATTCATTATGGTTTTTGTTATCTTTTGGTTTTTAAGAACTATCTATTTCTCTCTACATTTGTGGTCTGGTTACAAGAAGATGAAAGAGAATGAAGAAATTGATTGGATAAAAAAGTTAAACGACTTTGGTAATTGGAAAGATATTTATCATTTAATAGTAATACCAATGTATGATGAACCATTAGAAATCATCAGAGATTGTTTTAGAAGCCTAGAAGAATCAGACTATCCTAATGATAGACTAATTGTTATTTTAGGAGGAGAAGAAAGAGCCAGAGATAAAGTAGAGTCTTCAATAAAACAAATAGAGCAAGAGTTTGGTTCAAAGTTCTTTAGGTTTATGGTCACTTGGCATCCTAACAATATTCCAGGAGAGATTGCTGGGAAAGGTTCTAATGAAACATGGGCGACAAAAAAAGCTAAAGAAGAGATTATTGATCCTTTGGGTATCCCTTATGAAAAGATTATCTTTTCTCCTTTTGATGTTGATACTGTTGTTTTCCCTAAATACTTTAGTTGTTTAACTTACAAACATCTGACCACTGAAAAACCATTAAGAACTAGTTTTCAACCAATCCCTTTGTATATTAATAATATCTGGCAAGCTCCAGCTCTTTCTAAGATCTTTGCTTTCTCAGCTACTTTTTGGCACACAATGAACCAAGGAAGGCCAGAGAAGTTAATTACCTTCTCTTCTCATTCAATGAGTTTTAAAGCTTTAATAGATGTTAACTTTAAACAAACGAATGTTGTTTCAGATGACTCTAGAATATTCTGGCAATGTCTTTTACAATATGATGGTGATTATAGAGTAGAACCACTTTATTACCCTGTTTCTATGGACGCTAATGTTTCTAAAAGCTTCTTTAGAACTCTTTATAATATATTCAAACAACAAAGAAGATGGGCTTATGGTGTAGCAGATATTGCTTATTTCCTCTTTGGTTTTATTAAGAACAAAAAGATTCCATTTAGAAAGAAATTCTCTTTCACTATGGAATCTGTTGAAGGACATATCTCTTGGGCAACAGCCAGCATTATGATCTTTTTACTTGGTTGGCTTCCACTATTATTAGGAGGGCCTGAGTTTTCTCACACGATGCTTTCATACAATCTACCTAATGTTATTAGTAGAGTTATGACCTTTACTATGATTGGTTTGATAAGTTCTATCTATTTAAGTTTTCTATTATTACCTCCAAGACCACCTCAATACGGAGCATGGAAATACTTAGTCTTCTTCCTTGGCTGGTTATTATTCCCAATAATGATGATCTTTTTTGGATCATTCCCAGCCCTAGATGCTCAAACTAGATTATTGCTTGGCAGATATATGGGCTTTTGGGTAACCGAGAAACATAGGAAATAGTTATTCTAAATGAATCTTTTCTCGAAAAGTTAATAACCTGTTTTTCAAAACAGGCTGTTTTTTCAAATAAGGATCAGCAATTAATAACTGTTTTGCTGATTCTCTTGTTTTCTCGACTAAGGAGATATCTTTTAATGAACTCATCATTAGATCAGGTATTCCCCATTGCTTTATTCCTTTAAAGTCACCTGGGCCTCTCAACTCTAAATCCTTCTCAGCTAAAGAGAAACCATCTTCAGAATCAATTAAGGCTTTTAATCTTTGCCTAGTCTTTGAAGTATATGAATCGGTAAACAATAAACAATATGATTGGTGTTCACCTCGACCAACCCTTCCTCTAAACTGATGAAGTTGAGCTAAGCCAAATCTTTCAGCTCCTTCAATCACCATTACTGTGGCATTGGGAACATCTATTCCGACCTCAACAACAGATGTTGAAACTAAGATATTAGTCTTTTTATTCTTGAACTTTCTCATTACTCCTTCTTTTTCTTTAGGAGTCATTTTTCCATGAAGTATATCTAACTTTAAATCAGGAAAGACGTCTTTTGATAATCTCTCATATTCATCTTTAACTGCTTTTACCTTAGCCCAACTCAATTTGGCTTCTGACATATTCTCTTCGTCCTTTGACTCTACTCTTGGACAGATAATAAAAGCCTGCCTACCTTTTTTAATTTCTTCTTTAATAAAACTATATGTTCCAGCTCTTTCCTTAGGAGGAATAATCTTAGTAATAACTTTCTTCCTTCCTTTTGGCAATTCATCAATTAAAGAAAGATCTAAATCTCCATAAACCGTTAAAGCTAATGTTCTTGGAATAGGAGTTGCTGTCATTGAAAGAAGATGAGGGATAGTATCTTGTTTACATAATTTGGCTCTTTGTTTAACACCGAAGCGATGTTGCTCATCAAGAATAACTAAACCCAGTTTCCCAAAGTTAACTTTATCTTGTATTAAAGCATGAGTTCCTATTAAAATATCCATCTCTCCTTCCAATACTTTTTCAAGAAGTTTCTTCCGAGAAATCTCTATTACTTGATTCTTCAGTTTTTTAGAACGAAACTGGTCTTGTTTTCCAGTCAACAGCCCTATATTAACTCTGAAGTCCGAAAACAATCTAGCTATCTCTTGAAAGTGTTGTTTAGCTAATATCTCTGTTGGCGCCATAAAAGCAACCTGATATTTATGCTTAACAGTGTTTAAAGCCGCTATGGCGGCAACAACTGTTTTACCAGAACCAACATCTCCTTCTAATAATCTATTCATCGGATAATCTCTTTCTAGATCTTTTAGAATCACCCAAGCTGATTTCTTTTGGGCATCAGTCAGCTTATACGACAAAGATTTAACAAATCTTTGTATTGATTCCAGTTTAGTTGGTAAACAAATAGATTTCTCATGACTTAAACGATTTCTCTCTCTTAAAACAAAGAGTTCTATAAGGAAAAGTTCTTCAAAGGAGAATCTTTCTTGAGCTTTTTGAGATAATTCTAAACTAGTTGGGAAATGAACTTCCCAAAGAGCTTTTTTGATTGGCATTAAATTAAACTCTTTCATTATATCCAACGGCATTATTTCGTTTATTTGATCTTCCACCTCAACCAATAACGGCTTTAAGATATATCTAATCCAACGAGAAGACAAACCAACTGTTTCCGGATAAACCGGAATTAGTCGTCCCGTATGAGTTAAACCTTCTGAATCATCCCCTTTTTCATAGATAGGATTGGAAAGATAAGCTCCTTTTGGAGATAAGGTTACTTTCCCTGAAAAGAAAGCTTTCTCTCCAGCTTTTAATGTTTTAGTTAAATAGGGTTGATTAAACCAAATAGCTTTTATCGCTCCCGTCTTGTCTTTTATAACAGCTTCGGTGATAGATAGTTTTCTTTTCCAACTCTTGCTAGTTTCTATAACTAATATCTGTCCATGAATTGTAGCGACCTCATTTATCTTTAATTTATTAATAGAAATTAAATTAGAAAAGTCCTCGTATCGGCGGGGAAAATGAAAGAGTAAATCACTAACAGTGCTAATACCCAATCTCTTCAACTTTCTTTTATAGACTGGCCCAATGTTAGTAATATTTTCAATTGGAGTGTTTAGTTGCATATCTTTATCTTATTCTAAAGAAGAAATAAAAACAAGAAATTTTACTAAACGACTAAAATCAGATAGAATAAAGAAATCTTATGAAAAAAACAATTATTACTATATTAGTTCTATTTATTCTCTTTTTGAGCGTGTTATTCTTTTTCCTTTCTCGAGAAAACAAGATAGAAACAGAACCATTAGATAACACCGAAAATATCTCAAACGACATTGAAGAAGAACCGATTCCTTTTGAACCAGAGAATCTAAAATGGGAACAAGCTACAAACTCTGCTAGTTGGGCCAAGAGAGATGCTCACAGCACAGAGGTTTTTAATAACGAAATGCTTTTGATGGGTGGTATAGAAGATGGTGATATAAACATAGCTTATGAATATCATACTCACTTTGCTGATGTTTGGAGTAGTACCGATGGAGAGAATTGGAGCTTGGTCACAGACGCAGCTGAGTTTGGAAAAAGAAGAGCTCATGCTTCAGCAGTTTTTGATGGAAAGATCTGGATATTTGGTGGCTGGGAGAAAAATGATTGGAAATTGAAGAATGATGTTTGGTATTCAGAGGATGGCAAGAATTGGGTTTTAGCAACTGCTTCTGCTGGTTGGACTCCAAGAAAAGGTCATGTAGCTACTGTTTTTAATAACAAGATATACTTAATGGGAGGTGTCGATAATAAAGGAGCTGTTAATGATGTTTGGTCTTCTGATAATGGTATTGACTGGGAATTGTTAACAGAAAAAGCTCCTTGGGTAGCTAGATATGATTTAACTGCCACAGTTTTTAATAACAAACTATGTCTAGTTGGTGGTGTGGTTCCTGGCATGTTGGGAGAAAAAGATATTTGGGTTACAGAAGATGGTAAGAACTGGGAACTACTTACTGATGAAGTACCTTGGTCAGGTCGCCATGGACATTGTCTAGCAACCTATCAAGACAGATTATGGATCTTAGCTGGTTGGAATGGCAATGGAAAAGCCTATAACGATGTCTGGTATTCAGAAAATGGCTTAGATTGGTCAGAAGTAGAAAGTGGTCCCTTTAAAGGAAGAGAAGATCCTGATTGTGTAATTTATGACAATAGAATATGGATTATGGGAGGAATGCTCTCTTCTGGCAGAAGAGTAAACGATGTCTGGTCTCTAGGTTATTAAACAAAAAGAACTAAAAACCCGAGGAAAGACCTCGGGTTTTTTATTGGTGCCCAGGGTGGGACTCGAACCCACAAGGGATTACTCCCATTTGATTTTAAGTCAAACATGTCTAGCCGATTGCATCACCTGGGCATATATTCAATTTTGAGGCCACGGTCGGACTTGCACCGACGTATACTTCTTTTGCAGAGAAGCGCCTTAGCTACTTGGCTACGTGGCCATTTTGTGATTCTATCACTTTTTTATTCCTTTTTCAATTGATTTAAAACATCTTCTACTCTGGCTGCTTGAGATGTTTTATCTTCTTTGCAAAATATTATTTTAGGAATTGGCCTCATATTCAAACTTTTATTCAATAACTGTTGTATATGATAAACTATTCTATTTAGTATCTTAAAAACTCTCTCTGACTGTCCATCAGGTAGGACAGAAATAAAGACTTTTGTTGTACTTAGATTAGGAGCTGTATCAACTCTAGTAATAGTAACTAAAATATCTCGAGAAAGATCTATTTCTTTTAAGAATATCTTGCCCAATTCTTCTTGTATTAAATCGTTAACGCGACGAATTCTATCAATCATTATTCTAAACCTGGTTTATAACTTTCTTCAACATAAGCTTCTAAAATATCATCTTCCTGAACTTCAATATCTCCTTTATATAACATTCCACACTCTGAACCTTTACCAACTTCTCCAACTTCTTTTTTCTCTTTTTGAAGTTTGGCAATCTTTCCTTGACCAACCTTCTCTTCATCTCTATATATATCCAAAGAAGCTCCTCTTTTTATTTCTCCGTTAATAACCTTGCCTCCAATTATCTGTCCATTTTTATCTGTTTTAAAAATAGCCAAAACCTTTAGTTTGCCTAGATTCTTTCTAACAATCTCATGAGCAACCTTCTTTCCTAGAGCTTGAGCAACTGCTTCAGCCAGTTGGTAGATAACATCAAAGGTTACTATCCTTAATCTTTCTCTTAAAGCTAACTTTCGAGCTATTGGATTAGCCTTAACTCTAAAGCCAATGATCATAGATTCAGAAGCTTTAGCCAACTTAATATCAGAATCATTAATATCACCAACTTCTGCTTTTAATACTTTAATAACAGCTTTCTCTTGAGGAATAGCTTTTAAAACTTCTTCTATTGCTTCTAGAGATCCTGAAACATCTGCTTTTAGAATTACATTTAAAAACTCCCTATCTCCTGTATCTACTTTCTGAAATAGTTCGCTTCCCTCTTTACCAAGTTCTTTTTTAGCTTCCTCTGTGTTTAGGAAAAATCTAAATTCTTCACCAACATCAGGAACACTTTCAAAACCAAGAATAGTGACTGGGTTAGAAGCTATTGCTTCCTTCACTTCTTTTCCTTGGAAATTTTTCATTACCTTAACTTTTCCCACAGCAGAGAATGTTCCAATAACATCTCCTACTTTTAAAGTTCCCTCTTGCATAATAACAGTTGTCGTAATCCCCCTATTAGAGTCTAGATGCGATTCAATAATAATGCCCCGAGGGTCTTCTGAAATATCGACTTGAAAATTTTCCATTTCTGATATTAATAAGATCATTTCTAGAAGATCTGTAATTCCTTGTTTTGTTTCAGCAGAAGTATTGATAGAAGGGATCTTGCCACCCATTGACTCAACTAAAACATCTTCTGATATTAACTCTCTCTTTACTCTGTCCGGATCAGCCTGTTGCTTATCAACTTTATTCAAAGCAACAATCATTGGAATACCTGTTTCTTTAATATGCTTTATCGCTTCTTTTGTTTGAGGCTTTATTCCTTCTTCAGCAGCAATAACCAGAATAGCAATGTCAGCTACCTTAGCTCCTCGAGAACGCATAGCTGAAAACGCTTCATGCCCTGGAGTATCAACAAAAGTAATCTTCTTACTTTGATGCTCAATTTCATAGGCAGCAATATGCTGAGTAATCCCTCCTGACTCTTTAGAGGTAATCTTAAGATCTTTGATAGCTTCCAGAAGAGAAGACTTGCCATGATCTACATGACCTAAAATCACAACTACTGGTGATCGATTTATTAAGTTTTTATCATCTTTTTCTGACATAACCTTTAAAAGGAGCTAAGCTCCTTTTGTTTTGATCGCACTAGCGATAGCTTTTTTCTCTTCTTCTGATAGAGAATATTCTGATTTAGCATTTATTAGTGGCTTGCCATAAACCCTATTTCCTTCACCTGAATACAAGCTGGTAATCACTATACCATTATTATCACCATCAAGCAAGGCAATAGAAAAACTTAAATCACTACCCGTGTTAGAAAAAGGATTATATCTAACAATCCCTACTTTCTGAACAGAAGCTTTGCTTTGTTTTAAAACTTCTTTAAATTCTTTCTTAAGCTCTTCAAATTCTTTCAGAACTTCCCTTAAATCCTTTGGTTGTTTTTCTTTTTTGGATAAGTTAAACATACTTCATTTTAGAACGTTTTTGCTTTTTATTCAAGAGAAAAAAGCCCTGTTTGTTAACAGAGCTTTGAGTTTTTGAAAACCTTTAAGATGTCTTTTGATCCAGCTTACTTGCGTAAGCAGGATCAACAAGAAACTACGGTACGAACACGCCAATCCGC
>Ga0268281_1001170_pt1 | contig 16005 bp, 6 predicted proteins | sample saktaG_10_FD_190134 | JGI IMG/M metagenome (GOLD analysis project Ga0268281, IMG submission 190134) | Saline water microbial communities from Sakinaw Lake, British Columbia, Canada - sak_2011_5_24_50m | ecosystem: Environmental > Aquatic > Non-marine Saline and Alkaline > Saline ... | reverse complement strand
GTGATTATGGTAATCGACAATATCGCCTAATTTTTTGTCTTTTGCATTTGCATAAGTTGCATCATAATCCAGTGAACCGTCAGTATAAACATGATCAAACTCATTGTAAAATTTAGAGTAAGTTCCGGCGTAGTAGTCAAGTTGTCCATTAACCACATAGTCGCCACCAAGAAGATCACGAACTTCACGGCCATGTTCGATTTCCGCTTTACGCAAATCGACACCAAATTGGACCTTCATTTTTTTGCTGACGTCATAATTCAATTTTGAAATGGCTCCGATTGTCCATTGACGATTGTAACTATTGCGCAGAAATCCGGCTGATTCACCAATAGGTTTAGCAGCACCTTTTCTGGTCTCATTACTTTGATTCATCGCAATTGTTGCATCAAAATCAACTGCACGAGAAGGGCCTGAATAGTCCCACATCAAATCGCCAAAGGTACCGGTTCCACCACCAGAGCCACCAGAAAAATATGCAACCGTTGAAAGACGCATTTTTTCACTTAAGGTCAGATACCAGTTCAGGTTCACCTGGGGTTTGTGATAATAATTTTCACTTTCGTTCAGATAATTCGGATCATGACGATCAACAGTTTTATCGCCATACATATAAAAGTATTGCTGACCTTTGTAATCGCTGCTGACTGTATTCCAGTTTTCGTTATATTCACGACCAGCTTCGCCGAATGTATCGAATACATCGGGTGTACCGTTGGCGTCATCGTCAATCGCTAGAGCTTCATCACTGAAAACTTCTTCTGCATATTCATGATCATAGGCTGCAATATTCTGAGCATAGCGCATTTGACCGTGACGTTGTGGCGCACCTAATGCGAAGAATTCAAACCGGTTGTTTTTATTTGCCTGATAACTGGCACCCAGATAATAAGCCCAGGCATCGGTCCAGGCTTTATCAATAACGCCTTCGCCGGTTTTACGGACGACAGTACCACTTACCGCAAACTTGTCATTAATTAGACCCGAAGCATAACTAAGCGTACTTTTAAGAAAACCACCGCTGCCGAATTCCTGCTTGAAGCGACCACCTGCTTTTAAAGCAGTAGGGTCAGTTAGGATATTCATCGTACCGCCAATTGACGGAGCGGCAAGGTTAACGGCAGAAAGACCGCGCTGCAACTGAATAGAAGAAGTAGCATCGGCAACACCGTCCCAGTTTGACCAGTAGACCCAGCCGTTTTCCATATCATTAACCGGAACACCGTTGATCATTACCGCAACATTTCTCTGATTGAATCCACGAACACTGATACGGGCATCGCCGGCGCCGCCGCCCTGTTCAGTGGCGTAGACACTCGGTGTTGTGTTCAAAACCATCGGCATATCCCGTGAACCGAGATTGATTTCAATATCAAGTTTTTCAACGTTAGTGTAGGCAACCGGGGTCGTTCTGTTTGCACGGGAAGCTAGTACTTCTAACGCTCCCATTTCCAGAGTTTCTCTTTCCAGTTGAACACTGATTTTAGTGACACCCGTTGCAGAAACGTTCAGATCCCGAATTACTTTTGAGTAACCTATAACCGATACCATAACCTGCACAGCACCTGCCGGTACTGCTTCAATGATAAAACTTCCATTCTCGTCAGTTGCCGCACCCATTGTCGTTCCCACAACTACGACATTGGCACCTATAATTTCACTCCCGGTTGTCATATCGACAACACGCCCCTGAATAGAACCGGTCTGGGCAAAAATTAATGTTGGCAGCAGAAGCGCCAACAGAACACACAACATCCGTGTAATCCTCATTACTCCTCCAAGTTTTTCTTTTTTGTTAATAACTACCCTATTTTCAGTACTTTAAATGTTACTTTAAGTCAATACATATATAGTAGAAATCGCCACCTGTCATACGAAATATAGTATGAAGATGATATAAAAACAAGTGTAGAAAAAATAAAAAATTACTTTATGTTTGATTTTTCTTTTTGTAGATTGCCTTACAGTAATTGGTGATGTTTTTTTAAAATTTATTTCAGAATAAAATTGTTTTAGAAAATGGAGAAAAGAAGCACTTCTTACTATAAAATGTCACTTTTTAACAAAGAATTAACATTAAATAACTTGACAAATTGAACCTTCGAGTACTAAACTAATTATCAGAAATTAAATAGATTTACCAGGTAAATATTGATTCATAAACGCCATAATTTCCCAAGATTCACTGTCTCTTACTTAATTTTTATAATTTTTATTTCATTGCCTGCTGTTTCACAGATTCGTTCTGTTGAAAAGTTGGGGAAGGTTTCCGTTGATGACTACAATAACTATACAACGGTAGGGCAAATAGGTCTGACCATCACGAACTTTGGTTTGCTGGGTGAAGGCTGGAATAAATCGGACCAACCTTCCTGTCGTTATAAACAATATGCGGATATTGCAAAGGAGGAAGTTGAGCATTTTTCCTATGCCGGACTCTGGATAGGAGGACTGGTTCAGGGCACTAAACGGGTATCAACGGCTATTGTTGATGGCGCATTCGATTACGCAGCTGAGGGTTTTGAATTCACTACCAGCGATCTAAATTCTGACACAATAAAAATCGAATCGTCAATCCAGACCAGTAAATATTTTTCACCCAAAGCCGTTTCACATCAAGACTTTATTTGTGATTTTACTGACGACAATTCTGTGGTTAATCATGTTCCCATGGGAATTCGCATTCATCAGGAGAGTTATGCCTGGAATTATTCATTTACAGAATCCTTTGTGATTTTAGACTATACTATATATAATGAGTCCCATTTGATTCAAAGCGGCGGCTGGTCAATCGAAGATATTTACTGCGGTATCTGGATGGATGCATCGGTTGGCAATATGAATTATACCAGTATTTATGAACCCGGCGGCGGATTTACCTGGTATGATAATCTGGATGGATTTGATAAAACAATTTTCGATCCCTATCCAGATGATGAATTTCCCGGAAATCCCCGTAATATTGCCTATCAGTATGATGAAGATGGCGATAACGGATATGCGCAAAGTTATATCGGCGTGAGGTTCTTAGGAAATACAACTGTTCCGCTGGGATTCTGGGATACGTATTACCGACAGTGGGTTTGGACAACATCTTCTAACGCAGACTATCCGGAATATGTTCTGCCTATTGATGACGCACAGCGCTACGATTTTATGCATACATCCGTACCGAAAAAAATTGGGACTGTCGGTTTTACCAGTGATGGCTATCCGAGCGAACCTGACAGCTGGCTGTTTTTACTCTCAGCGGGACCTTTCGGCAGTGCACCATCATACGATGAAACCAGCGCTACTTATGATTCAACAAAATGGGTTCTCGAACCTGGCGATTCTGTCCGGGTTGCGTTTGCCATTGTCTGTGCCAGGTGGGCAAATAATTCGATAACCGACAACGCAACGAGACGATATTTTCTGCATGCCAACTCCGATTGGGCTCAAACTGCATTTAATGGTGAAGATATTAACGGGAATGGTGTACTGGATCCGGATGAAGATGTTAATATGAATGGGATTCTGGACAGATATATCCTGCCAGCGCCGCCGCCATCACCGGAAATAAAAGTCTATGCCGAAAGTGATCGTGTGACCATCTACTGGAATAACAAACCGGAATACGCAAAAGATCCACTTACACAGAAACGTGACTTTGAGGGCTATCGGATATATTCACGCAAGAAAACCTACAATGAAGAATCAACAGGCGGCTGGTCACTTCTTGCTCAGTTTGACATGGATGATAATATTGGTTATGATACTGGTTTTGATTTGATTAGAATAGATCGAAATGAGGCATGTAATGCTGAGATAGTCGGAAGTGATACAATAAAAACTTATAATTTCATCATAGAAAATAATGACACTTTATATTTCAAGATCCTTGACAGCGATACAATGTTTTACCGGTTTGTGAACACGGGCATTAAAGCCGGTTGGCCGGATAAAAATGTATATTCTGTCACATCCTATGATCAGGGAGATGAAGCAACCGGACTTGAAAGTCTTGAAAGTAACATCATTAATCAATTGGCCTATGTTGTAGCCGGACAAACGCCGCAAACGGAGAATTTTACCCGAAAAATCGGTGTTTACCCAAACCCCTATAAAGGCCGGGCTATCTGGGACGGTTACAGTGAACGGGAAAGAATGATCTGGTTTTACAACCTTCCTGCCAGAGCACGAATTAAAATATTTACCTTAAGCGGGGAATTAGTTGACGAATTTGATCATAATTCCGATTCCTACAATGGTTCTGATATCCAATTGCTTCAGGATATTTCGTCTCAGGCGGGTGAATCGTCGGAAAATATTCAGTTCGTTCTGTCCGGGGGTGAACATGCCTGGGATATGATTACAAAATATGATCAGGCCATTGCGACTGGTCTTTATATATTTACTGTTGAAGATCTGAACACAAAAGATGTTCAGACAGGGAAGTTTTTAGTAATAAAATAGAAGGAGGAAATTGACTATGAAAATTGCGAAAAGAACGTTTCTCTTAATCACAGTGCTGTTAATGATGATATTATTAACAAGCTGTTTCACAATTGATGAGGTAGCTCAGCCGACAACAATTGGCACTGAGACTACTTTCATGACAAAGCTGAAAGTAAGTACAGCACCTGATCCTACATATGGATTAACAACCGCCGGAAAATACGGAATTGTTGGTGTGCTAATTCCAGATGAATGGAGTGTTGATTCGGTCTATTATGAACCGGGTAATCCTGGGGATATTGGCCCAAATCATTGCCAATTTCTTGCTCCGGGAACTGCAGATAGCGATCCAGGAACAGTTGATCATTGGAAAGATTCCCTGGATGTCATGTACGCTGCTCCTACGGGTATGCACTGGGAAATTTGGGAATCTGTTTCGAAAGACAGTACTGCGCTTAATGACGGCAATGTTGGTGTCAATATTTTATTGACAACTGGCACAACAGAAACTAGTTACAATTTAGGTTATTTTGTTACCGAAGCTTCAATGGATTTCACAAATCCTGCTTATTACAGTATCAGTATGGACAATGCTGTTGAAGTTACATCGGTTACTTCAATTGCGGCAATACAGGATACAACAGGAAGTGGCAGTGATGCATCGGCATTAGTTGGCGAAACTGTAACTATTAGTGGAACAATTTCTGCTGAATCCTGGACCTATGGTAATAGTTTTTACTTCGTCCAGGATGCAAAAGCACCTTGGAGCGGTATCCATGTTTATGATTCCGGTCGGGGAACGTCCTATGGTGACAGCGTTATGATCACCGGTACTGTTGCTGAGTATTATGGCCTTACTGAGTTAACTGATGTTACCTCCTATGTTGTGTTAGAAAGTGGCAAGGAAGTTGAACCAATAGTCGTCACAACAGGAGAAATTGGCACAGGCGGCACAAATGCAGAAGCATACGAAGGTTGCCTGGTTAAAATCGTCGACGTAGAGATTACCAACGCTGATGGCGGCTATGGTGAATGGTACGTCAATGATGGAAGTGGTGAAGTAAAAATTGACAATGTCGGCGAATATTTCTTTGATCCTGCTGAAAATGATTCAGCAAGATCAATTACCGGTCCACTTGATTACACATATAGTGAAACCAAACTTGTACCTCGTCTTGCTTTTGATATTGTTGATGCCGGTGGTTTGACTCGTTTCCAGGCTGTTCAGCAGGTCCGTTATAGCGATTTGATTAAAACAGTTGATGATGCAGTATCCGATATATCTTATTTTGATGGCGATACCGTTAAAATGACCGGTATTGTTACAATGCCTACGGGATTAAGCTATGCCGGTGCCGGTATAAAGTTCATCTTCGCCGATCCAAAAGGTGGCCCGTGGAGCGCGATATTGTCATACAATGCTGACTCTACAGCTTATCCGTCACTGTTTGAAGGTGATGTTATTGAAATGACAGGGTATATCGGCGAATACCAAACGGCTGATGCTAATATGACTGAATTCTGGATTACCAGTCCGATTCAGATTACCAACATTGGGCAGCCATTGCCACCCGTTGACACAGTTGCAACCGGCGATTTACGTTTGCCTGTCACCGCGGAACAGTGGGGTAATGTTATGATTGCTGTAAAGGACGCCGAAGTTACCAGTGTATTAGATGGTGGATATGAACTGTTTGAAATTGATGACGGAACCGGTAGTGTGCATGTAGATGACGATTCCGACAGTTTGATTGGATATGTTGATCCGCCGCTAGGCAGTCTGTTTGAATCCATCAAGGGTTGGGTATATCATCATTACGATTCTTACGTAGACTCATCTACATACAAGCTGTGTCCGCTTTACGTTGAAGACCTGGTTCTTGGTGCCGGACCTCCGATGCTAAAAAATGTTGTTCGTAATCCCGGTTTCCCGAAATCCACTGACGCCGTGACTGTTGAAGTCGAAATCACCACGAACGATGTGGTAAGCACAGCGTTCGTCAACTATTCAGTTGATGGTGGTGCATACCAGGAAGTTGCGATGACCAGCACTGATCAGATTGTTTTTACTGGCGATATTCCGGTTCAGGCTAATGGCGCCTGGGTTGAATACTTTTTAAAAGTGACCGATTCTAAAGATCAATCGTCTATGATGCCTTCAGATACGTCACAAAAAAAATACGGTTACAAGGTCATTGACGGTACTGTATCTATTGCGGATGTTCAGTATTCGCCCTGGCAGATTGCTGATTCACCCTTTAGTGGTTATGACGTTGAACTCACGGGTATTGTAACTGCTGATACTGCCGCGATGGGTTCTTATCTCGGTCTGACAGTAATTCAGGATGCCAGCGCTCCCTGGAGCGGAATATTCCTATTTGGCGTCAGTGAAGAGATACTGAGAGGCGATGAAGTTCAGGTCTGGGGAAAGGTAGATGACTATAATGCTGATTACCACTACAAATTTGATAATAATACTATGATTTTAGTGGATTCAATTAAAGTTCTGTCCCATGGAAATGCAGAACCTGCTCCATTATCTGTAACTACAGATGCATTGCCCAGCACGGGAGTAGCCGGGGAAATGTACGAAGGTGTTTTAGTTAACATAACAGACGTTCAGGTAACAACAATCAATTCCTACGACTGGAGTCTCGATGATGGCAGTGGCGAGTGCTTACTGGATGACGATATGGCAAACATGGATGCCTGGTTCGATACGCTCTCAGTCGGAACCATGCTAGATGGTGTCACTGGTATTTATACCTACAGTTTTGGGACCTATAAAATCTCCGTTCGTGACATGGCAGATGTTGGTCCGGTTGTCGGGATTGCCGATGATATTATCACTCATCCGCTCGAGTATAAACTCAGTCAGAATTTCCCGAATCCGTTTAATCCTGAAACAAGGATCTATTTTGAGATTCCTGAAAATCAGCATGTTCAGGTCATCGTATACAACATGCTTGGATACAAAATCCGTACAATCACAAACCAGCCCTACACACCGGGACACTATGTCTTGAATTGGGATGGTAGAAATCAAGCCGGCCAGCAGGTCGCCAGTGGCGCCTACATTCTCAGAATGAAAGCCGGTAGTTATATTGATTACAAAAAAATGATGTTAATTCGTTAACAGGAAACTAAGCAATAGCGGGGGAGCGTTATGCTCTCCCGCATTGCACACCACATGTTTAAAACGTCGTTTTCAATTAAAAAGATAGTCACAATATTTTTAGTATCTGTTATAACCTGGGTGCTGATTTCCTGCGATGGGATAAAAAATCCGTTTCTTCAGGAATTGGAAAACCGGAATAATGGCAATAACCCTCCGGAAACCTATTTCTTCATATTTTTTAATAGTGATACTTCGGTGACTCAGGATACGACATGGGACGGGACCCAGGCGATTATTACCAAAGATACTACCATTACGTCACTGGACACAACGGTTAGCCGTCAGGAAATTTACTGGTGGGGCGATGATCATGATGGCGAAGTAATTGGGTACTATTATCAATGGAGCTATATGGCAGAGCCGGTTTTTACGACCGCTGAATCCGGCATTTTCTATGTTCCTATCAGACAGAAGTACGATCGTTTTGAATTTTTTGTACAAGCAGTTGATAATGACAGTTTGATTGATCCGACGCCCGCCCGAATGAGTTTTCCGGTGTTTAATACTAGACCGAATATTGACTTTCGATTAAACAGTAATCCTGACGCGCCAGCGGGTAAACCCAATGTTGTTGCCGTAACTTTTCCACACAGAACATTCGTCTGGGATGCGACCGATCCCGATGGCAATGAAACCATCACTTCGATTTTGTGGGCTTTAGACGATACCAGCGAATGGAATATTATTACCAAATCAAATAATTATCTAACAGATCAGATTACGCTTACCGCCACGGATGGACTATCGGAAGGTTTACACAAATTTTTCATAAAGGCTGGAGATATTGCCGGTGCATTCAGTGAAACAATAATGTTTCCCGATTCTACCGATGATGAAGTGCCTAATTTTTGGAAAGTTAAAATTCCAAGAGGTTCTGTATTACTGGTAAATGATTATGCTCAGGACCAGTCAGAATATACGGTACAGGGTTTTTACGAAAATATTTTAAAAGAGGTTGTTGTCGATACCTACTCCGTATGGGAAATAGGGAGTACTGTAAATAATCTTCAGAATTCACTACCATATAGTACCGATGACGTTGAAGCGTACCTAAGTTATTTTGACAAAGTTATCTGGTTTGCTCATCTCGGCAGTCCGCATATCAGTGACGCCGGATTAAGTATAACAAAATATGTTAAAAATGGTGGTAAAATCTTCATCTCTAATGGAAATGAAGAGATACCCGATACAACCTGGACCTTTACAAATATCGATTCTGTTTACCGTCTCAATCCGGGTGGGCGGTTATTAATGGGAATTGAAATCGAAGCACATTTTGTTGAAGATGAAGAAATCAATCAAAACCTGACCCTAAATAATCATCAGTTAATTGGAAACCGGGTTTCGGCCCTAGTTCCAGGAACCGAAGAAGGTGTTGACAATGTTTTTACAATGCAGCACCCAGACAGCACAACTGTTTTTGTTCCTTATTTGGGGACACCCTCCGTATGTGTGCGCTATAAACCTGGTTATATTGATGGTGAAAGCATTTATTTCTCGCTGCCGCTGCACTATTGCAACGGCCATGATAATGTAAGATATTTTCTCAATTATATATTGAATGTGGAATTTGAATAAGTTACTCCGAAATATTGCCATCTTTATGATTAGTTTGTGTTTTATGACATTGTATTCACAGACAAATAGCGGTACGATTTCCGGAAGGGTTACTGAGAAAAAAAGCGGTGAAGGGCTTCCCGGCGTGAATGTGATCGTTAAGGGGACTTATTACGGAACAGCCACAGACGGAAATGGAAATTTTGAAATCAGGAATATTACGCAGGGAAGTTTTGATCTTGAGATCACAATGATTGGTTATAAAATTCACCTGCAGGCCGGGGTTAATGTTGAGCGCGGCGAGACGACCCGGTTATTGATTGAAATGGAAGAGACAGTTCTGGCAATGGGGCAGGAGGTTGTCGTTGTCGGTGAAAAACCTATCCTTCAGGTTGATCAAACCTCGTCCTCGGTACGCTTTTCAAGGGAAGATTTAGCCGGAAAAATTGCTGAGAATGTGACCGACATTATTGCCGAACAGGTTGGCGTGGTGGAGTCCAATAACGAGATTCATATTCGAGGCGGTCGTGTGGATGAAAGTCAGTTCATTGTTGACGGATTGTCTCTGAAAGATCCACTTTCGGGTTCGTCCAATAACCTCTATGTCAATCCGAATGCCATATCTGAGCTGGAGTTCATTTCCGGTGGTTTTAATGCTGAATACGGACAGGCAATGTCTGGAATTATTGATGTAAAACTCAAAGAAGGTGATGACAAATACGAAGGAAGCTTAACGTATAAATCCGATCACCTGGGCTCATGGCTCACGGGCTTTAACTCCGACATCGCAGAATTTACGCTGGGCGGACTTGAACCAATGACCGGGTATATATTGCAATCACTGGGTCTGGATATTCCTGGTGAATTGTACTTCTTCATTAGTGGCTATATGAATATTACTGACACTTATCTGCCCATATCTACTACACTCTATCCGAAAGAGAATTGGCAGGACAAATTCACATTGCGTGGTGATAATAGTTGGAGTTGGATGAGTAAACTCACCTGGAAAATAACTCCGAAACACAAATTGTCCATATCTCAAAATAATTCACTGAATATTAATCCCGGTTATTTTTCTTCATGGAATTACGAGGACGAATATCAAAAGATTCTTGAGAATTACCTTACCGTCACCAAAGGATCATACGTCACAAATTTTATCTGGAGTCACACGTTGTCACCCCGTATGTTTTATGAAGTCAATGTGGGGCGATACCTGACCTATGAACATGCAGCGGTACAGAATAAGTGGTGGTATGACTATTCGGAAACCCTTGATCTCTGGCCGGTTGAATATTCACACATAAATGAAGATGGCGATATTCGGATTTTCCAGGGTGATGAGTACTGGGACAGCGGTGATGAGCCTCATTGGTACGATTATTACAGCAATACCTGGTCGTTGGATTTTGATGTCAGTTATATGCCATCTTCCAAACATTCCTACAAAGCAGGATTTGAGGGCAAGTATACTAAAATGCAGGTCATTGATATATATCAACCCTGGATCGGAACAAGTGGCCTAGGCGAGAGTTGGGACATGTACAAAGTGTTTCCCAATAATGGCGCAGTCTTTATCCAGGACAGGATAGTGTTTGAAGGAATGATTGCCAACATCGGACTTCGTTATGATTACTGGTTTCCGGGAAAATATATTGAAGATGCCATCGATAATGAAGATTTGTTTACCATTACAGATGCAGGACGTGATCTGTTTATGAAAGAAACCTTTGGTTTATTCGGCCATCGGGCAAAAGGGCACTTTTCACCGCGCCTTGGAATATCACACCCGGTCACTGATAATGATGTTCTCTATTTTAACTACGGACATTTTTCTCAGTTACCGACTTACAAATATGTCTATGCGAAATTAAACAGTAATGCAGAAGCGACCTATAATCTGATCGGAAACCCGAATCTGAACCCGAAAACTACTGTTTCTTACGAACTGGGCATTAAACATAAATTTAACGAGAACAGCGCTGTTGAATTTAAAGCCTACTACAAAGACATGTTTAACTACGAAACATCCCAGAGCATCACAACCTATAATCCGAAACTCGGGCGATACAGCTTGATCATGTATGTTAATATGGACTATGCGCGCTCACGGGGACTGGAACTGATTTTCCGACAGCGTTACGGCCGCTATTTTACCGGTGATCTGAACGCTTCCTATTCAATTGTGACTGGAAAGAGTTCCACGCCAAACGACAATCTGCTGGTTGAAGCGGGCCAGTTAGACGCGAAACCAATTGGTGAAAATTATTTGCGTTGGGACCAGCCGCTGAGTATCAGTGGAAATTTTAAAGTAAAAGTGTATGAAAAGAGCTCGCCCAGATTACTGGGATTTCGAATGCCCAATAACTGGGGTGCTACACTGCATTTTGAATTTGAATCGGGACGGCGATATACAGCCAGTACCATACTTGATTCGGTATATTCTGAAGGTCAACTATACCTGATCGGTGTTTCCGAGAGCGATAAGCCGTATTCTGAAATCGCCGGTTATATCAGTCAAATTGATCTTAAAATCCATAAGCAAATATTTCAAAAAGAGCGGCATTATCTGGATGCATTTTTTGAAATCAGGAATATATTCGACACCAAAGTTCCCGCCTATGTGAACCCTTTTACCGGTGAAGCCTATGATCCTGGTCAACCGGTCAGTTACGGATACATTAATCGGCCAAGCCCGAATGATGATCCCAGCCGTTATAAAAAACCACGAACGATTATTTTTGGATTCTCTTACGGTTTCTAATGAATAAAAAGTATACCATATTAATCGCGTTAATCATGCTGACCACGGCCACAATGGCGGATATCACCCTGTTCAATGTACTTGGAGGACAGAGGGTAGGTACATCTTCATTTACGTTTCTTAAAATCGGCGTCGGCGCCCGGGCACTGGCAATGGGAAATGCCGGAGTATCGCTGTCACAGGACGCTACTTCACTCTACTGGAATCCTGCCGCCGCGGCACAGGTTGGCTGTTGCGATCTTACCGTCAGTCATACAAACTGGTTCGCAGGGATCGATTATAGTTATGCGGGGTACATTCAACGAGTATCTGATAATATTTACCTGGGATTAAGTGCCGGCGCGTTGTATACAGACGCAATGGAAGTTACAACGGAGTATCAACCCTACGGTTCAGGTGAATATTTTAATTACGGAGATCTGTTTATCGGAATGACTTTGTCCCATAAAATGACTGATCGCTTTTCCTATGGAATTACCATAAAATATGTTCAGGAAAACCTGGCTGATTTGGTCATGAAAAATGCTCTGATGGATATTGGCACATTCTACTGGACCGGATTCAAATCTCTGCGGTTTTGCGTATCTCTGGTCAATTTTGGAGCACAATCCAGACCAGAGGGTACTTTTACAGAACCACTGAAGGAAGGCGGCGAAAAAGAATCTCAATACACACTTTTTTCGCCCCCGACAGAATTCCGAATTGGTTCTGCGATCGATCTTTTTGAAACATCCTGGCGGAAGACATTGTTGTCCATTCAGTTAAACCACCCGGTAGACAACGCGGAAAATCTCGTGGTTGGAGTTGAACAAAGTTTCTTTAATATATTGGCGTTACGGGCAGGCATTATAACAAACCAATCTGAACGTTCTTTCTCTGTTGGCAGCGGAGTAAATTTCCAGGTTGCCACATGGGACTTGTCCGCTGATTATGCCTGGTCGGATTTCGGCATCCTTGGAAATATTCATAACTTTCAAATATCATTCAGATTCAACAATGCGAAATAGACTATTTATATCCATTATATTGACGATTATTTTAATCACTAGCTGTAGTTTTGAACCGATAAGTATGCCTGAAGATGATAATTCCGATATCATTTTTAATTTTGGCGGAGAAAAGTACATACCGGTGAATCCGGAATGGAGCGGTGCAGCCTGGAATTTTAGCAATCCAACGGATATTTTTATTTCCCTTGATGATTATATTTATGTCGCGGACAGCGGAAATGCACGAGTCGTTGTCATGGCGAAAAATGGGATTGTTGTTCAAAATGACGATTTTGGTAACGATTTTTCTGACTTAACACATATAACAAAAGTAGATAGTCCTGAAGTTTCAATTAATCCGGTGGGAATTTGTGTCGATTCAAAATTAAATGTGTTCATCGTCGATAACTCGAAAAATATCTACGTCTGGAACCAGTATATCAACAACATCAGAAATTCCTATCCCGAGGGTAAGGATTCCATTGCATCGGAAATCACCTACATAAATTATAATACCGGTGAAGAAATCGTACTTTTGCCTCATCAATTTTACACGTCTGTGACTTTAGAAGCTAACAGCTTTACAATCAAAGATGTTACGTTCATATCCGACCCTGTAAAGTTGGACAGTATCTATAAACCCCATGTTTTTTATACTGAGTTTGAAGAGGAAGGTGCCCAATTCGTCAGTGTCGTCGCCGCACCTTTTGGAGATAATCAAGTTTATGCCTGCGACCGGCTTCAGCAGCGGGTTGCGTCCATATATACCGGCCGATCCAGTTATCTGAAATTACGTAACGGGAATACTCTCTGGCAACATCAGGGATTCTATTATTACAATGTCGCTACGGCGGGTACCGGGGCAGGAACGGTCAACGATCCGAAAGGAATTACTGTTGACGAAAGCGGGAATATTTATTATACCCAGCTGGGTGAAAATTTCAGTTTTCATAAAATGTCCTATATTTCGTCCATTACCGGATGGGCCTCCGCTTTTGCATTGGATAAAAATGAAATAATGGACCTTTACCGGTTTGACGCACTATATGATGTAGCGACAAGTGAAGAGGGAAATATTCTGGTTGTGGACCGGGGAGCAAATGAGGTCCAGGTCTATGCCAATGACGGTGAATTTATCCGGAAAGCCGGAACACGTTTCGCCCAGACTGATACTACACTCGTCGATTCTGTTTTGATTGACGGAATTTTAACGGCTGTCGAAAAAGACACAATCATCACTATCGAATACAGTGATGTCCTGAATTCACCCCGGAGTGTGGCTGTGGAAGAAGGGATGGTCTATATCGTTGATTCCGGTAACAACCGTATCCTGCGCTATCAGCTGTCAACCGGAATAGATATTGACATTGATCAGGAACTCGGTCAATAGCTCCTGCTGACTCTGAAAAATCACCTAAAATAGACTTTTCATAACAAATTTAGCCATAATGATAAAAATATGTATCGTAATCGTTTCTGCTTTATCAAAGTATAACAGGACTTTATTTATTTGGTTGGTATTTAAATGTGAAAAGTCTAATTTTCTATGCTAATTGACTAAAGGAAAGGATAACCAATGAAACGATTTTTAACAATATTTGTAAGCTTCTTGATTGCCGGGCAATTTCTCTTTGCTGCCGATCTGTTCTTTAGCGAATATATTGAAGGATCAAGTAACAATAAGGCACTTGAAATATATAATCCAACTGATCAAACAATAAGTTTATCAAACTACATTCTCTTTGGAAACGCTAATGAGGCCACGGGCTGGGAATATAATTACCCATTTCCCGATGGTGCGACTATTGCCTCTGGTGATGTTTATGTAGTTGTCGACGATGCTGCTTCTACTGAATTACTGACTGTTGCAGATTGGGTAGATATTGGATATACGCTTGGTTTTAATGGGAATGACGGTCGCGGTTTGATGAAAATCAATGGTTCAGATACTACACTGATTGATATCATTGGTTTTATCAGCAATCCGAGCGGAGATTTTCCAACAGTGGCAGGAATTGCTAATGCACTTTTAGACCATACACTTATTCGTAAATCTACTGTAATAACAGGTAATATTGACTGGGAATCTTCATCTGGAACAAATTCTACGGACTCGGAATGGTTAGTGATGAATATAGATGATTTTAGTAATCTGGGATTTCACCTGTCTGGCTCAGGAACCAACATTCATCCAAATGCCGATGCAGGTTCTGATCAGATTGTTGTTTTTGGAGCTTCTGTTACACTCGATGGATCTGCCAGCTCTGATCCTGATGGATCTATAACCGCGTATCACTGGAATCAAGTGACTGGTTCTACTGTAATTTTGACAAATCAAGATCAAATGACAGCGATGTTTACTGCACCATCCACTGAATCTATTTTAGAATTTGAATTAACTATCACCGACGACAGTAGTGCCGTTTCTAAAGATACTGTATCGATTTCTATTGTGGATAATGCCCCTGCCGCTATTATAATTAGTGAATATGTGGAAGGCTCATCTTACAATAAATATATTGAATTATATAATGCCTCTGATATTGCGGTTGATCTAATTTCAGAAGGGTATGAAATTAGAAAGGCTGCTAATGGTAGTGGAAGTTTTACTGACAATTTTAGTGATTGGGGTAGTAAAGCAGTACTTCAGCCAGGGGCTGTTATTGTATTATCCGATATGCAAGCAACAATTTATGCTTCTACGGATATCGTAATGTCCACTCAATTTTCCGTTATGAGTTTTAATGGCAATGATGCGTTTGGACTCTTCCGTAATGGACTTCTTGTTGATGTAGTCGGCGAGCCTAGTAACAGCACCGATATAATCAAGGATATGACTCTACGTCGCAAGAACACTGTCCTCTACGGCAATACTACCTATACTGTAGATGAATGGGAAGAATTTGCACAGGATAATATCGATAATCTTGGAACCCATTCCACAAATCCAAATGCACCCGCGATTTCCAACGTGATCTTGGCCCAGGACTTCATCACCAGCGCCATGGAGATCGAACTGTCTGCCGAAATCGTGCCTGCCGAGGGTAAAGAGATTTCAGTGGCATTGATCAAGTACG
>Ga0268281_1001166_pt1 | contig 16038 bp, 17 predicted proteins | sample saktaG_10_FD_190134 | JGI IMG/M metagenome (GOLD analysis project Ga0268281, IMG submission 190134) | Saline water microbial communities from Sakinaw Lake, British Columbia, Canada - sak_2011_5_24_50m | ecosystem: Environmental > Aquatic > Non-marine Saline and Alkaline > Saline ... | reverse complement strand
GGCCACTTATTCCAAACTGTATCTTGATTCATATAAATACATAGGTTAATAATTAACTCTTTAGATTACCAAAATTAATGATTTTGGTAAATTTAGAGTGTTACCTATGTATCTCATCTTCTTCAGAAAAAATCCCTCAAAATTTAGTTTCAAGTTATAAGCTACAAGTTAAAAGTAAAAAATTAGAGATTAAGAATTACAGATTACAGGTTACGAGTTACAAGTTACAGATTGCTAGTTATTAATTACTATTTTTAGCAAAAAAAAAACAACCCGCATATCAAAGTACACGGGTCTGTTGGTTTTTTAAAAACATTTTTTTATTTTTAGCGGGCCGGTGGTCCGCTAAACAAATCCTGAAGTAAAATTAATAATAGGATCTATTGTATAATTTGCTTCAGGAGGGAATATCAGGATCATTGGGTAGTTTTTCATACCGCCTTCCTCCTGTTTTTTTATTGGTGAGAGTTCTTGCTGTGAAGGCCTCTCGAATATTGATGCTCTTACCTACTTACTTTAACTCTTTAGTAAGTAAGAGGAGAAAAACTGGATCGGCTGCATTTTAACATTTTTTTCGTGTGTACGAATTTTTTTTCAAATGCATCCTCCTTAATTTTTTGCCATATTAAATGGCTATTTTTTTATTTTTTAACTTATCATATATTAAAAAATTTGTCAAGGGCTAAACACTAAATTTAAAAACAATTACATCTCCATCTTGAACCATATAATCCTTACCCTCTAAGCGAATAAGGCCGCTTTCTTTAGCTAAAACTTCTCCGCCAGCATTTAGTAAATCTTGCCAATTAATAATTTCAGCTTTAATAAAGCCCTTTTCAAAATCAGTATGTATTTTTCCACCGGCTTGCGGGGCTTTAGAGCCTTTTTTAATTGTCCAGGCACGAGATTCTTGAGGCCCACTGGTTAAAAATGTTATTAAATCTAAAGCTCGATAAGATTCTTTAATTAATTTATTTAAGCCAGTGTCTTCCAAATTTAACTTTTTAATGTATTGATTTAATTCATCACCCTCTAAATCTGCTAATTCTGATTCTAATTTAGCGCAAATAGTTAAACCATCTGTGGATTTATCTTTAATCTCCTTTTCATCAACATTATAAACATAAAGCATTGGTTTCATAGTTAGTAGACTGTAACTTTTGATCAATTTTTTTTCTGCTTCGTCTAATTCTGTTTGAATGGCTAATTGATTATTTTCTAAAGTAGTTTTAATTTTATCTAAAACAAGTTTTAATTTATCCACTTCTTTATCATGTGGTCCTTTAAGCTGAGAGTTTACTTTATCTAATACTTTATTAATAATTTCTAAATCCGCTAGAATTAATTCTAAGTTAATGATTTCTTTATCACTTTGAGGATTTATTTCGCCATGAACATGGGTTACATTTGGATCATTAAATTTGCGAATTACTTGTAAAATAGCATCTACTTCTCTAATGTTAGATAAAAATTTATTACCCAGCCCTTCTCCTTTAGAGGCGCCCTTAACCAAGCCAGCAATATCCACAAATTCTATGGTAGTATAAATAGTTTTGACAGAGTTGTGTATTTTTGATAAAGCATCTAATCTTTCATCTGGCACAGCCACTACACCGACATTTGGTTCAATGGTGCAAAAAGGATAATTAGAAGCATCAACCTGTTTTTTAGTCAGGGCTTTAAATAAAGTTGATTTGCCGACATTAGGTAGGCCGACAATGCCGATTGAAAATGACATGGGGTTAATAGGTTAACCCCTCACCTTTTTTATTTGAAAAAGTAAGAGGATTATTTTTATTTTAAAATGATAATTATTATAACAATTTGTTTCCAAAAAAGGTGACGGGGTTAATTGATTAATTGGTTAATCTACCTCCGCTCTTCCCCTTCCGCTCTTCGAGCTTCTCCCTTCACTAAAGTTTCGGGAGACAGGTCGGAGGACAAGTCGAGCTTCGGTAGACAAGTAGGTTAATTGAAAGTTGATAATAGATTAATTGATTAATAGTATAATAGTTTAATTGAATAGTTGCATAGTGATTCAATAAGGTAAATTTACTCGATATTTACTTATTTGTCCATGTTTGAAAAAAGATATATATATGCTATATTGAGTTTATTATTATTTATCATAAAAATATGTCTAAATTATTGTTTAATAAGATTTTTAAAGATTTAAAACTTTATTATCAAGAAAGAGGAATTTTAAATAAAACCTCTTCGGAAGTGCTTTCCAAAAGCAAGCAGGCCATTTTTACTGCTCATGATGGAGAAATAAAAGAAGCAGAAAAGATTTTAAAACAAGCTCGAGATTTATTAAAAGAATTAAATGAAAAATATAACCGTAGTAATCGTTTACAATTTGAAGGTTCTTATCGGGCCTGTGTGGAAGAATTTTTAGAGGCCAATTTTTTTATTGCAGTTTTAAAAAATCAAGAGTTGAAATTATATAAAGATTTTGATTTTGGTCCAGAAGAATATATTGGTGGCCTGTGTGATTTAACAGGGGAGTTAGTGCGCCAAGCGGTTTTATTGGGTAATAAAAAGAATTTAAATAAAATAAAAAAATATACGCAGATTACTAAGCAAGTGGTTGGTTTTATGATGAAACTTTATCTATCAGGAAAAACTCGACAAAAATTTGATGAGGCCAAAAGAAATTTAAAAAGATTAGAACAAATTATCTACGAAATTAATTTGAGAAAATAATATGTCTAAAAGATTATCTAAGGGTATTAGAAAATATATTGCTCGACAAAAGGCCTTAATCAGGAAAACCTTTTCTGATCCAGAAAAAATTGAAGAAAGGATTGCTAATTTATATCAAAATTTTAAATCTGAAAATTAATTTATTTTCAAAATAAAATTTTTTGTTTATACTTAATAAGTATAATAAGCGGATTTTAGAAAAGCTGTATTTAGAAATTGATTAATGCTTTATGATAAAATCTCTTTTTTTAAATAAATTTAATGGTGAGAATGGTTCTGACGGATTTTGCTTAGATGGTTTTTTAAAAAATCCAAAAAAGGCATTATGGAAATTGTCTTTTCCAATAATTTTTGGGCTTATTTTTCAAGCCCTTTATTTAATTGCCGACACTTTTTTTGTTATTAAGGTTGGGCATGAGGCGGTAGCTGCCATTACTTTTTCCATGCCTATTTTTTTAGTAATTATTGCTCTTTCCACGGGCTTTGGTTTGGGCATTACTACTTTAATTTCTAGATATATAGGAGCCAATGATAAAGAAAGGGCTAGTGCAGTAGCTCACCACGCAGTTATTCTCGGTGTTTTGTTGGGTTTGTTTATTGCTTTGCTTGGCTATATGATTACTCCTTTAATTTTTAGATTAATGGGGGCCTCGGGATTAACTCTTGATTTATCTATTCAATATTTTCGTATAATTTTTATTGGTAGTTTTTTTCTTATTTCTTCCATGTTTTTTAAGTCAATTTTAGCCGGAGAAGGAAATTATAAAATTTCCACAGCTATTTTAGCTTTTAGTGTTATCGTAAATTTAATTTTAGATGCAGTATTTATATTTGTTTTAAATTTAGGAATTCAAGGCGTGGCTTGGGCTACTTTTATTGCCTTTTTTTTATCTTTTGTGGCCTATTTTATTTTTTTATTTGTAAAGAAATTTTCCTATTTTGATTTTTGTTTTCATTTTGATAAATTTGAAATAGATTTTCATTTAATAAAAAAAGTATTTCATATTGGAGCACCAGTTAGTATCTCGCAAATAATTTGGTCTTCGGGAATTATATTTACTAATTATTTTGTATCTCGCTTTGGTCAAACAGCGGTGGCTGGTTTTGGTTTAGCATCAAGATTAGAAACTTTTTATACTATGATTGTTATTGGAACTAGTTCTGGTCTTTTGACTTTAGTGAGTATGTATATTGGAGCCAAGAGAAATGATTTGATAAATGCTCTTTTAAAATATGTAGCCAAAATTAATTTGATTATTGGTTTAGGCATGGCTATTTTGTTTTATTTTTTTTCGGATTTGTTTTTATTGATTTTTACAAAAGATCAAAGCTTAATTAGCGTTGGAGTGGGTTATTTCAAAATAGTAGTTTTTAGTTATCCTCTAATAGCTTTAATTTTTATAATAGTTAGATTATTGCAGTGTTTAGGCAATACTAAAAAAGAAACAATTATTAATTTGTTTCGTTTTGTTTTATTTTTTCTACCCCTGATTTGGCTATTTGTAAAAATATTCCATTTTAAAGTAGAGGGTATTTGGTATGCTTATTTAATTTCTAATATATTAGCTTTTTTTGTAGCTGTAATTATGTATAAGCGTGCCTCAAAAAAGCTTAAAGAAATTTGTAAAACAGGCGCTTAGTTTTAATAACTTAAATCAGAGTAAAGAGGAAATTTATCACACAGGTTTTGAACCTGGTTTTTTTATTCAATGATTTGTAAAATAATAGTCCCCCTGTTAAGGGGGATTTAGGGGGTTGATACTGTGTTTAAACCTAATTCCTTTTCCCTAATTCTAATTTGTTCTATAACATCTAAATATACTCCCTCTAAACTGCTCATTACATCATAATTGGTATATCTAATTATTTTTACACCAATTTTATTCAATATTTTAGTACGTTTAATATCATAATCTTCATTCTGATAATGGCTATCTCCATCAATTTCAATAACTAATAAAAGCTTTGAACAATAAAAATCAACTATAAATTTATTAATTGGTTTTTGTTTTAGGAATTTATATCCAGTAATTTTATTTCTTAACACATTACACCATATTCTCATTTCAGACTCTGTTGGATTTTTTCTATTTTTTCGTGCTAATTTTGTAAGATATGTTTTGTAATCTAATATCCCTCTTCTGCTTAATAGCATAAACCCCTCACCTTTTTTAATTAAATAAAATATTTAACATTTTTACCTAATATTCTTTTAACAAATAATCATTTTAATTCACCCCGGAAAGGTGATGGGGTAAAGCGCTTTTCTTTATTTATTAAATTTTTCTTTATATTAATCCCCCAAACCCTCCCTGACAAAGGGGGCTAGTGTCTAGCTTAATAACTTAAATCAGAATAAAGCGGGAATTTATCGCAAAGGTCTTTGACCTGTTTTTTTGTTTGGTTTAAAGTTTCTTCTTTTTGATGATTTTTTAAAACCTTAATTATCATCTGTCCAATTTGTTTCATTTCATCTTCCTTCATGCCTCGAGAAGTTAAAGCCGGTGTGCCAATTCGAATACCAGAGGGATCAAAGGGCGAGCGCGGATCAAAAGGAATGGTATTTTTATTAACCGCAATCATGGCTTTTTCTAAGGCAGTTTCAGCTTCTGCCCCGCTAATTTTAAAAGGACTAATATCAATTAAAATCATATGGTTATCGGTTCCGCCAGTAATTATTTTTAATCCAGCATTCATTAATTCTTTGGCTAAAGTTTGGGCATTTTTGATAATTTGTTCAGCATATTTTTTAAACTCTGGTTGTTGCACTTCAAATAAGGCCTGAGTAATTCCAGCAGTGGTTTGATTATGAGGACCGCCCTGTAAACCAGGAAAAACTGCTCGGTCAATATAAGTAGGAATGTTTTGTTTAGATTCTCTCCAGCCAATTGCTGGCTCTGGTTTTTTAATCGGATTTGATTTTTCACCATCACATAATATCATTGCTCCCCGTGGACCGCGTAAGGTCTTATGAGTAGTAGTAGTAATTACGTCAGCATGTTTGCTGGGCGAAGGATGGAGACCAACAGCAATTAGACCAGCAATATGAGCAATATCAGCAATTAAAAAAGCATTTTCAACATGAGCTATTTGAGCCAATTTTTCAAAATCAATTATTCGAGAATAAGCTGTAGCTCCGACAAAGACCAATTTTGGTTTTTCTTTGTGCACCAAGGCTTGAATAGCATCATAATCTAACCAGCCATTTTTATCAGTGGTATATTGGATTGATTTATAAAAACGAGCGCTAAAATTTACCTTCCAACCATGAGTTAAGTGTCCGCCGTAAAGTAGGTTCATGCCCATTATTTTATCTCCTGGTTCACATAAAGCAAAATAAACTGCTTGATTGGCTGGTGAGCCAGAATAGGGCTGGAGATTGGCATGGTCAACTTGAAATATTTTTTTAGTATATTCACGACCTAAGTTTTCTATTTGGTCTATAAATTCATTGCCACCATAATATCTTTGCCCAGGATAGCCCTCGGAATATTTATTGGTCAAAATTGAGCCCATGGCTTTTAAAACATTTTTTGAAACATAATTTTCCGAAGCAATCATTTCCAAGCCATTTTGCTGGCGCTCTAATTCTTGGTTAATTAGTTCAAATAAGTCATTATCTCTTTTATTAATCATAAATTTATTTTATTTTTTAGTACTAACATTATAACATTGTTTAAAAATATTTTGTATTGACAATGTCGTTTGATTATTTTAAAGTAAGATAAAATAATTAAAACGGAGGATAATATGATTACTGGGATTTTTAAAAATGTTAAAGAAAAAAAGAAAAGGAGTTAGAGTGAATAGAACAAAATGTATTAAAGTAAGGTGTCCACACTGCGGTCGTGTTTCTAAACATCCTTTTAAAAAGAAGGAATGGATTAGGGATTATGCAGAATGTCCTTGGTGTGAATATGGGATTGCTAAAACAGTTGTGGAGTTAAAAAAATTTCAGGTTAAAAAAATTGAAAGGAGGTAAATAATGTGCGTTAGAGACGGGAAAGGCGGGCAAGTTCTACCAGCTGGAGTTAAAGAGATTGACCAAAAGGTTATCTTAGCAGAAATGAAAGCAACTGGTAAAATTCCCCAAGTTGATAAATAATCAAATTATTAATTAAATGGAACGGAAGCATTAAACTTCTGTTTTTTTATATATTCTAGAATTTGAAATTGAATCATTGAAAATTTAATTAAAATTGAAAATTTAAAATTGAAAATTGAAATTAGACGCGTAGCGTCTTAACCATATAAGTTCCTTCAAGTTTATATCCAAGTTTTCGATAGTATTCGCGTACACCTATTCCAGAGATAACGGCAATTTTAGCATAGCCATTTGCTAAAGAAATTTTTTCAGCTTCTAACATTAATTTTTTACCAAAGCCCATATGTTGGGCGCTTGATTTTGACTTAGTTTTGCCATGAGGCACTAATTTTCCATAAGCATGGATTTCTCTGACCAGGGAACAATTTTTTAGTTCGGGAATAAAGTTTTTTTCGGGATGATTATTAAATCTTAATCTTAGAAAAGCATATAATTTTGTTCGTTCTTTATCCCCACCACCTTTTTCAAGGCGTGAGGATGAATTTTCATAACTAATAAAATATTCTTGACCCTCAGAGGCAGAATATTTTTGGATAAATAATTTAGCATCACTTAGCTTGACTTGCTGTTTTTTAATTTCCCGGCAACGGATGCATTTACAGTGTAATTTTTTTTCTTTCATTTTCTGTTGAACAATTTGGCGCAGATTAGTAATTTTATTTCCACCTAGAATTGATTCAGAGGGAATATCACGAATTAGCCGATTGATTCGGATATAATAAGGAATGATTTGCGATTTTATTTTTATTAATAAATTTAAAAGTTGTTTTTTAGTATAAGGAGTATATTTTTTTTCAATAAATAATTTATAAAGCGGTTTGGCTTCTTTAGTAACCACACAAGGATAAATTTTAATTTGGTCGGGTTGATAATCAGGATTAGAAAAAATTTTTTGAAACATTTTTAAATCTTTAGCCGGGGTAGAAAATGGCAAGTCAGGCATTAAATGATAATCTACTTTGATTCCAGTTTGTTTGCATAATTTTGTGGCTTGAATAATTTCTGTTTGAGAATGGCCTCTTTTAACTTTTTTTAAAATTTTATCATCAGTGTGTTGAACGCCAAGTTGAATGCGAGTACAGCCCTGTTCGCGCATGGCCATAATTTTTTTTTGATTTAATAAATCTGGTCGAGTTTCCAATGTCTCGCCAATAATTCGATATTTAGCTTTTTCATTTCTCTTTAACTCTTTTTCTAGAGATGTTTTTTTGTTCTTTCGTTCTTTCGTCTTTTTGTTACTATAGTCATTAGCCGCTTGAAAGCAACGAGCAATAAACCAATTTTGATAATGACGGCTATAAGCATTCCAAGAACCCCCTAAAACTAGAAGTTCAATTTTATCAACAACATGTCCATTGGCTTCTAAGGCCTTAATACGATATTGAACCTGTTTATATGGATTAAATTTTAAACCCTTAGCTCTTTGGGCAGCTGGTTCATTAGACAAGTAACTAACTGGCATATTTATTTCATGTGGACAATAAATACATTGGCCTGGACATTTATATGGTTTAGTTAAAACCGTTATTGGAGTTACCCCAGAAATTGTGCGGGTAGCTCGAGCAATAGTTAATTTTTCAAAATTTAAATTTCGTTTAATTTTATTGTTTTTAAGTAATTTTCGATAAGCATTTATTAAAACAGAATTCATGACTGGTTTTACTTTATTTTTTCCACATAATTTTTTTTTAGCCAATTCAAATCCGTCCCGATTTTGATAGGATTTTTTAATTAGTTCTTGAACAATTTTTTGGTATAATGAGGTCATGGGAATTAGGTTGTAGGTTATAGGTTGTAGATTTTTTTAAATTTGTTAGAAGGTTTTAATAAAAAATGTATCCAATTTTCAATTACCAATTTTAAATTTTAATTGAATTTTCAATGATTTAATTTTCAATGTCTCCTGATTAAAGTTTGAAGTGAATAATTTAGTAAGATATTGATAATTGATAAATTGATTATTAAATTCAAATTGATAATTGATAATTGTAAATTAAATAAAGGATTATGGGTAACGAAGATATTAAACAATCTTATGATGCGATAGCTAAGCATTTTAACTTGACCAGAAAAAAGCATTTACAGGTCGAATTATTAGAGTTTAGTAAATATTTTCAAGATGGTCAATCTGTTTTAGATTTGGGCTGTGGTTCGGGCCGAATTATTAGAGTTTTAAAAAATTTTGAATTAGATTGTGTTTTTGTAGATATTTCCGAGCAGCAACTTAATTATGCCAAAAAAGAGGACAGAGGTAAAATCAAAAAAGCTGAATTTATAGTTGAAGATATTTTAAATTCAAATTTTCAAGAAAATAGCTTTGATGTTATTTTATGTATAGCTACATTCCATCATATAAAAACCAAAAAACAAAGAATTAAGTTTTTAAAAAATATTCGTTTCTGGTTAAAACCAAATGGATATTTGTTGATGACTAATTGGAATTTATGGCAAAAAAAGTATCTTAAATATCGAAATATTTTTAAGGGCTGGAAAAGTTTTATAGTTCCTTATAAAAATAATCAAGGCAAAATATTAGCTAATCGGTTTTATCATGGATTTACAATTCAGGAATTAGCCAAATTATTAAAACAGGTTAGTTTTGAAAATGAAAAATTAGAATTGTCGGAAAGTAGAAATAATATAGTTAGTGTTTGCAGAAAATAATTATTTTTTAAATTTTATCCCATTAAATTTATTTTAATGGTTTTTTTATTTAAAAGTAAAAATATGTTATAATATAAATGTTATTAGTGGTAAATTAGCGGAGTATTTAATTGAGGTTAATTCTATTAGTGTAAATTTAGAGTAAGTTCTGAGGCGTTAAACATATGTTAGCTCCTCGGTTCGTCCCGCTCAGCGGGATCTCACTCTACGTCGCTAATAAGTAAATATAAACAATGGACAAAAACCAAAATAAAAATAATTTGGCGAATTTTTCTGATATTAATGACGAAATCATCTTAAAAGAGGAAGATGGTGATTTTAAGGTATTTTTTCATGGAAATTTATCAGATTTAGAATTAGAAAAATTATATCAACAAAAAAAGCCAGAAGGCCCTATCACAAGTTTATTAGACACTGGAAAAGAAGAATTGCAATTAAACCCCCCTCCGCCTATGGTGTGGAATAAAAAGTCGGCTTTTTATTTTAATTTAGATGATGAAGATGATATTGAAAAGGAAAGAAAAAAAATATCCAGTATAGGCAATCAGCAAGCTAAAAAGTATAGTTTAAGTAAAATAGTAGAAAAAATTTCTAATAATTACAATTTAAATTTAGCGGCTCAGTTAGAAAGCAGATTTAAAAATATAATATTGTCCTTTTTAAAACACACCAGAAAAAAAGTTGATGTTTTGAATTTTTTCCAAAATTCCATAGACAATTCAGGATTGAATTTAAGTTTAGATTTATCTCGAAAATTAATTGATTTATTAGCAAATATTCGGGAAAAAATTGACCAAGTTCAGGGAGTGATAATTAATGACATTAAAGACAAAAAAGAAATAAATAAAAATACTGGTCAATTTGAAAATTTAGCCAATAAAGATCCGCGACAGAATATTAAAATAGAAAAAAAAGATTCTTATATTCCGACAATGCAAAGGCATTATAATGTTAATAATATAGCAAATAAACCCAAAATTTTTGATGTTAGAAAAAAGGATAAAGTAATTGGCCCAGCAGAAGAATTATCAGAAATTACTTTAAATAATTTTAGAAAAATTTCTAAAAATCCCTTAGAGGCCATTCAGAAAATTATTGATAAAATAGATGCTTTAGAAAAGGACTCTTATTCAAAAAAAGCCGAAGCTGTTAATAATTGGCGCCAAAGTGAAATTTATCAAATTTATCTATCTATGGGCAAAGAGAGCATGGAAAACGATATTTCTATTGATAAAATTATTGAAAAAAGAGCCCTATCTAGAGATAAGGTTTTAAGTAAAGAAGAATTTAGCGCTATTACCGATTTAAATAAAAAATTAAGATTTTAATATGGATAGATTTTTAGTTCCCCAATTCACCGAAGTAGAGGACAAAATATTTGGTCCAATTACGGTTAGACAATTTATTATTTGTACAATCGGCGGACTTTTAATATTTATATCATATAAGCTTTCCGATTTTTCTTTATTTTTATTGGAATTATTTATAATTGCTGGATTAACCATTGTCATGGCATTTGTAAAAGTAAATGGTAAAAATTTTCATTTTTTTCTATTGGATTTTTTAGATTTTGTTTTTAAGACAAAAAAAGTTGCTGTTTGGAAAAAAGGAGAAGATATTGGCAAAGAGACAGAAACAAAGTCAGCAGAATCTAAAAAAAATAAATATGAATTTTATCCTAAAAAATTACCAATTTCTCGGCTAACAGAACTTTCTTTAATTGTTGATACCGGAGGAAGTTATACGGGAGAAAATGACCTAGCAGAATTAAAAGAAAAAGATATTAATTTTAAAGAAAAAATTAAGAATAATATTATTTGATTATGAATCCCGTTAGATAATATTAATTTATTTTTTAATGGGATGAGTATAAAAAGGCCTGAATCAAGGTTATAAATATTATTACAAATAATTATCTAACGGGATGAATAATAAAAAAACCAATACAAACGCTTCTACCCAATCTTTTTTAGAGATTGCAGACATTAAGGACAATATGGCTATTTTAAAAAATGGAACAGTCAGGTCTGTTTTAATGGTTTCTTCTATAAATTTTGCTTTAAAAAGTCAAGACGAGCAAGAAGGGATAATTTCCAATTTTTATTCATTTTTAAATTCCATTAATTATCCTTTGCAAATAGTAATTCAGTCCAGAAATTTAGATATTGATAATTATTTGCAAAAATTAGAAAATTTATCCAAACAACAGACCAATGAACTTTTGAGAATGCAGACATTGGACTATACCCAGTTTATAAGAGAACTTTTACAACTCCAATCAATTATGACTAAGAAATTTTATGTTATTGTTCCTTATTCTGCTTTAACTGACAAGAAAAAAGGATTTTTTAATAGATTAACAAACCTTTTTTCACCAGCTCAAACTTTAAAATTAAAAAAGAAAGAATATGATGAGTATCAAGACCAGTTATTTAGAAGAGTTGGTCATATTCAGGGTGGTTTAGAAGGAATGGGTTTAAAATCAACAGTTTTAGACACTGCTAGTTTGATAGAACTTTATTATAATTCTTATAACCCAGAAATTTCCAAAAGAGAAAAAATAAAAGATATAGAAAAAATTAAAATTGATGAATAATATATAATCAATTTTCAATTACCAATTACCAATTTAAATTTAATAACCAATTATTCAATTATCAGTTATTAATGTTTATAAATTGTAAATTGAAATATTGCCCCTCGGTCTCGAGACCCTCGGGGTCGAGAGAAAAATTAAATGAAAATTCCTGCCTGCTCATTCGAGTCTGAGCTGAGAGCTCAGCTCTCAGAGTCGAAGACCGGCAGGTAGGTAAAATTGAAAATTGTAAATTCAATATAAATATGTTTAAACGAAAACAAATTCAAAAATCGCTTCAGCAAAAATCTTTGCAAAATTCTAAAAAATCTAAAAAACAGGAATTAAAAGACGAAGATAAAATAGAGCTCTTAGAAGCTGAAAAGATTTATCGGAGAGGGCGAGTTTCTATTAAGGACTTAATTGCTCCTTCGGCTTTTAGAGTGGATAGTAATTTTTTAAGATTAGGCAGTAAATATGTCAGTACTTTATATGTTATTACTTATCCTCGTTATCTTAGTATTGGCTGGTTTGCTCCAGTGATAAATTATTCCATACCTTTAGACATTGCTATGTATTATTATCCTATACCTTCGGAAAAGATTTTAAAAAAATTAAGAAATAAAGTTGGCTCTTTAGAGGCCCAATTAAGCGCTGACCAGGAAAAGGGTGCTCCCCGAGATCCACAACGCCAAACAGCTTTACAAGATATTGAGTCCCTAAGAGATGGCTTAACTCAAGGAGTGGAAAGATTTTTTCATTTTGCTTTATATATAACTATTTATGCTGATAGTGAAGAGGATTTAGGAAAAAAGGTAGAAATTGTTGAAAATATATTTGGTTCTAAATTAATTTTTACTAAAAGGGCTTTATTTACTCAGAAAAATGGTTTTAATTCTACTTTGCCGATGGGCAATGATGAGCTTTATATAGTTAATAATATGAATTCTTCTCCGGCTTCGGCTTCTTTTCCTTTTATTTCTTCAGAATTGACCAGCAATGACGGTATTTTATATGGCATAAATAGACATAATAATTCTTTAATTTTATTTGATAGATTTTCTCTTCAAAATGCTAACGCAGTTGTTTTTGCCACTTCTGGCGCTGGTAAGTCCTATGCTATTAAATTGGAAGTTTTAAGAAGTTTAATGATGGGCACTAGTGTTATAATTATTGACCCTGAAAAAGAATACGAACATTTATCTGATGCCGTAGGAGGAACATATATTAATCTTTCTTTAAATTCAGATAGTAAATTAAACCCCTTTGATTTACCCAAGGGCATTTCTAAAGACGTTAAAGTAGCAGATATTATCAGGAGCGCTATTATTACTTTAAAGGGCTTAATTCGTTTAATGGTTGGTAAATTATCACACTTAGAGGATTCTTTGGTAGATAGGGCCTTATTAGAAACTTATGAAAAAAAAGATATTACAGCGGAAGCAGATTTAGAAAAAATAGCTTCGCCTTTAATGAAGGATTTTGAAGAAATTTTATCAAGCATGGAGGGCGGTGATGATTTGGCCCAAAGAGTTAAAAAATATACTGAAGGCACTTTTGCAGGATTATTTAATAGTCCTACTAATGTAGATACCACAAATAATTTAATAGTATTTAGTGTGCGGGACTTGGAGGACGAATTAAGGCCGATTGCTATTTATACGATTGTTAATTATATTTGGAACTTGGTCCGCTCGGAAATGAAAAAGAGGATTTTAGTGATTGATGAGGCCTGGTGGTTAATGCAACACGAAGATAGCGCTAAATTTATTTATGCTTTAGTTAAAAGATGCCGAAAATATTATTTAGGGGTTACTACCATTACTCAAGATGTTAATGATTTTTTAAATTCACCTTATGGACAGGCCATTGTGACGAATTCGGCGATGCAATTATTATTAAGACAGTCGCCAGCAGCTATTGATCTGATTAAAAAGACCTTTATGCTGACGGACGAGGAAAAATATTTGCTTTTACAGGGTCGGGTTGGTCAGGGAATATTTTTTGCTGGTGATAAACATGTCGCTATCCAAATTGAGGCCTCCTATACCGAAGACCAATTAATTACTTCTGATCCTAAACAGCTTTTAGAAATAGAAGAAGCCAAAAGAGAATTTGATAAATCCCAAAGCCAGGAAGAGGTTGTTTAATAAATAATTATTAAAAAATATAAATATGAATTTTCAAATGACCAAAAAACAGATTAAGACCTTAATTATAGTTTTTGTGATTGTGGCTTTAATTGTTTTTTTAAGTTATCTTTTTACTAACAACAGGGGTCAGAATTTTTTAAATAATGAAGAAAATTTGTCAGAACCATTAATTAATGACGTTAAAGATAATCAAGAAGTACAAAAAGAAAATTTAAAACCTATAGAAAGGCAAGAGAGCCAATTAGAATTAGATTTGGAATCAGTCGCCCGTAATTTTACAGAAAGATATGGTTCTTGGTCTAATCATAATCAAAATAATAATTTTAAGTCAGCTGAAATATATATGACTAAAAATATGGTTTTGGTTTTAAATAATTTTATTACTAATAATGATAAATTAAATGATGATAGTGTTTATTATGGTATAGAGACCAAAGTTTTAAATGTCCAGGTTTTGGAATCTACAGCAGATTTTGCTGATGTTAAAGTAAATACTCAAAGAAAACAAGTTTTAGATGAGCAAGAATCAGTTTTTTATCAGGCCTTAATTTTAGATTTAATAACTGAAAATGAGACCTGGTTAGTAGATGATGCTGAATGGGAATAAAATATTATGGCTACAGATAAACAAGAAGTTGATTTAAAGCCAGGGGAAAATAAAGTTGTTCCTTTAGTGGTTGATGATAAAAATAGGGGATATCCTAAAGAAATTAATTTAGAATTAAAAATAGACGTTAAACAAAAAGGAGGAGATAAGGAAAATGGTGATAATCTTTCTGAAATTAGTCAGGCCGGAGAAAATAAGGGAAAACCTGAAACCGATGATGAGCAGAAGGATGGAGGGGCTAAAGAACAAGGGGCCAATGAACAAAATGACGGAAAATCCGGTGAACAGAATGATGAAAAATTAGAATTAGGACCTCAGGGTCAATTAGCGGCTGATAAAAATCAACAAAAGAAATTAAAAAATAAGGGCAAGGGCGAAGAACCTAAAGGACAAGATGATAAAAAATTAGAGAATAAGGAAGATGAAAATAAAGAACAAGAGAACAAAGAGTCCGAAGAACAGAAGATGGGAGAGTCAAAGAACAAGAAGAATAAAAAACCAGAATTAGGACCTCAGGGTCAATTAGCGGCTGGTAGAAATAAACAAAAGAAATCGGAAAATAATGACAAGAATGAAGACAAAAACAAAAATCAAAAATTTAAAACCATTCAAGAGTGGAATAAATTTAAAAAACAAGCTAGGGGAAAAAATAAACGAGATAAAGCAAGGGGTGTAAAAGAGGAAGTAACTAATAAAGCTATTAAATTATTAAGTTTTGAGTTTTATCGGCAATGTTGGTTACATTATTTTTCTTCTTGGACTTTAACTTATTTTGGTTTATTATTTTTATTTGTTTTAAAATATTTAAAATTTGAAAAAAATATTATTTCCTTTCTTTCCCCAATGGATCCTCTTATTAAGGAAAAAATTATCAGAGGAAGAGACAGGACTGAGATAGAGTGGATTATGCTTTTTATTCTATTGACATTTATAGAGGCCCTAATCATTTTAATTATATGTGTTTTTATTGTTATTGTTTATAAGGCCCTATCTAATCCAGCTGGTACAGCAATTACAGCAGTAGGGTTGCTTATAGAATTAGGCATTAAACTTTTAGGTCTTGGTTCCTAAGTTAAGCGTTAAATTAATTTTATAAAGTTATTAAAATTATTTAAATATACCTATAAATTAAGTCAATCCCTTTTTAAACAAAGCATTATTAAATAAAATTAAACTAGGTTCATTAACAATTATATATCTAAGTATCAGTTAAACAACGGTAGGACAC
>Ga0268281_1001158_pt1 | contig 16104 bp, 14 predicted proteins | sample saktaG_10_FD_190134 | JGI IMG/M metagenome (GOLD analysis project Ga0268281, IMG submission 190134) | Saline water microbial communities from Sakinaw Lake, British Columbia, Canada - sak_2011_5_24_50m | ecosystem: Environmental > Aquatic > Non-marine Saline and Alkaline > Saline ... | reverse complement strand
TAGCCACTACTGATACATCAACATTTAAAGCTGCTGCTGCATTAAATATCCTTGCTCCATCTAGATGAATAAAAATATTATGTTTATGGGCGGTTTGATAAATATCTTTCATGTTTTTTAAAGGAATTATAAATTTTACCTTGCCAATTCATATATTGCTCTTGCATATATTTTGGTAGCTTTAATTATGCTGTCAATCCATAAATATTCATCAACCTGATGTGCAACCTGTTTCTCATTAGGAAAAAGGGGGCCAAACGCTACCGCATTTTTCAATATTCTAGCATATGTACCCCCAGCTATTGTTATTGCCTTACTTTTATGGTCCCCCGTCTCTTCCCTGTATATATTCATAAGAGTGCTTGTCAGAAAGCTATGCTTAGATACATAGTGAGGTTTTGAATGCCTTTCAACCTTTATTTCTATAGAATAAGCAAAAAGGGTATTTTTAATTTTTGCCATTAATTCCACAAATTTTGTTTTTATGGGATACCTAATGTGAACATGCATTTTTACTGTTTCTCCATCATAATTGATGATTGTAGGGCAAAAGGACAATGGAGTTGATATGTCATCCTGAAAAGCACATCCCATTCTTTCACCATAGATTGAATGCCCTATCCTTTCATTATAAAATTGTATAAAATCCTTTAAATCGCTATCAGGCAGGCATAAATACTCTAAAAACTCCATCATGCCGGATATGGCATTATCACTATTTTCTGGTGAAATTGCCGAAGCTGATTTACCTGTATATTTTATAAATATTTTATCTCCTTTTTCTATTAACTCTACCTTTGCTCTTTTTTTCTCAATATATCGAGCAGCTATACTCTTTAAATCAGGTTTGTCCTCTTGAGGCAAGTTCATTATGACATTGCAAAAATCAGGAACCTTCTTAGGCATATCCCCGCCCTGTATGCTCTTTACAGAAAATTTTCCATAGTTATTATTAATTTTTTTACTTAAAATCAAATCCAATATACCTTTCTCGCCATATACAACTGGAAAAGGAGAATCCGGTGAAAATGCCATATCAGGCTCTCTGTTTTTACTTAAATAATAGGGTATATCTGTCATGCCGGTCTCTTCATTGGCTCCAAATATTATTCTTACTTTCTTATCCAGAGTCAATCCTAAATCTTTAATAGCTTTGAGTGCATAAAGAGCTGCAATACATGCTCCCTTATCATCATAGGAACCTCTACCGTATATTTTTCCATCATGAATTTCTCCACTAAAGGGAGGGAATGTCCATCCATCCCCTTCTGGTACAACGTCTACATGTGTCAATACACCAATTATTTCATTACCTTCACAGTACTCAACATGTCCTGCATAACCATCAAAATTTTCAACTTTAAACCCTAACTTCCCTCCTATATTCAAAGCATACATAAGGGCGTCATAGGGTCCTTTCCCAAAAGGCTTACCCTCTTCAGAAGCTTCTTGAACACTTTTTATTTTTACAAAATCTTGTATTGTTTGTATTATTTCATTCCTATAATCATCTATCCTCTTACGAAAATCCATAAGTAACCCTCCTAAGTCTTCCTTCTAACCCTTCTTATAAAAATAATACTATTTTCATAATGTGTACAATTTCGGCAAATAATTTACTGTTTATCGAAATTGTACACATTATTATCTCAGTTATTTTTCAAATTTAGCTAATTGCGGGTGCACAAATTTGCCATCCTCAATTACTTGAACACCATCAACAATTAGCGTGCAATCTAGACACATACCATCCCAGTGAGAATGTGCATTATTTTTCCCTTTAAATGTCATCTGATTATCTCCACCTGAAATACAAAATGCATTCCATATTCTTTCGTCTTCCATTAGATTTCCAGTAGCAGAAGCCTTTTTATTTAATCCACCACCTATGTGAGAGAAGAAATAATGCATCTTATCACCATTATTAATTTCTTGCCTATATCTAAGCCAATCCTTCATTTTTTTTGCTTGTTTTCCGCCTTCTATATTCTTAATCCATCCATTTTCATATGTAAATGTTACAGGCTCATCCAATAAACCAACAGGATATAAAGAAGCATCGACTACAAAAGTACCATTAACAGATTCTTCAATTGGAGCTGCAGCCCAAGCACCACCAGGAAGATAATCAAGTTCTCCTACTTTATCAGCAACACTGTCTGTATATCTTACCGGTCTGTTTGAATCCATATACATAAGTGCATCAGTCCCTGCTTTTGTTTTAACTTGCAATTTTTTGGCATTTTGTATAATTAATTTAATTACCGGGCCAATCTGGCTCATTTCTTCAAAATCTGCTTCTAGTACCACAGGTCTTAACATATTATGGGTTTCCAAATCTGCCATATAAAGTATTCTCCCCTTTTTTAATGTCCCTGCTATAGCATCAGAATACAATATCTGGCTTTTTGTAAAAGGAAATAAAACATCACATTCCCACATAGCATGAGATACCCTTTCAGGTATTTGCAGGACTGACTCTATAAAATGAAAACTCATTTTTAACGCTTCGGCACCAACTTTTCTGCATTTATATAGGAAGAGATCCATTACTCTTTCATCGCTTCCTGTATCTCCAAGTATCAATACTTTCTCACCGGATTTTACTTTTGCACATCTCTTAATAGCAATATCAGCAACTTTATCAAGTTGCTTTATCAATTCATATTCTTTTACTGTGTTTAAATAATTAATAATATCTATCTTTTCGAAATGAAACTCCTTTTTGTTCATGTTTATGCCTCCTATATTTTATTCATAATATTTACATTAACTGTTTTAACCAAAGTTTTTGGCAGCGTATACAATTTTGGTTGCTATTTACTCTTTTAATTCTTTTTAAAATTATAAAATAGTAGTAGTATTGTGGAGAGTGTGAGGCAACCTGAAGGGTTGTCCAAGTAATGGGGGTAACTCTTTAGGAGTTATCCACATTACGTCACTATCCACAATTAACACTTTTGCGAAAAATGTACCCAGTTAATATCACTGGTGTCTATTCCAGCCAGTTCAAGAGGAGATTTTCCATTGTTGCCGGGTATCCTAGAACAGTTAAAGACGTGAAAACGGTAACGCATCACTAAAAGTTTAATAGAATTACAAGCCGTCTCATAGAATTCGAATCCGGCAACTTTCTTAAATTTTTGATTGAGCTGTTTGACGACATTTTCCACAATATTATTATCTGGCCGTAAATTATGATCTTTGAAACGTTTAATAAGATTAGGGAATCTGATCCTTAAGATATTCATTCTTTTAATGAGCTTGGCCTGCCTTAACTCATCTTGATGGTGTTCTAGATAATCTATTGCCCTTAAAGCGGTAGACAAGGCCTTACACCTACAGATGATCCTGGTAATAAGAAGGAATTTTTCGGCCCAAAGTTTATTACCGCCGGTATAGTGATACTTAAGGTAGAACTCTGTTGCCCGATAGGCATGGTAAGTACAGAACTGATGAGGTATTCCTGGTAAAAGCCAGCGGACAGTTCCGAAAAACTTGGGCAGGAGATCACTGATAACTCCTTTAAAAGGATATTTTATTACCACCTTGATAATAATGAGAAACCAGGCGACATTTATTTCATTTTCTCTTGAGACTAACTCCCAGTGAACGATATCTTGGGTCTTTAGATCTACAGCTAGAAGCAGGTACCACTCCACACCTTTGATGAAGATACTCTTTTCATCGATGAAAAGATAGCCAGACCATCGAGGCTTAAGTTCAGAGGAAACATCTACTGTAGACTTACAATTAGAACCTAAGGCATTGATAACCTTAAAGATTCTGTAAGGGGCGATCCCTAATTGTCGGCTTACTGCTCGATAGCTTGCTTCAGAGTCATAATACAGCTCGCAGGCTCTAATTTGTATAGAGAAATTGACCGGATGATCCTGGTTAGGCTTAAAGGCTCGCCTGCAATCATTACAGTACCACCGTGATAACACAGGTTCCTTTTGCCAAAAGATGTATTTCTCTTCTTAGACCTAGTTCCGTACCTTTTGGTATTAAGACTACCACAGAAAATACAACGTTTTTTTCGCATAATAGACCCTCCTTAGCGTGTTGAACACGCTAACACAATGAGGTCTATCATGCAACATCAATTAATATAGGTGTTTTAAACACATTTTGTCAAAGAACAGCAACCAATTTTGTATACGCTGTGAAGTTTTTTATTTAATTTATTATTCTCCGCAATGAGCATATCATCAAGATAAATTGAAGGCAATAAATGTTGCATTTTCTTATTGCTAGAAACTAACATTTTTTGTAACATTTAAGCCGGCTATTAAGCAAGCTTGTGCTAAATCCATATTTGTAGTTATATCCACAAGTATAATTACACTTTCTCCTTCTACCTTTGTCAACATGTTTATAGTTCTATATACAAATTTAACCTATTTTACATATTAAATTATATATTAAACCTCCTTTTTTATTTTAGTGCTGGTGGTATTATGATCCCTTTATCAATTACTAGCTGATTATCTACGTAAAAGCTATGATTTCTGCAGGGAATATCTATATGGAATTTACATACATTTTTACTCCCCAAGTCAGAGGTAAAGTTACTACCAAAAGCTATCTGCATATTACCATAATATGACTCGGCATCCATTAATCCGCCCCATTCCCAAAATTTGAGTCCTATAGAATTCCATTGTGCCCTGTGGTCTGTCCCCCATCCTATGTGAGATATCTGATAGGCATTCTTTTCTTTTGACGCTTCAAAATAATCTTGCAATAATTTTGCATCCGATCCTCCCTCAAATTTTACAATATTGCCTTCTCTGATAGTAAGTTTTATTGGTGATTGTACATATCTGCCAAGATTAAGTATTATATCTCCTGTATCTATTACCAGAGTACCTTCAGCAGTGTCCTCTATAGGTGCACATGCAACAAGCCCCGATGGCCAATAATCCCATCTGCCTTTTATGTCAGATAACCATACTGTGATATTCCAGGTCTACCCTCTTTGCTCATTTTTAAGTCAATCCTTACATCAGATGTTATCCTTAAAGTTTTTCCCTTATTTAATAAATTAGCCCATTAATTTATCTTAATTAATTTCAATAGTTCTTTAAACTTTTCTACCCACACCACTTAATTATTGCATTTACTAATATCCTTATTGATTTAATGTATTCTTCTTGGCTTACCCATTCATTGGGTTTATAGAAATTATCACATAAAGACCCAAAAGCTACTGTAGGTAATTGGTCATAAATCATTGGAAATCTAATAGCACTAGCTTGATGATGAACATAAGTGGAGAATTTGCAACCATCTTCTACTTCTACCACTTCTTTTACGACCTGTAATATATCCTTCCCTTTGCCAAGAGATGTAAGCGATGCAGGATTTCCCCTTAAAGCGATCTTTTCTAATCTCGGTGGGCACTTCTTTAACTGGTTATCCTCTGCAATCACTTTTTGAATTATATTCTCTATTTCTTTATAAATTGAGTCAACGGTTTCCTTGGTAGAGAAAATGATATTACCTTCAATGGCACAATTATCAGCAAGGACTCCTGGAGCTTCTCCACCTTTGATGACACCTAGGTTAAAAGTGGTCTTTTCTGTATCTTTATTAAATTGTTGATCTCGCTTTTTCGCAAAGACCTTTAGGGCTTCTATTATTTTTATCGCTTTATCTATAGCATTAACACCATCTTTGATGTTAATATAGTTTTGGGGATTTCCTTCTTCTCTTAAGGGAGGTTTTTCACCAAAAACAGTGACCCTAAAAGTTAGGACACCATCCGTAGCTATTTTTAATTCACCTACGCCATTTCCTGTCTCTGAAGCATGGATATAGAGAGCCCCGTCGACATTACACCCTTTAGTAAATACTGCCAGAGGACCAGTGGATCCCATATCTTTCTCATTTTCACCTATAAATTTTACATCACCTTTTAATTTAATCCCCATCTCTTTTATAACCCTTAAAGCAATCAGACAGGCCGCTACTCCAGATTTAGCATCAGCACTTCCTAATCCATATAGTCTATCACCTTTTTTGACCAATTTAAGAGGATCAGTATCCCATAAGTCTCTATCCACTATGTCTTCAGTATCAAGATGGGAAAAGATTAAAATAGATTTTCCTCCACCACTCCCTTTTATTATACCTGATATATATTTTTGTTTTTTTTCTGTCCCTTCAGAAAACGGACAATATTCTGGGTAATCTAAAAATTTATCAGAATCGGCAATATATACTTCTGGATGACAATCTAATTCTTCTAATTCCCTCTTTAAGAAGTCTATTATGGCATCATTTTTCTTACCTTTGATGCTTGGTATTCCTATTAGATTATTTAACAAACTTATAGCTTTATCTTTTGGAACTTTTATCTCATTATTGAAGTTATTTTTCATTTCTAGAAACTCCTATTAATAAATAATAAAACATGATTTATTTTACACTAAAATTTATTAATTAGTAACATCTTTATATGGAATTCCCATCGTCCTCCCTATATCTGCATAACCATCCTTAAGCTTGCGTTCAGGGTGTAATTCAGGTTCAAACGGTATCTGCTGATCATGTTCTTCAAGATAACGAAAAGCTGTTATAAAGTCCCCCAATTTTTCTATTGGAGCTGAAAACATCATCTCATTGGTTTGAGTCATTGCAAGACCTCTATTCCCTCTACACGGAGAACTAACCCAACATTTTCTGTTCTGTAACACCGGAACAACAGCAAAAATACAAGAATTATTACCTGATAATATACAGTTAACATCTTCCCCATCTATACAGTTTTTTGCTACCAAAAGATGGGTTAATTGATATGGATCACAATATATAATAAATAAATCTGGTTCAAAACTACATTTTTCTAGGGGAGCAGAGATTATCCCCATATACTCACCCACTTTAAAATGAGGAGATGATTGTACCGCTTTTGCTCTAACTTCCGGATTAATTCCTAATGAAATACGATGTTTCCCTTTAAGCCATTCTTCAGAAGGTTTTACAAATCCAAATGCTATAAATGGTGCCATACACCACATATCATCTTTGGTCATAGCAACCATCTTCTGCCCCCAGCGGGACATTGCAAAGGCTTGGCAATTATCTAAATGGTAGCCCCTATCTTTAAATGGTCTTATCGCATCTTTAGGGATTTCATCTTCGCTTTCTACCATTTTAATCGCCAGAGGATAAGTGAGTAAACGTAGCTTATCTCTGATTTCTTTTGCATTTGTGTGGATAGTTTTTAAATCGACCATTTATAATTTCCTCCTAGTTTCTTATTTTTATTTTTAAAAAATATAAAATAATTTTCTACATTCTTATTTATAAAGATGACATCTTACAAAATGACCTTTACTTACTTCTACCATAAGTGGATCCTCTTTAGAACAAATGTCCATTTTCTTAGAACACCTCGAATAAAAACTACAACCTGGGGGAATATTTACTGGACTAGGAATCTCACCTATAGATTTTACTTTTTTAGGTTTAAGCTTTTCTTCCTCATCAGATAAAACAGGTATAGACGATAAGAGCATTTGTGTATAGGGATGCAGTGGATTTTTAAAAAATTCGGAACTTGATGCATTTTCACAAATTTTCCCGAGATACATAATAGCAACTGATGAGGCTACATTTCTCATCAAACTCAAATCGTGAGTAATAAAGAGATATGATAAATTGAAATCCTTTTGAAGTCTAATTAACATACTAATAATTTTTGCTTGAATCGACACATCTAAAGCTGATGTAGGTTCATCTAATAAGACCAAAGAAGGATTTGCTGCTAAAGCTCGTGCAATTGAAATCATTTGTCTTTCTCCTCCTCCAATCATCTCGGAATATTTATATATATAATCTTCTGGTAACTCGACCATTTTCAGAAGTTTTTTAACCTTATCGGTTCGATCTTTATAATTATTAGCAATAGCATGCACCCTAAGTGGTAATTCAAGTATCTGATAAATGCTTCTCGTGGGGTTTATTGAAGTACCTGGATCTTGAAAAACAATTTGTATTTCCTTTTTTAATTCCTTGGAACGTTTTTTACTTTCATTGCTGATATCTTGATTACGATAAGCAATTTCTCCTTCAGTAGGTTTATATAAGCCAGCTATAGTGTAAGCTACCGTGCTTTTCCCTGAACCAGACTCACCTACTAGACCAAATGTCTCTCCTTCTTTAATTGAGAAATCAATATCGTTTACTGCTTTAACAATTCCTTGTTGGGTAACAAAATATTTCTTAAGATTTTTCACGGTTAATATATTATTATTGATCAATTTGGCTCCTTCATTTTTTAAATAGCCAACACGCAACTTGATGAGTCTCCTTAACTTTAAAAAAAGTTGGTTTTTCTACTTTGCATATTGGCATTACGTAATTACACCTCGGATGAAACCGACACCCTGATGGTGGATTTAGGTATTCAGGAATATATCCTGGTATCCCCTGTGACATTCCTCTTCCGGTAAGTTTAGGAACAACGGCTATTAAAGCCTGACTATATGGATGTAAGGGGTTAATAAATAATTCTGCAGTCTTTGCTACTTCTACCATAGAACCACCATACATTACATAAGTTCTCTGGGTCATATTCTTAACCATTCCTAAAGCATGACTAATTAAGATTACTGATATATGTTTTTCATCTACTAAATCCTCCAACAAGCGAAGAACTTGATCTTTAATCGTTACATCAAGTGATGTTCCAGGCTCATCGGCGATAAGTAAATTAAGGTTACTTAGTAAAGCCATTGCAATACAAACCCTTTGGCGCATACCACCAGAGAGCTGAATAGGATAAAAGTTCAATGTTCTTTCCGGATCCGGGAGCATAACATTCCTTAATGCTTCTATCCCACGAGCTTTGATCTCCACTTTTGTTAATTTTTTTCCCATCCCCCCCGAATATTTTATAATATTTTTAATTTGAGAACCTATCGAAAAGTAAGGATTAAGAGCAGCAGTAGGATCTTGAAAAATCATAGAGATTTCTTTTCTTCTAATTTCTTGAACCTCTGCTTTATTCATTTTTAGAATATCTCTTCCCTTAAATAAAATTTCACCTTTAGAGATTCTTGCCGTGGTCATACCAAGAATTTTCATTATTGCTTTCATTGTAGTGGTCTTCCCACTACCCGTCTCACCAATTAATCCAACCTTCTCTTCATCTCCCACCGTAAAATTTACTCCATCTAACACCTTAAGTGTGCCACCGAAGACCTTAAAATATAGACTTAAATCTTTTACTTCAAGTAGGTTTCCTTTCATAAACTAACCCTCCCTAACTGTAAATATATCATGAATCCCATCTCCTAAAAGGTTAAATCCTAACACAATCATTACAAGAGCAATACTAGGAAACACTGACATCCACCATAGATCAGGTAAGTATTTAGCTCCATTAGCAATCATACTTCCCAAGTCAGCAGTAGGAGGTTGGGCACCAAGTCCTACAAAACTAAGACTCGATCCTATTAAAATAACAGACCCCACATCCAATGTCATTTTAGTAATAATTTCTGAAAGGCAATTGGGAAGAACTTCCTTAAAAAGAATATGTAATTTTCCTGCACCAATTAATTCAACAGCTTGAATAAAAAATTCACCTCGTACTGAGGTAACGATCCCGTATGTCATTCTACAATACCATGTCCACCATACTAAAGATATGGCTATCATAGTAGTAGTTAGATTACGAGGAAGAATAGCACAAATTGATAGTGCAAGAATTAATGCAGGAATGGAAAGAAAAATATCTGTAATTCGCATAATTAGAATATCGATCCATGAATCTTTAAAATATCCCGCAATAAGTCCTAGAATTACTCCTATAGAAACCGATATTGAAAGAACCACAAAAGACATTAACAGAGAAATCCTGAAAGCATATATGGTACGTGTGAATATATCCCGGCCATATATATCAGTCCCAAAGGGATAACTTAAAGAGGGTGGTTGCTTTGACTCAGAAAAATTTACATATTTACTAACAGCTTCGGGATGAACCGTAACAAAAGGAGCAAATATAGCAAGAAACAGAATAATAAAAACTACGATCAATCCTATAATAGATAGACGATTTAGAGAAAATTTATACCATCCTCTTTGTACATTCTCCCATTTTTTTGAGGTTAATACTAGACTAAAAATAGTCTTTTCCATATTATCTATTCACTCCTTTCCTTTATTAGTTGAATTCGAGGGTCAAGTAAACCGACAATCCAATCTACAATAATATTACCACATATACGAAATATACCTAATATTAGGACTACCCCAGATATCGCATTAAGGTCTTTTTGTATTATAGCAGTCATCCCATATCGAGCAAATCCAGGCCAATTAAAAATCAACTCAACAAGAAAAGCTTGTGACAAAATAGAGCCGAATTGTAAAGCAAGGATGGATACAACTGGGATAAGGGAGGGCTTCAACAGGTCGCGAAACATAATAACTCTATCAGGAATACCGTAGGATTGGGCAGCTACAATATAATCTTTCCTTAGATTATTATAAACTGAAGATCGGGTGATTCTTGCATCTTCTGCCATCCCTAGTAGACCTAAACTAACAGCCGGTAATATTAAATGTTTAAAAGCATCAACAAAAACTATAAAATTACCTTGAATTAATGCATCAATTGTTATTAAACCCGTTATCTTTGGTGGATATATTAATTCTGAACTAAGTCTTCCCATAGTAGGAAGAACCTCAAGTATGTAACTAAAAATTAACATACCCATAATTGCAAATACAAATGAAGGTGTTACAATTCCAAAATATGCAGCAAGTCGCCCTAAGTTATCTACCCAAGTATTATGATATCGAGCTGAAATAACTCCAATAGTAATTCCTATAATTATTATAAAGATAAAAGCAAAGATAGCAAGCTCGAAGCTTGCTGGAAGAACTCGGCTAATATCTTCCGAAACAGGATGTTTTGTGACGAGAGATATTCCGAAATCACCATGGAGAACATCTTTGAACCAGTGATAATATTGAACAACAATACTTTTGTCATAATGCATTGCAATTCTAAAACGTTGTAGCACTTCTTCGGAAGCTCTCGCTCCCAAGGCCATCCTTGCTGGATCACCTGGTACGATCCGCGAAATAACAAAAATCAACACAGAAAGACCCCATAAAACAAATATAGAATAGAATGTTCTTTTTATAAATATTATGCTTCTTTTCATGGCCTTCTTTTGTTAAGAAGGAAGCCAAAAGGGCTTCCTTCTTAACAAGAAATTATTCTCCTTTTCTCATTTTTCTTTTGATTATTTTTTCAATAATTCTTCTCTTTTTTCAGGATATACTTTAATAAATCGTATAGAATTATCATATTTATAGACTGGAATTACCTCCCCCTTAGCAGCAGGCCAATCCATATAAGCTGACTGATATGCACGACGTTCTGGAGTTTCTATTGTAAAAATGGTCGGACAAAGATCTATTATATATCTTGTAATTTCTCTATATTTAGCATATCTTTCATCCTTATCCTTAGTGGCAATTGCATTTTCAATCATTTCATCTAACACAGGATCAAGCAACCATTCCCCTTGTAACCAGGTACCAGCTGTCGAAGAATGATAGCGTGCTTGAAGTAAAGAAGCAGCCTCTGGATAGTAAGAGTTGGCAGATAAAACATGAAGGTGAGGAGTTGCCTCTATTGACGCGCTATCTGAACAAAACAATGCCCAAGTTGTTTCTACAACGTTAAGAGTTAAGCCAATATCAGTAGCATTTGCCATAAGCAGCATAGCTTGTTTCTCCATATATTTATTGGTATTCCACTCGATCTCTATAGGATATTCGTCAAAATGACCATAGTATTTCGACTGTTTTAACTCCAACTTTGCTTTCTCTATGTCAAGATGGTATTGAAAACTATTGGGATCACTTCCAGGAATAAGCAATGGTACTGGCCCTCTTGCTTGAACAGATCCGGGAACTAGTTTTACAGCCATATCATAATCAAAAGCCCAAGCTAATGCTTTTCGGACATGGATATCGTCAAGTGGCGGTTTACGAGTATTCATAGTGATATATTCCATACCGCCACCACGCCATTGAGCAATCTCTACATCTTCAATTTCTGCTAAAGATTTAAGCGTTTCAGAGCCCATCCACCTATTGGTCATCTCTAACTCTCGACGAGCCATCAATGTTTTCAATAATATTGGTTCAGTTGACCCAATCATTTTAAATTCATCCGGGGCAGAATTGATATCTAAGAAATAATTGGGATTTTTTTCCATAAGTATATACTCGCCAGTGAAGTCTTTAAGTATATAGGGGCCAGAACCGGCATCGTGATCAATAACATATCCTCTACCATAGTCACCCATATCATCATATATCCCTGGTTTTTTAATATTTGCCATAATTAATTCTTTATTTACAATATAGAAAGAAGGTAAAGTAACAAGAAATGGCCCAAAAATAGTTTTCATATGAAATGCTACAATATATTTATCAATAACCTCTGTCTCTTGTATATTCTCCAACCAAAGATATGATATCCCTTCTCCTATTGTTAACATACGATCCATGCTGAACTTAACATCTTCAGCCGTTAGCTCACTCCCATCATGAAATTTAATTCTTGGACGTAAGTAGAAGGTATAAGTCAAGCCATCAGATGATACATCCCAACTTTCTGCAACATGGGGTATAACATTTCCTTTGGTATCTGCAGAGACTAACGGATCAAAAAGATTAACTATTGCTGTTACGCCTTGGCAGTCTGAACCAACAGATGGATCAATTATAACTGGCCAATCAGAGCTATATCGTACTATGCTAGGACTAGCAGCAATACCTATACTTGATATACTAATCAATATCCCTAATATACACAAAATAATCGATAAAATTTTAGCTTTTTTATTTAACATAATAAATCTCTCCTTTAAAAATTTATAATTTAATAACAAAATTTCTTTAAATAATTCTTATATGATCAATATATTACCTACCCCCCTCCCAAACTATTTTTTTACGATACCTCCTGCAAATAGGGGGTATCTCGCTATGCGAGGACCTTACTGGTAAGCCTGTAGCACCTTTTCTATTTTTCAAGCTTTACTCGACGCCATTCGGGTAAATTTTAGGTTTATCTACAGACAAACCCGTGTTATCTGCCCTCCGGATTAATTAAACAAATCGGCAGCGTATACGATTTTGGTTGCTGTTTGTTCTTTTAGTTCTTTTTTTAAAATTAATAAATCTATATTCTGTCTACTTTAATTCATATCTGAATAATGGAATTAAGCTTCCTCAAGCTTTTTTGCAAATTCTATTAGTTTTGTCTCTATAACTTTTCCTTTATCAGTTATTTTTTTTCCATCCAACCAAACAGAAGTATCTAAGCAAATCGCATCGCAATGTGAAGGTGCATGTTCTTTTACAGTAGCACCAAAACCCCATACAGTGCAACCCCAAATTCTTTCATCCTCTCCGATATTCCCTGAAAGTTTAGCACCAGGAAGGAATCCATATGTTGCATGGGCTACTTTCCTCATCTGAGGATGATTAAGTTTATTGAACCATACATCAAGTTCTCGTGCTTGATTTCCACCTTCAATTTTAACAATTTCTCCTCCTTTCATCGTCAAATAAATCGGTTCATTAAGTAGTCCACACGGTGGTCCAAATGAACCATCAACAACAATAACCCCATTGAGTGATTTACGATCCGGTAACCATGCGATTTGGCCCGGCAGCCAACATACTACTCCAGGCTTATCAGCATAGCCATCTTGAACATCGACATTACAACCAGGAATATTATTAAATTCAACATCTGTTCCTGCTGATGTAGTCATACGAATATGCTTTGCTTCTTTAGTAAGATCTGCCACACCATGAAGAAATTTCTTTAAGGTTGGATAATCAGTTCTACCAATTAGCCGAACCATCATACTAATCGTTACACCATTAATTCCTAAATATCGAAGATTTTTATTTTCATTTTGTGCAATATGGCTAGGAGTTGAATGCCATATCGATTTATTATTTAATTGTAACCAAGCATTCGCTCCTTTTAATGCTCCTGCCAAAGATTCTACCGGTAACATACAGTCTCCTGCTTCTCCCTCTATTAAAGGAGATACTAGCCAAATTACCATAGGTTTTGCACTAATTGTAAATGCTGCAGTTGCAATGGCATCAACAACCAGAGGATCGGTTTCAGTATCTGCTGTAATAACGAAAGTCTCTCCCGGTTTTAACTTAAATAACTCTTCAGTGAGAATATTTGCAGCTTTTCCTAATTCATATTGATAAAAATACATCTTAACTAACCTCCTATTATTACTTCTTACTTCGTTTCCTTGAAATTTTTTATTAATTAATAATATTATCTTTCCGACTCATTACTACAAAATTATCTTATAAAATATTTATTTACTGCTTTATTCCACAAAATGATATCCCTAGTTAATTAAATAATTTTTTATTCACAAAATTAAACCATTTTAACAAATCCTAGCTTTTCATCTAGTTTATTATCCATTAATACAATTTTACCATCAAGATAAATAGTTGGAGATACTAAAATAGCCTCTGTGTGAAACTTTCCTGTAGTTATGTTACCTTTAAGAAAATTCGGCTGGTGCCCGAAACCAAAGGTGACTGCTCCAAGTACACGCTCAGCTTCGGTTGCATTATCATTCATCTTAGCTAGAGGATTAAATCCTATATTTAAGTGTGATAAATGATATATAATAGGATCATCTAATGATTTGAGCCAACTTTCCCATGCATTTGCATCTGCCTTACCTTTAATATTAACTATTGCACCTTTCTCCATTTTTATAGTCACTGGCGAAGATACAATACCTCCTGGACATACCATCCCATCTACTACAATTGTTCCATTTATTGTTTCTTCGATAGGGGCAACTATTACCTGCGCTCCAGGGAAAAATTGAACATCTCCCGGCGTTGTTGCCGCTCCATCCGCAATATGTGCGGGCCTATCATGAAATTCACAGTTAAGATCTGTTCCAATAGAAGAAATTATATGGCATTTTTGTGATTTTTCCCACAAATCAGCCATTAATTCAGCATTTTTACGCATTTTTAGGAAATCTACTTCAACTACAGCCTGAATTATATATTCCTCAATACCTCCTGGTTGTGTCGAAATAATACGAGTCCCTCTTTTAACTGCTTCTGTACGTGTATTAGTTGAGAAAAATTTTGATCCTTTAAATAATCCTATTACAATATCAGAATTCACCACGGCATTGTGAATAACTGGGTTCAATTCACCTTTTTCATTATCTAATATCTTCCGCATTATTAAAAGCTGAGCATTAGAAGTTTTTTCAAGCCCTGCAGATAAACAAGCCTCCGCTATATCCATATTTGTATTAATATCAGCTAATATCAAAAGATTTTCCCCTTCTTTAACTCTTGCCAATTCTTTAATTGTTTTTTCAGCAAATTTACTCCATTTAATAACAGACATTTTTACCACCTCAATTTCTTATTTTTAAATTTTTTGAAGAACATGTAAAAATAACGTTTAATATTTATTTATAAAGATAACAATTAACAAAATACCCTTTGGTTATTTCTACCATGACTGGATCCTCTCTAGAACAGATACCTATCTTCTTGAGACACCGCAAATGAAAACTAAAACTAAGAGAAATATTTGCTAAGATAGATCCCATATTAGAAAAGTTTTATCATATAGCCCTGATGAATAAGAGATATTCTATTTGTGCCAAAAGATAAGATGATTCGGGTAAGTTTATTATCTACTATCTATTATAATTTTGAAGGAGCTATCCATGGTTACAGACTTAAGGTAAAGTTACTTTATTAGAAATTCTTAGATAGTAAGCGAAAGTATATTTTACCTAAATCCAAATAGATTATATCATTCTCTGCAAAAAATAATAGAAAATGTAAACAGAACTTGAAGTTAATATGCTATTTTTCATCACTAAACCTATATATATAAATTACATATAAATTACATATTATTTAATAACTGTTTTGAAATATCTTGCGAGAGGGCTATTAGCATGCTTTTGACTTTTTCCATTTCAAACAAACTAAAACGTGATACCGGACCTGAAATACTAATAGCAG
>Ga0268281_1001154_pt1 | contig 16214 bp, 38 predicted proteins | sample saktaG_10_FD_190134 | JGI IMG/M metagenome (GOLD analysis project Ga0268281, IMG submission 190134) | Saline water microbial communities from Sakinaw Lake, British Columbia, Canada - sak_2011_5_24_50m | ecosystem: Environmental > Aquatic > Non-marine Saline and Alkaline > Saline ... | reverse complement strand
TAGCCCTCTAATAAATTACCATCCTTGTCTATTAGTGTTTGTAAGAGGTCTAATAACTCTGTGGTTTTCTTGTTCTCCATAGTGTTATATACCCCCAGTATTTAAAGAACTATATTTAGGGGGCAGTTAGTTAATTAAACCACCCCTCATTAGTTTGGTTGCATTCCCTTCAATATTTCGTGAATTTCGTTCCAGTTGTCAGCCCTGTAGCCATAAGGATATTTGAGATTATAATCCTGTGTATAGCAGATAGTAATACACTGTTCCTGTAAAGCAAATAAGGTTCTCGTCTCATCGTCTATGGCGACATCAACACTTTCTATTATGGCAATCTCTAATTTTTTGATATGAGTTTCTTGCCGTGAAACGAAGACAATGTCGCCGTAGGGCAGTTTGTTTAATCCCAGTGAATAGGCAGTTGCTTCTTCTAAAGCTGGATGTCGGGCTGTGCAATAAAGAATCTCGTTTTTAGGATTTCTCATAAATATCCTTAATACTTCTCTTGCTCCCTTGTATGCTCGGAGTTCGGCATAGAATAAATCATCTTTGAACATTTGCATTGTCCATTTTCCTTCTTCTGTTGCCCAGTAAGGATTGTTTCTATCTTTTAATCCTTCCCAATTTAACTCTGTTCCAAATAGTGCTTTATGTAGTATATCTATTTCGTAGTAGGTATCAAAAATCGTGGCATCTAAATCTATCATCAATTTCATAGTTATCACCTCCTATTAAAATTTTAATGAACTATTTAATTAACTACTTACTTCCCAGATTACATTCGTTTTTAATTCTTCTTTCCTAATAGCATTTCTAATTGCAAAAACATTTATTTGTGCTTCAAGTGGAGTATTTCCAAAAGCAGAAAAAGAATTAAATGGAAATTTACTAATTATACTTGCCTGATACCCGCCTTCTTTCCTTTTTTCTATTTTTATTCCTTTGTTCATACTTATTATATTAAATTATTTTCTAATCCCATCATAATAAATCAAAGCTCCTAACATTCCAACTACTAATGGTTCAAGTTCTGCTTTCCATCCAAATCCTATTGCTATTCCAAATGAGATTGCGAATGATAGATAAATTATCTTTTCAAATATGTCCATACTTATTATATTATTTTAATTTATTCTCTCAAGGCAGGGCTGGTAGATTTCTGTTATTAACAACTTGTTAATTCACAACGAGGATATTGGTATCCTTCTACCTAACGGGTTTATATCTTGGCTATCTCAGAGTTCTGAGTTTTTTGAGATAGTTGCTTACCAATTTTCCAGTGGCTCTCAGCCCACAACCCTGCCTTGAAAAAAGAAAATCTTCTATTTGTTTTTTTGTATTATTTCTTTGTCCATATTTTTTATGAAATTTTTCGTGGCACTTTTTACAAAAGGTTATTCCGTTATCTATGGCAAATCTCAATTCAGGATATTGAGAGAAGTTTTGAATATGATGAGCATTCAAGTTTCCCCCTCTATTATCTTTACATTTCTGACAAGTCCAATTATCTCTGATATACACTGCCTCTCTCCATAAACGAGTTTCCATACTATTTCTGATTCTATGGATTTTAGGACTTCTACCATCAACCCAACTTGGATTATTCTTTCCACATCTGCCAAAACAAGGATTCTTTTCTCCCATTTTTGCTTCTCTCATTTTTTGCCTTGTTTTAGAAGAATTTAGAAAACCAACCCGTTTTTTTCTTTCTAATCGGGATATTCTCTCATTTTCTTTATGTTCTTTTGTTTGTTTGTATCCTTTTTTAGGCATATTTTCCCTCAAAGAAGAAATTGGAGGTTATTTCTTAAAAAATCCTATATCTTCCCCTCTTTGTATAACAGCTTCATAATTTTCATCTTCTGTATAGTTTTTTTCTAAAAACTTATCTATTTTTTTACCTAATATAAATTTTAGTTTAAGTATTTGTTTAATTTCTTCTACTTTTTCTTTTTTCATACTTTTATTTTATTTAACCTTTAATTTATTCTTTCCGCTAATATATATCCATATTTTCCACACTCACTACATCTTACTATAATTAAATCACTTTGAAGAAAAACATCTTCTTCGTCTTCTACTCCAAAAACTTGACTATCATAAGAAAACAATTCAGGCAACCAACAATGGTCACATTTTGCTTTCTCTATTTTTTTAGCCATATATTTTTATATTATTTATTTATGACCTTTTCCTCTATTTCTCCTATATCTTTATCTTTTTGTTGCTCATGTTTTTTTTGCTCATATTTTTTAAATTCTTTATCAGATATCCCAAGAGATTTATAAAGATTTTTTGTTTCTGGTGATAGCTCTTCATTTAAAATAACACTTAATACAGAATAAACAGCTATATCCATTAACTTGTCCCTTACTGATTCAACTGTATCTGTTTTTCCTTCGCCGACTATATTTATTACTCCATCATATTGTTTGCTCATATAAACTAATGCCGTTGCTAATGGAACATTTATATTAGGTTTAAATAATTTCTCTACCATTCTTCCCGCACTTCTAAAATTGGAAAGTGGGTCTTTGTCAGTAGAGTACATATAGTTTTTTCTTGAGTGAAGTTCTGCCAGTTCGTCAAGTATCTGGTAAAATAACGGATGACCGTATTTTTTATTCATATTACTTGAAAATATTGTTCCCAATATTCTCGGTTAAAGTTTGTTTTTTGATGACAACTTCTACAAAGAGATATTAAATTATCAGGGTTTAAATTATCTTTATCATAATCTATATGGTGAACATCTAATTTTTTATTCCAACTACTCATTTCATCTTGGTGTATCCCACATAATTGACAGATATAACCATCACGCTTTCTTATTATTTCCCTTAAGTCGTCTATCCATTCTTCTGGATACAGATTATTTTCCTTTGCTCTTCCGTCTATCCAAGATGGGTTCTGATTTCCTGTAATATCAAAATATGGCGGATGTCCTTTTTGAAAACCAGACTGAGGGTAATCATCTATTTTTCTATTTTTATTCCAAGGAATTCCTCTTTTCTGGGAACCCCGAGTGTTTCCAATCATTCTTTTTCTCATCTCCTCTTTATATTTCCCTGCGAGGGGTTTTCTTTTATAGATTCCTGTTGGCATATTGTTTTTTCATATTTAGTTAAGATTTATAAAGTTTTAATTTCTAATATACAGCCATTTGGTATCATTTGAACATTTAATAATCCACCTTCCTTATTTTTTCCCATAGCAATTATTGTGAAATATTCTCCTTTTTTAACAAAATAACCAACGGCATAAAGAAAATTTATCTTTGCTGTCTTATCATCAATTTGACTTAGATGAGTCCAAGCTGGTCTTGTTTCATTGTCTAAAAATTTAATAAAGACTATTTTCTCTTTTAATTTAGTCATAGTTTTATAAATAATTACCTTGCCACTTTTCTCCTGTTTTACCAAGTTCTCGTAGGCAGTCATTATGTCCTTTCTTGTATTCTTCTTTGGCTGTTTTGAGAATAAACTTAATATATTTATCTCTACAACCACCATCCAAATCATCACCATATAATTTTTTAAACTCCTCTATAATTGTTTTATTTTTCATAGTTTTACACTCTAATTCTTCCTTTCTTTCTTTGGGAGTTCGGCTGTCTAAAAATCCGAATGCTTTTTTCATTGCTCTATTAAATACATTTTCACTTATTTTATATATCATAGTTTTTCTAATAACTTTATCTCTAATTCTTCTATTGTTTTACTCTTTTCCCATTGCTCTTCTCCTAAAATATAATGTATCTTTCTTTTTATCTTTTCTTTTTGGTTGTAGATAAGTTTGCGTATAAAGTCCTTTATTATTAAATCACCAACTATATTCTGTCCACCTGTTGCTTCTTTATAAATCTTATCAAATTCTATTTCCCAATTTGGTTTCATAGTTTTTCTATTACTGCTTCGCATAAAACCTTGATATGTTCTAAACTTTTTCCTTTTGCAATTCTTCTCAAAACTCCTCTTGCCATACTTTTTTCTCCTTCTAATGATAGTTCTCTTGCTTTATCTTCGCATTGTTTATTTAATCTCTTATTCAAATCTCGGAATTTCTCTTGATACTCTTCTTTTTGTTGGGCTAATTTCCCCTCAAATATAGCAATATCATATTCACATGCACAGCAATATACTTCTTCTGTATTATGGGGTTCTTTTATTCCTTTATCCCATATTCTTTGGAATGCCTTTTCAATATAAGTCCTATACCCCTTGTGGTCTGAAAAGGTTTGACCACTTAGATTGGTTAGTTCTCGTTCTATTGTTTTATTCATATTGATTATTTAGTTTATATCTTATCCAATCTATAAATACTACTAAAAACCTTGGAATATCTTTATCTCTTAAAAATGTTAGTTGTTTTAGTATTTTGTTCATTTGTATAGATATATTACTCTTTTGTATAGGTTTGCGTGATTCTTGCGTGATTTTGACTACAATTGATTCACTTCTGACTACAAAACTCCTCTAAATATTTATCCCACTCCCCATCGCCTAAATGAAAAGTATCTGCTAATCTATAACTTTGATTTGTTGATAATCCTTTTGTTCTTAAAAACTCCAAAAAATTGAATATAAATTGTCCCTTACGCCAACCTTTTGGAATATCAAGTCCTTGTTGTGCAAATAATATTTCTAAATCACTAATTAAAAACTTGAACTCATCTAACTTTATATCAGGATATTGTTTAAAGATGTTTTCTATTTGTTTTCTTATTTTCATAATTGTATCATTTATTTCTCTTAATTGTTTCACCATTGCGTCATTTTTGATACAATTTATGACGCAATGATTATTTTACTTTATCGTGAAATTTATCTCCAACTATCTTTTCTATTTTCTTTAATGTTTTCCGACTTACATCTTTAAAATCATATTTCTCCCGAAACTTGTAGAAACCCTCTTGGTCTTTGGTCAAAAATCTATATTCATCTATATCATATTGACTCCAATGTGTCCAAACCTCCACCCTACCTCCTACATAATCAAAATAATCTGGATTAAGTATTCCCTCCTCTATAAAAGATACAAAGTAGGGTTTTATCCAATAATAAGGATTGAGATAGAACTTAATAAATTCTTTTATTTTCTTTAATATACTTTTCATTGTTATAATCTTTGAGACTAGAGAGAGAATATGGGTCGTAAAACATATTCTCCCTCTTTTTTTTATTATGCGACTATTACTACCATTTATATTCGTAAAACTTCTTGTTGTAAAATGGTATCCATTCTACGATACAACGGTTTATGATCCCATCATCATCTTGGTGGAGAGTAATAATAGTACCTCCGACATGGGCTAGAATTTTTCTCTTTCTCATAAATGGAGTTTGGTCTTCAACACAGCCAACTTGAATCATATGGATCTCTCTTGGATAATCATAATTGAATTTGTGGAAATGTCCTATTAGGACAACTCTTGGTTTTTCTCCAGATTGCAGACTTTCAGCATACTTTTGTGAAGAATAACTATCTGCATAACTCGAACCACCACCACCGTGAATCAATCTGATTATTTGAGATGTCTTTGCTCCTTTAAGTTCGATGTCTCTTTCCATATGTCCAAGATATTCTATGTCATCTCTCCCCATTCTTTTAGCCATATCCTCTGCATGTTGACCAATATTGATATGTTCTCTTTGAATGTACCAACCTTCGTGGTCATCTCCAGTGATGAATTGAGTAGTAATACCATTTCGTTGAGGTAGGTTCTCTACGAAGTATTTATTTTGTGCTTCAACACCCCTAACTAATAAATCGTATTTATTAAATCTGAATTCACCATCTATGTTGTTTCCCATAATAAATACTTTTTTCAATCCTTCGTTCTCAAAGATGTCGTAGAGAGCATTAAGCACATCAAGTCTTGCATATTTACTACCTAAATGAGTATCAGCGATTGCCCCAAATCTGATTATTTTACCATTACTACCAAAAAACTTTTTAGCATCAATTTCTAATGGTTTAGATTCCAGGGGAACTGTTTTAGACAATTCTACTCCTTTTTCTTCAACCTCAATGGTAATATTATTATATCTCAATTCATCTATGGCTTTCTGGATATGCTTTGGTGCTACATTTAGAATATCAGCTAACTCTAGTATTTGAAAACTAACTCCATTACGTTTAGTTTTCTTCATGTAGTTCAACAACTTCTCAGTTAAAGGTATTTTACTCCTTTTAGATTGAGTATTCTCCTTGAGATTATTGAAACCCTTTCTTCTGGCTAAGTTTCTAACATTTTCAGCTTCTCTACCTACTTTTTGCCCAATAGATTGATAAGATTTTTTCTCATCCACCATTTTTTTAACAGTATCAATGTCTTTTTGTGTCCATTTTTGATACTTTTTCATTCTTATCACCTCTTTTTCTTTTTTTAATTTACTATTTTCTTCATTACGACCTTCGTTATTTTTATTTTTCATAGGTTCATTAGAACCTCTTTTTTTAAAATTTCGACTTTTGTTTTTTTATTTCGCCCATTTTTTTCTGTGTTTTCTTGCTAATTTTTCAACAAACTTTACGTCTTCTTCTCCTATAAACTTCTCTAATCTCTTACCAATACCCATACATAAACCACAATTTCCAAATCTATTAAGTCTTTTTCTATCTTCTGGGTGTCTCATAAAATATTCAGCCCAATAAAATAATAAATACTCATATATATGATTCGCATCAGATTCTCCAAATGATATTCTTTTTTCTTTTTTCATATTTATTATTAATTTGAACGCTGGTTCATTTTTGTTTCACACTCAAAGCATAAGTTTTTTCCATCACTATCCACCGTAAACGATCCAAAGATACTTTTCCCGCATGTTTCACAAGTTGGATATTCAAAAAAACCTATTCCCAATTTTTCACAAAGTTCAATAAACTCTTTCTTTTCCTCCCACCAATGATATTTAATTTCAGTCCATTGATCTCCCTTGTCCTTATAATCCATATCTATTGTCTCGGCAAAGCCAATTTCATCATTACCATTATCTTTATACATTATCCCAATTAATGTTTGATATTCACCAACATCTTCATCTGGCATATATGGATTACTTCTTTTTGACCAAAAGGGTATTTCAATTATTATTTTATTGTCTTTTTTAAATACTTTCATATTTTTTAATTTGTGGGCAGGTCTGGATTTACACCAGACATAGCAACTCTGGTTCTTGGCAATGATACACGACCTTCTTGTTGCCTTAGTATCATAAGCGTCTACTTATTCCGCCACTGCCCATAATGCTAGGCCACCCATTCAAATTCTTATCACATAACTTCTAAAGCCAAATTTTTTGTACTTATACTTAAGATAGGCCGTATATATGCGAAATTTTAATGATAAGAATCGGGAATGGCCGAGCATTTATCCGTTTTCATCGGATTTCTTTTAAAATTGTTAAACTTCTTCTCCTTTCGGTTCTTCTTCCTCTTCTTCATCCTCTTCATCTTCTTCTTCGGACTCTTCTTCGGACTCTTCTTCCTCGCCTTCTACCTCACTCCCTTCTTCTTTCTCTTCAGCAGTCTCTTCTTCTGCTTCTTCGTCTTTTTGTGTTTCTTCTTCTTCATTTTCTTTAGGAGTCTCCTCCTCTTTTATTTCTTCATTTTGCATAATTTTTATTTAAGTTATTTTAGAACCGACCTTTTAATCAAACTATTTAATAAAAAACTCTTGATTACAATTTTGATGGCAGTCCAATTAGAGGATTAGCAAATCCCCAATACAATGGAACAGTTCCATCCCATTTTTCAATCCATCTTAATTCTGCAATTTGTGGTGAACCCTTTAAAGCATCTCCTTCAATTTTTAAAGCTCTTGCTTTTCCTTCTGCTTCTGCTATTTTTTGTTCTGCTTCAATCTTAATCTTTGTTAAGATGTTTTCTGCTTTTAAGGCATCTTGCTGAGCTACCTGTTTTGCTTCAATAGCACTCTCATATTCGGGAGAGAAATCAAAATTAGTAATAGAAAGCTCATCTACTAAAATATATCTTGTTTCTAATCTTTCTCTAAGTGCTGATTTTATTTCATCTTTAACTGTTTCTCTCTTTTCAATTAAATCTTGTGCTTTGTATCTTGCCACAACTGCCTTAATTACTTCTTGAATAGACGGAGATATAATTCTATTTTCATAATCTCTTCCTATTTCTTGGTAAAGTTTATCTACTGATTTCGGGTCTATATGATAATTAAGAGCAATTTTAGCATCAACCGTCTGTAAGTCGTTAGAATAAGCCAACGCTCCACTTTCCATTTTTACTGTTTTGATATCTAATTTCATAACTTTCTGAATAAAAGGCACTTTCAAATAAAGACCTTCATTATATATCTTTCCAGTAACGGCTCCGAATTGAAGTAGTACTCCTCTTTCTCCTGCACCTATTGTTCCCCATGATCCAAAGAATATGATAATTAAAAGCAAACCAATCACAATATCTCTTATTAATTTACCTACTGCAAATTCCGTTCCTTCTTTGTTTAGATAATTAAACATAATTTTTATTAATTATTTATTTTCTCGACCTTTATTTACTATCCTTTTCTTCTTTTATTATTTCCTCTGCGATTTTGGTAAGTTCATCATCAAAAGAATCTCTTACAAGCCCATTTAATTCTATATGCCCTTGCTCTGTTAATTTTCCACAATCGTCAATTAGTCCTGCTTTGTATTGCTTTTGTAATGATAAGTTAAAAATCCTTTTAATTTGACTTGTTATTTTGTTCATAATTGTTTTGTTATTTTTACTAATGCATAGGTATTGTTCAGCAGTTAAAAATTTATAGTCTTTATAAAAGTTATCTTTTTGATAATATTCTAAATAACAAAATCCACAACTGCTATCAGATGCAAGTATAGTGTTATTTCTTTCACTCCAATTTAGTCCTTTTAAGAAGCTATCATAACCAAAATATTTATACCCCTCTGATGCTAATTTTTCAGATACTCTTATAAATAATTCTTTTGTTAAACAAGTTATTATTAGTTTATTCATATTTTTAATGCTTATCTAATTTTTATTTCGACCTTTATTTATTTTCTAAAGTTTTCTCTATAATTTTCCGCAAGGTCAAATCTCTGTTGCTCTAGTTCAGGTGTTGGTCTCAAGTTTGGGTTTTCTTCCATTACTTTTCGGATAGCCCTACTCAATGTCTCTCCTGATGTCCACTTTGGATATTCCCTCATTAAGATGTTTGCTGTCAATTCTCCTAGTCCATCGTAATCTTTCCAATACATCACATGAAATTGCTTTCTTTGATAAGGAGAACGGAATTTAGGAAATCGAGTTAGCAATATCTTGACATTATTTTTGATTATCTGTAAATTTTCCATTTATTTAGTTAATATTCTTTCAAATTATTTAAAAATTGACCTTTAAAATTTACGATTTAAGAATGCCCATGTTTTATCAACCTCGGCATAGAGATCTTTGAACGCTGGTTCATTTCTATATCGTTCAATTATTAATCTAATTGCTTCTCGGCTCTTATATTTAAATATGCGAGCAATAGCAGATAAAGAATATCCCCTAACTCTGTATCCAAGAATGTTTCTAATTTTTTCTTCTTTTTTCTTATTCATTTATTTAAAAATTAATGATTTTAGTTTTTATCTATCTCAGAATATACCTCTGAATATTTATCACTTTTTTCAAAATTAGCCATTTTCTCCATCGGTTGTAAGTTTTTCAAAGCCCAACACTTTTGAAACTCGGGATCTTCCGCAGTTTTATATTTGAATAAACTCTTTGGCTTTTTGTGGTCAATTTGCCACTTCCCATAATTATCCCAGTTCATCCAAGGTTCAAATAGATTTTCAAGATGAACTATTAAATCTTTCAATGTATAACCAACTAAATCTTCCCAATGTCGCCCTGCCTTTTTACCCTTTAAACTATAACAAATTGCTATTGATGTTGCTTTATTTAAACGAAACCTTACATCATTTTTTCTTTTCTTTTTTTCATATTCTCTGTTATATTTTCTTATTTTCTCTGGATGCTTGTTCTTCCATTCCAAGAAATATCCAGGATGATTTTTATTATATTCTTTATTATAATTAGGGTGATTCTTTCTCCACTCTAAATAATATTCAGGATGATTTTTGCAATATTCTTCCTTATATTCAGGATGTGTCTCTCTCCATTCTTTCGCCTGTTTTCTTATCCTGACAGCATGTTTCTTATTATATTCTTTTTGATAATTAGGATAATTCTTCCTCCGTTTCCTTGCCTGTTTTTTAGTTTTCTCTCGATTTTTTTCACGCCATTCTTTCATCTGTATTAGTATATTATCTTTATGTTCTGAATAATATTTCTTTGTCAATTCGTTTATTTCTTCTTTGTGATTCTTATAATATTTTTTATTATATTCTTTTATCTTATCGACATGCTCTTTTCTCCATTGTTTCTGATATTCAGATCTTATGTTATTCATATATTCATTATAATCTATTTTTTAGGCTTTGTCAATAGATAGGACAAAATAAATGGGATTATTGAATGCCCTCATCAAAACCTTCCATTTCCTTTTCAATGTCTGTAGTAGTAGATTCTCCAGTAGGAGTTTCTATGGTAGTAGAAGTACTGACATTCTCCTTTGGTAAAAATCTGAACATTTTTGTAGAGCATATTGGACAAATTCCTCGGCAAGCCCTTCTAACCGAATCACCCTTGCTTTTCATTTCAACTATCTCAGGATCTTTAATTTCTCTTTTGGCTTTACAACGAACGCAGTAGCCAATTGTTTTGTTTTCCATATTTTTATATTATCTTATTTTTATTTTTCGACTTTTTTATTTAATAGTAGTTTAATTTTCTTCTATTTTCACTCACTTCCAATGGTTGTAAATTTTCTAATGCCCAACATTTCTTAAACTCCTCATCTTCTGCATTTTCATATTTAAATAAACTTTTCGGTTTAATATGGTCAATCTCCCAATAGTTTCCGTAATTATCCCAATTCATTTTTTTATCAAACTGAACTTCAAGATGTTTTATTAAGTCTTCTATTGTATAGTCAACTAAGCTTTTCCATTTTCTTCCATTTTTATTTCCTTTTAAAGCTTTGTAAATCGCACTATGAAAACTACAATCAAGTCTGTATTTAATTTTTGTCTTTCTATATTCTTTTAATCGTTCATTTCTTAATTTTTTAGCCCTAGGGCTTTGTCTGTATTTTTTTCGTACTTCTTTTTTCCTATCAGTCTGTTCAAGTTCTCTTTGACGCTTTTTGGATTCAGCTCTAACTCGATATTTCTTATTATATTCTCTCATATATTCAAGATGAGTCTTTCTAACATGGGGTCTTTGATAATATTCTTTTTTGTATATACTTTGACATGCTTTGCATGGATGAGAAAATCTATATCTACAATAATTAAAAAATTCTGATTCGTCTTTAAGTTTTCCACATTTAAGACATTTCTTTAACATAATTCTTATTAAGTTTTATATTCAGGTGGAAGTATTTTTCGTTTTTCAATTTGCATTTCACCTGAAATACTCGCACCCTTTTCCTTTTCTAATGTTCCTATATGGTGCTTCAAACTTATTACAATATCTTCTTTTGGAAAATTTAAGGTTTTCCAATAATGAAATAATCTTTGATTAGACAACCTACTAATGAGAACTAAGTATCCTTCTGATTGTTCGGCTTTCCTTAGTTCCTCTCCCATTTCTTGGTTTTTTATTTTATATGACATATCTTTATTATTTTATGTTACCTTTTTATGACCTTTTATTTGGGAGGGGGTTTTGGCTATATACCCCCTCATCTTCTATTTACTCTCTACCTCTTTCTTCCATCCAACAAGGATCTCCATTTCTCGCCATGTTTTTTTAAATCCGAATTGATCTACTCTATACCTACAAAGCCCAAGACTTTCTCCTTCCTTATTCGTATAGAATTGAAACCCACATCTTTCCTTTTTTGGATAGTTACATCTAATTTCTATGCCACATACATTTGAAAACAATTCGCATTTATTTCTCATTTTATACCTCCTTTAATCTTTCTAATATCTTTTCAGATTCTCCATAAGTTGCTTCTCTCAAGCGAATTATATCATCGTCAATATCGGCTTCAATTAATAATACATTACCGTCTGAATATACCCATTGAGTATCATTGATTTTGAAAACCCGCCTGAAAAAAGGATTAAGATTTTTAGTGGTAAACATTTTTATCACCTCCGTTCATTTTTTCTGAACAATCGTTCAGTCCCTATTTAGTTTTTAATTTACTATTCCTTCTCTGAAAAATAGGCTGGGTAGGACTTGCACCTACAATTGGCTCAAATAATTTTTACCCTCCAGCCCACATCTTAAAAAACAAACCTAATTAAATTTTCTAAAATCTAATCCCATTTCCGCTATCTTATCACTTTCACCTAAAAATGGTTCATTTATATATTTACAAACATTACACATCCAATTAGGAGAATATCTCCTGCATTCTTGAGTATGTTTCCCATCCCAATGTCTATTCCACTGGCTTCTTTTATCATGTTTTAATTCTTCAAGTGTTTTCTTTTTCATATTTATTAGTATATTCGAGCCAGAAATATAAAACTATCCAGCCAAGTATTCCTAACATTATACTCCAAACTTCTTTTATAAAATATCCTGCGAAAAATAGTAATGAGCCTCCTAGTTATTATTTAAGATAAAGTTCAGGATAAATCAATGGAAGGCAAAAAATACCAACCAAGATTCCAATTACTATTGATAGATATATTAATTTTATCCATTTAATTATTTTTTCTGCTTGTTTGTTAGTCATAGTTTGGTTGTTTGTTAATAGCCTAAAATTGAGGCTGGTGAGTGTTTTAAGCGAGAAAAGGTATATATTCTCTAATCTCCTCCGAATGTGGCTTCTGTGTTCTTTTTTGCCCATTTAAGCAAGATACTCAAAGCATAACCAGCATTTCCAGGAGTTGGAGCCCAATAATCCCTATATTTGTTAGTTCCCAATTCTTTGATTGCTTTTTTTAATCTCTTAATACAATCCTTCCCCTTTTTACCATAGAGCCACCTAATTCCTTTTTTCTCATCAAGGTATCTATAATAAAACCAACCATAGTTATAAGTTATATTCAGGTCTGCTTCACTAGATCCACCAAGAACATAAGTTCCACCTTCTTCGAAACTTTCGACTTTTACTGACTTTCCATTTTTAGTTAAACTAATATCATAACTCATATCTTTATTTTTATTATTGAACGCAGGTTCATTTATTATATGTTTCTTGAAGTATATATAATCCGAGTTCTGTAATATAGATTACAAATTTTTAACCTTTTTTTCATATTTTTTTTGAACCAACTTCTCATTTCTAGTGAAACATTGTAACACATGTATCATTATTCCGTCATCATATTAAGGAGACATCTCCATTAAAACGCAAACTCAATTTTTCGTGCCATCCGTCAAGGGTGGCTCTTTTCTTATTTACACCTTGTTTATTTCTGTCTATCGCTATATTCTCGAAGAACTATCATAAATTCTTTTATTATATTACTTAATCTTCCTTTAGTTGGGGTAAATTCTATTGTTTCTGGCAGGTTTCTTTTAGCAGTTTTACAAATTCCAAGTAGAAGTTTCAACTCTTGTATGCCAAAGGTAAAAATATAAACATTAATATCTTGATCTTTACCTGAAGATTTTGTTTTTAGAAATCTCATAATTAATTAAAGTCTTTATATTTTACCTTTGTAATGATTCTTTCTCCTCTCCTACTCTTTAATTCAACTCTTGGTCTGGCAACTATCCCTTCTGCTGTAAAATCTCCCCATTGAGATTTAAAGCCTTTCTTAGCTAATTCAATCGCTTCATTAAGTGTTCCATGCCCAATTATAGGAACAACTTTAATACCAAGTTTATTAGCAATATCTTCTACATTTTCCCTTTCAAGCCAAATACCATTTATCCAAACATCAAATAAAACAAAATCTACTCCATCAGCAATATAATTTCCTCCACCTTTTTGAATTTTAGATCCATATCCTTCTCCATATAAAACTACATTTAATTCTTCTTCCTCTCCTTCTTCTGGCGGAAAAATATCTAATAATTTCTGTCTTTGTTCCATGGTTTTAAAATGTTCATCTAATTTTTGGACAAGATTATATGGTAATTGAGCATTATCAGAACGACCAGCAAAAACAACATCTTTTCCGTTCCACATAATTCTGATATTAGTGCCATCAACTTTTTCAGTAAAGACCCATTGGTTATCTTTTAAGTACTTTAGTTCTGGTGTAGTCCACTCTCCGATAATAAATTTTTTATCTCCTTCCATATTTCTCTTAAAAAGAGATAAGATTTTATGATACTTTAATGATTTTTTCATATTTTTTTAGTTATTTTTTTTCTATCCAAATGACCTTATTTGGAAAGAGTGTCAATTCGCATTTCAAAAGCCCATCGGTACTTTGCCCTTGTCTTATCTCAATCTCTTGAATAGCAATTTCCTTGCCATCAATTTTTATTTTGGAATTGCACCAATTTTGAGCCAATTCTATTTCAATATTTTTAGCAAAAACTCTTTTTTCTTTATTCATATTTTAAAATATTATCTATTATTTTACCACATTTATAACACATCATTTTTGGTAGTATACTTACAAACTCTAATCTTTTTCTATAATGCGGACAGATAACCATTTTCATTTTTGTATCTCTACCCCAAGCAAATGGTTCTCCTTTTTCGTTCAGTTGAACAAGGTTTTCCATCGCTTCCAAATTTTCAGCACTTAAAATATGTGATTTTCTCTTCGTTCTTTCTTGTTTTTTCTTCATATATTTACACCAAGGTTCAATTATTAAATATAACCCAATACTCTCAAAGCCAGAGGAATAACTAAAATTGCTTCTAAAAGCAATGAGAACCAACTAGATATTCCATAAGGCTTTCTTTCTGTGCCCCAAAGAAATGGATGAAGGAACAAGGCTAATCCACATAAAACTAACATTGCCCAAGCTAATATTTTTAATATCATACTAAGATTCTTTTTTCTCCTCTTCATCGACCTTTATTTCTGGTTCCTTTATATTCTGTACTTCGAATGTGGCTCCGTATTTTCCAATCATTGGAACCAATACTAATTTGTGCCTCTTGCAAACCCCATCTATCTCTTCTAAAAACTTCCTTACCTCTTCTTTCTTTTCTTCTTCGGCTTGTTTTGTTGCTCTATTTCTATTTTTTTTAAATCCCATAATTTTATTTTGTTATTTTTGACCTTTTAAACCTGGGTTCACTTATTTAAACTTGAAACGATTTTGCCATCTGTTGGTTTGAATTTGCTCTTAGCACCGCAGATCCGACATCTCCAGTATCTCACTTCCTCATATTCGCATTTATGTTCATTTAGATCTGATAAAGTTTCAATTCCAGCCTTTAAACATTTAACTTCTTGTTCTAGATAACCCCTAGTAAGTAATTTTGCTTTTTCCACTAACTCTTTAACATTATCTTCTCTAATGACTGGTAAGAGTGCCCTCAAAGCTGTCCAGTGAGTATCTGCCAACTCTTCTGGCTTGAATTTATATTGCTCTACAAAAGTTCCATATATCTGAATCAAATAATAGGCTTTTCTCAGTTCAATATTTACACTTGGAGAAGCAATAAACGCCTCAAATGTTTCGAAATCTATTGAACCTTCTCCAAGATACATGTATAATTTCTCATCCTTTATTTTTTTTAATTCCTTGCCAATATACAAGTAACTAACTGAAGCAACTTGTTTATATTTCAGAAGACTATTGTAAGATTTTTGTGCCACTAATTGTTTTTGCTCGATAGAAATTCCTTTTTGCATATTTATTAATTATTTAAACACTTTTTTTATTAGAGTATTTCATATTTCTTCATTTCTTTAATCTGTTTTTCATATTGTTTTTTAATTTTGATTAAATCTTTCTTGCTAATACCAAAAATCATCTCAATATAATCTTCAAAATCTTTATTTGGCTTTTTAAAATACTTTTCTACCATAACTAAAAGTTCATAATAAGCAAAGTCAGAACAAAACCCTCCAATAGTTTCATAAAAATAATTAATTATGGTTTCTGCAAATACTACTTTATGGATAATTGTTATTTTCTCTTTTATTTTTTTCATATTTATTGAATTTTAATAGTTTTTGATTTCCATTTCCAACATTTTTTTAGTATCTTAAACCATTCTTCAATAGTTAAATGTCCTATAACTG
>Ga0268281_1001153_pt1 | contig 16217 bp, 16 predicted proteins | sample saktaG_10_FD_190134 | JGI IMG/M metagenome (GOLD analysis project Ga0268281, IMG submission 190134) | Saline water microbial communities from Sakinaw Lake, British Columbia, Canada - sak_2011_5_24_50m | ecosystem: Environmental > Aquatic > Non-marine Saline and Alkaline > Saline ... | reverse complement strand
TCCGCAGCCGGCGCAAGCCCGGTGGCCGGGAGACAGAAGTATTTTCGTTTTTGGCTTTACCCCATTAGAAAGCCCCGCACCTTGGGGTGGAGATGGATATAATCCCGCTTTCTTTCTAACGGGGTGAACAATAGTTTTATTTTCCATAATTAGTTATTGCTTAAGTTTAAAGCGGCTTTTAGTTTTTCATCATTTTTTATTTTAGCCAATTGCCCGACAAACTTAGAAGCGTCTAAAATTTCAACCAAAATCGGCTTACCAGAGGAGGAAAGATGAATTATGAAATTACCGAACTCGCGGGCGTGGTCAATTTTGCCTCCGGTTATTTCCCAGCTTATTAGATTGGCTTCATGGTCGTATAACATAGAATTATGAATCAGGAATTATGAATTATGGTTTTCGAACTTTTTATTAGGCCATTAATAATTTTATGGATTTTTACTGATTGTTCGGCAATATCTTGAAATTGTTTTTTATTTATATAACCAACGTCTTTACTTATTAAAAGTTGATTTTGTAATTCTGTTACTGAGCCAAGAGCTATTGAATAAAATTGTATTTTTTCTTTGTATGATTGCCGGCTGAATCCTTCCGCGATGTTGGATGTTATAGAAACTACGCATCTTCTCATTTGGTTTATTAATGCAAATATTTCTTCTTTAGGAAATGATTTTGTAGTTTTGTAGATTATCAAAACTAATTTATGTCCCTCTTTCCAAGCGTTTAAATCTGTAAAAGAATGAATTTTATTTTCATTATTCATAATTCATTATTTGTCATTCTAACTCCGTATAGGGTAAAATGTGATTACCTTTATTAATTCACCTTCTTTTTTATAAATCACCTTAATCCCATTCTTTTGGGTAGTTAAATATTTTCCCTTCTTGCCGGTTTTGTCAGGCAATTTCGCGGTCTCTTCTATTTGCTCGCGGGTAAAATAAATTTTATGTTTGTTTAAGATATCAAATTTTTTTTCCGCATATTTGGTAAAGTAAAGCATAGTTTATATTAAAATTTTTATTTTATGGCGAGGCAATTTATTTTATATATTTTTTGCACTTCTCAATTTCTTCACATTTTTTTCCTTCATAGAAAGTTTGAATACCCGCCATCGAACATCGCTCTTTTGTATCTACTGAACAGGAACTATTATCACCATCCATAGTTATGATATTAGTATAACAACATCCTAAATTTTCATCTGTACATTTGGTTTTTTCAATATTTGAAAATTTATCTTTAAAAAACTCACCCTTCTTTTCTACACATTCACTATTTATCATCATTGCTGCATAGCCAGTAACATTCCCCATGTCTTTATCTATACCTTCGCAACAACCATAAAAAATTTCTCCTGGCACCTCTGTTTCTATCGGTTTAAAGCTAACCAAATCCGGATTTATAGTATTTAAAATCATATAAGAGCATAAAACTAAAACCAATCCGGAAATAGAAGCGCCAATCCAGGCTTTGGCCTCTTTAACCTTTTCCTGGCTCCCTCCGGCCGTGAGCCAAATTACTCCACCGAACATCAGAACTACCGCGGCCAAAATTCCGACAATGCCAATGGCGTAATTGTAGATAGCTTTAATATATTTTCCCAATAAATCGCTGCTAAATACTTTTACCTCTCTATCGCCTTTTATTATTTTTATCTCTGTACCGACATAATAACCTTTTTCATCTTTTTGAACTTCTTTTTCCAGGCCAGGAATTTCAACTTGCGGTCTAAATCTTATATCAGCCGCCTGGCTTTTTTTAGGGGTGGCGAGTAAAAATATAAGGCAGACCATCTGGAGGATAAAAACAGAGAGAAAAAATATTATGAGGATTTTGGGAAGCTTTTTCATATAATTTAAAAATAAAATAATAAAATAATATAAAAATATAAAAATTTTTACTTACCAATAAATTTTATTTCATCATCATTCTTTTCAACTTCAGCAATAATTTTTTTTATCATTTCCTTTGTAATATCCCGTCCTCCTAAGCCAACAATAAAACTTTGGATTTTAACTTTAATTTTGTCCTGAGCTGCCGCTTTAATATCTGCGGCTAAGGGGCCGATATGTCCAAGAGAAATAGCTTTATCCAAAATAGCAATATATTTAGCTGGTTTTATAATTCTTAAAATCTCTTCAGCCGGAAATGGCCGATAGGTTTTTATTTTTAATGCGCCGACTGACCCTCTCTTTCTCTCCCCCTTACTAAGGGGGAGATTTAGTGGGGGTGGGGAGAGTTTATCAATAACTTCTTTTATTGTCCCAATAACCGAACCCATAGCCACTAAAATTGTTTTGGGATTTTTTGGGCCATAGTATTCTATCAAACCATTTTCGGATGTCAGATGTCGGATGTCAGATGTCGGATTTATTATTTTGTGGTATTTTTCGTATTCCTCATTTATTGTCTTTAAACTGGAAATTAGGTCGTCGTGCAGATCCTGCCTGATTTCCATATAATGAGCCGGGGTGGCAAAAGCGCCCATGGTGACCGGGTTAGCCGGGTCTAAAAATTGACCAGGGGTTGGTTTATAGTCAGGCAGATATTTTTTAATCCGTTTAGAGTCGGGAATAATTACTGGTTCGTAAGTGTGAGTTAAAATAAAGCCGTCAATATTAACCATTACCGGGATTTTAAGCTGCTCAGCTATTTTATAAGCCATGATATGCTGGTCAACTGCTTCCTGGTGATTTTCGGCAAAAAGCATAATCCAACCCGAGTCCCTTATAGTCATGGCGTCCTGCTGGTCGTTCCAGATATTAATAGGAGCGGATACGGCCCGATTGGCGCAGGTTATCACTACTGGCAGGCGCATGCCGGCAATATTAAATATAACTTCAGTCATCAAAAGCAGGCCCTGGGAAGAGGTGGCAGAATAAACCCGCACGCCGGTAGCGCTGGCGCCTTCTATAATAGAGGCGGCGGCGAACTCGCTTTCCGCCCGGACGTACTCATAACTGGCTTCTCCATCGGCTTTAAACTTAGCCAAATCTTCCACAATATGAGTTTGGGGAGTGATAGGGTAGGCTGAAATTACTGCCGGGTTGATATTTTTAATTGTTAGGGCAATAGCATGGGAGCCCTCAAGTATTTGCTTCATAATTATTTTTTATCTAATTCCATTATAATGGCTTTAACCGGACACTCCGCGCCGCAAACGCCGCAGCCCTTGCAATAATCATAATCGGTTTGCGGTTTCGGTTTCCCTTTCTTATTATTTTTCATTTCTATTATTCCCTCCGGGCAAATTTGCGAACAAAGGCCGCAACCGATGCATTTTTCAAAGTCTATTTTTGGCTTAAACGTCCGCCAGCCGCCGGTTTTATTTTTAATAGTTGAACCTGGTTTTGCGGTTATATTAATTTTCATATATTACGAATTATCACCGCCTTGGCGGGATCCCGCCCCCTAAATAATTTTATATAAGTGGCGGGACAAATTTACAAATTAAAATACAAATTCACAAATATTAAATTGTTAAGAATTGTAGGCTTTAGTTACTGCTTTGATATTTTTTTCTATAATTTCTCTACCCTTGCCAGAAAATTTTTGTTTTATAGCTTTTTTTAATCCATCCAAACTGACCAGTCCTGTAGCTTTAGCAAAAGCGCCGAGAATTACGGTATTTACAAGATTTTTTCCGATTATTTTTAGGGCAATTTCAGTAGCGTTGACCGGATAAATATTTTTCTCCGGCAGATTTATTTTTAACTCGTTTTTATTTTTGGCCGTATTTATTATAACTAAGGTATTTTCTCCAGCGCCCTTGGTGATATTAACGGTATTAAGTAAAGAAGGATCTTGGACTATTAAAATGTCCGGTTTATAAACATGCTCTCTAATTCTTATTGGTTTATCGTCAATCCGGGCAAAAGATTCAATCGGAGCCCCGGTTCTTTCCACGCCAAAAGAAGGGAAAGCTTGAGCCTCCCTCCCGTCCGCAAAAGCCGCGATGGCGATTAGCTCGGCCGCGGTTACTACACCCTGCCCGCCGCGGCCATGAATTCTTATTTGTTTCATATATATAATTCGAATAATTAACAATTCAAATGCCTCAACTATATAATTCAAACAATTTGTAGTATTTGAATTATTGAATTAACTCTTCAATTATTTGGATGAATAAATCATGTGGAATATCGCCTTCAATTTTGTAACCATTTATAAACCAGATAGGCGTGCCGGTAACTCCTAATGATTCGCCATCAGAATAATCCTTTTTTATGTCGTTTAAATATTTTTCGTCTTTAAAGCAGCTATTAAATTTATTTACATCCGCCCCGATTTGATTAGCAAAATTCGGCAACTCTTCCAAACTAAAGTTTCCTTGTCTGGCGAAAAGCTTATCATGCATCAGCCAGAATAGCCCTTGTTCTCCGGCGCAGCGTCCAGCTAGGGCTAAATTTATTGAATTTTCATCAATCGGGTAATCCCTGAATATTATTTTAACATCATTTTTATACTTTAAGCTAATTTCTCTTATATTAGGGAAGGAATTTTTGCAAAGCGGGCAATTAAAGTCAGCAAACTCTACAATCGTTATTTTTGGCTTGGACGAACCGAGCCAGTAATTGTTAGCCCCGTTTATTATCGGATTTTCTTCGGCGGTTTTGTATTTATTTAATTCTGTTAATACCTGTTCGCTCACCATCTCTCCGCTCTTAATCCTTCCGGCTATGTCAGCAATATAAAAGCCTAAAGCCACGAGGACAATTAGAAATAAAGTGAGAAAAAGTATAAGTAAAACTCCCCACCATTGCCTATGCCATTGTTTTTCCCTGGTTTCCATTGCTAAAATAGTAAATTTTATATATGATAAAGATATAAAACTTACGCGTTTGAGTTAATAAATTATTATGTATCAACCTAGACGTTAATTTTATATTCCCCAGGTTATCTCCTACGAATTACCCGTCTCGCCAAGGCGAAGCCGAGGCGGGCGAATCGTACGAATTTTAGTAGAAACAATTTATTTGGTATTCGTATATTTGTAAAAATTCGTAATTCGTAGGGAAATTAACGTGAAAATTATTATCTCTGTATTATAACAATCAGATCAAGAATATTAGCTTAAAGACGTAAGTCTTATAATATTATATCATTTTTCCTATGAATAAACAAAATTATAGCTTAAAACACCCGGAACTGGAAAAAGGGGTGGAAGAAAGGTATAAAAGGGTAGATAAGAGAAAAAAATCAAAGATGAAAGTAAGCGGTACCAGCGTGCGAAATTTACAAAGATTAATAAAAAACAAATGACGCTTGGAAAATATAGGCAAAAGCGGGAGTTTAGTAAAACCTCGGAACCTAAGGGAGCGATAAAAAAGACTAGTCTTTCCCGTTTTGTTGTCCAGAAGCACCAAGCCCGTAATTTGCATTACGATTTCAGACTTGAGATGGAGGGCGTATTAAAATCCTGGGCTGTGCCCAAGGGCGTGCCGGAGGGAAAGGGAATAAAAAGACTGGCAATACAGGTAGAAGACCATCCGGTTGACTACATTAATTTTTCGGGCATTATCCCGGAAGGGGAATACGGAGCGGGAACAGTAGAAATTTGGGATAAAGGCGGATGGAAGTTAATTGAGGGCAGTTTAGGAGCGGGGAGTCTTAAATTTAACCTGGCCGGAAAAAAATTAAAGGGCCAGTATGTCTTGGTGCGATTCAGGGATAAGAAGAATTGGCTGATATATAAAACATAAAAGAATTTAGATAAATTCACAAATTTGTTTATAGATAAACACAAATTACAAATAAGAAATACAGAAATACACAAAAACACACGGCCTTCGGCCTTAAAACACAAAAACACAAATGTTTTAGTGTTTTCGTGTTTTTGTGTTCGTAATTCGTAATATTATGGAAATATTATCCTGGAATGTAAATGGCATAAGAGCGGCTGTGCGTAAAGGTTTTTTAGGTTTTTTAAAAAGAGCCAAGCCTGATATTTTATGTTTGCAGGAAATTAAAATTTCTGATACGGCCAGAGAAAAAGAAGAATTCGATTTTAAAGAATACAAAGAATATTGGCACCCGGCCGAACGGCCGGGTTATAGCGGCACAGCAATTTTGGTCCGGGAAGATTTGACGACAAAAATTTTACCTTATTTGGGCTGGGACAAGGAAGGCCGGGTACAGGTTTTGGACTGTAATAATTTTTATTTAGTTAATGTTTATTTTCCTAATGCCAATCATGAGTTGTCGCGTTTGGATTTTAAATTAGAGTTTAATAAAAAATTATTAAAATATTTAAAAAAGTTGGAAAATCCTTCGGCGGGCTTCCCTCAACGAAATTCGGGACAGGCAGGACAAGGGAAACCGCTTATTATTGCCGGTGATTTTAATGTGGCGCACGAGGAAATTGATTTAGCCCGGCCAAAAGATAATATTGGCAACCCGGGTTTTACTAGCGAGGAACGGAATTGGATGACTAAATTTTTAGATGCCGGTTTTATTGATACTTTCCGTTATTTTAATAAAAATAAAATCCAGTATTCCTGGTGGGGCTACAGACTTAACGTCCGGGCCAGGAATATCGGCTGGCGGATTGATTATTTTTGTGTTTCTGCTAAGATAATAAAACATATAAAAAAAGCGTTCATTTTGGAAAAAATTGAGGGTTCTGACCATTGTCCGGTCGGAATCGAAATAAAGATATAAAGTGAGCTCTGATACTATAAAAAATGCCCGAAGATTAATCTTCGGGCATTTGCTTTTTGGGTAATTTTAGGTTAAAGTAAAAGTATAATTAAGTTATTTTTCACTAGCGTGAAAAAGCCGCACTATCCCGCTTAGCGGGACGGCACATACGAATTATTATTATGACTTATTTAATAGTAATCATTTTAGTTTCTTTATCCGCTCTTTTTTCAGGCCTAACTTTAGGGTTTTTTAGTTTGAATAAAGATGACTTGGAAAGAAAAGCTGAGTTAGGGGATAAGCAGGCAAAGAAGGTTTTTAAAATAAGAAAAAATGGTAATTTGCTTCTTTGCACTTTACTTATTGGCAATGTAGCGGTTAATTCAACTTTGTCTATTTTTTTGGGTTCAATTGTTTCCGGGTTTGCGGCCGGTCTTATGGCTACGGTCTTAATTGTTATTTTTGGGGAAATTATTCCGCAAGCCTCTTTTTCCAGATACGCTTTAATCTTAGGGGCAAAATTCGCCTGGTTAGTAAGAATTTTTTTATTAATACTTTTTCCTGTTTGTTGGCCCCTGGCTTGGATATTAGATAAGATTTTAGGAGATGAAATTCCCACGGTTTATTCCAAACATGAGTTGATGAAAATTGTAGAAGAGCACGAGAATTTAAAAGAAAGTGAAGTAGATAAAGATGAGGGAAAAATAGTTAAGGGCGCTTTAAGTTTTTCAGATAAAATCGTCCAGGATATTATGACTCCGCGCACAGCGATTTTTGCTTTATCAATTGACCAGAAATTAGACTCGGCCGCTATTAAAAAAATATTTAAATCAGGGCATTCGCGAATACCAGTGTATGAAAAAAAACTTGATAATGTTGTCGGCCTGCTTTATGTTAAAGATTTAATTTTAAGAGGTAATAGAAAACAGGATTTATCTAAGATAGTTCACAATAATGTAATTTTTACTGACAGCAAAAAACCTTTAGACAGCTTATTTAATGCTTTCAAAAAAACTAAGAATCATTTATTTATTGTGTTAGATGAGCATAGTATGGTTTCCGGCTTGGTGACGATTGAAGACGTTTTAGAAGAGATAATTGGTTCAGAAATTATTGATGAATACGACCAGCATGAAGATTTACGAAAAGTAGCTCGAGATAAAATGAAAAAGAAAAACATAAAAACCGTTTAACAATATGGAAAAATACGACCATAAAAAAATAGAAAGTAAATGGCAAAAAAGGTGGAAGGAGAGCGGATTATATAAAACCAAAGAAGATAAGAAAAAACCTAAATATTATATTTTAGACATGTTTCCTTATCCTTCCGGAGCCGGATTGCACGTCGGGCACCCTAAGGGCTATATTGCTACGGACGTTTTTGCCCGGATGAAGATGATGCAGGGATACAATGTTCTTCATCCTATGGGTTGGGACGCTTTCGGCTTGCCGGCAGAAAATTATGCGATTGAAAATAAAGTCCATCCGCGAGTAGCCACGGAGAAAAATATTAAAGTTTTTAAAAATCAGCTTCTAGAGCTCGGCTTTACTTACGACTGGGCGCGGGAAATAAATACGACTGACCCGGACTATTATAAATGGACGCAGTGGATATTTCTGCAGATGTTTAAAAAAGGCCTGGCTTATCAGTCTTATGAGCCGATTAACTGGTGTCCGTCCTGCCAAACCGGACTGGCTAATGAAGATTTAGAAAACGGGAAATGCGAACGCTGCGGCTCGGAAATTGAAAGAAAGCCGATGCGGCAATGGGTTTTAAAAATTACAGATTATGCCGATAGATTGCTCAATGATTTAGAAAAACTACCGGACTGGGAAGAGTCAATCAAAGAAATGCAAAAGAACTGGATAGGACGATCAGAAGGCGCGGAAGTGGATTTCAAAATTGGGGGAGAAAAGGTTACTGTTTTTACAACCCGTCCGGATACCCTTTTTGGCGCGACCTATTTTGTGATGTCGCCCGAACACCCGATAATTAAAAATGAAAAATTAAAAATAAAAAATAAAAAAGAAGTGGACGAATATATAGAGTCGGCGAAAAAAAAATCTGATTTGGAAAGGACTGAACTGCAGAGGGATAAAACTGGCGTGAAGTTAGAGGGATTGATGGCAATAAATCCGGTTAATAATGAGGAAATTCCAATTTTTGTGGCTGATTATGTGATGATGAACTATGGCACAGGCGCGATTATGGCCGTGCCGGCGCACGATCAGAGGGATTTCGAATTTGCTGTTAAATATAAAATTGATATTAAAAATGTTATAAATCCATATCCTGTTAGTCCGGTAGTATCACATATAGGCAAAATTGGTGGAGACTTTGATCCAACAAAAGAAATTAATAAAGAAACAGCAAAAATTTTAGAAGGAAAATCTGTTTGGTCGGGAGATGGAATTTTAATAAATTCTGATTTTTTAAATGGATTAAAGGTGGGTGAGGCGATCAAAAAAATAACCGTCTGGTTGGAAGAAAAAAATAAGGGCAAAAAGGCGGTTAACTATAAATTAAAAGATTGGGTATTTTCTCGCCAAAGATATTGGGGCGAACCGATTCCGGTTATCCATTGCGACAAATGCGGAGCCGTGGCGGTGCCGGGAAAAGATCTGCCGGTTAAATTGCCGGAAGTAAAGCATTATGAGCCGACCGGAACTGGCGAATCGCCGTTAGCCAATATTAAAGACTGGGTGAACACGAAATGCCCAAAATGCGGCGGGCCGGCCAAACGCGAAACCAATACTATGCCGCAATGGGCCGGCTCAAGCTGGTATTGGCTAAGATATATTGACCCGAAAAATAATAAAGCATTGGTAGATAAAAGACAAGAAAAATATTGGTCGCCGGTTGATTTTTACGTGGGCGGGGCTGAACATGCCACCCGGCATCTGATTTATGCCCGTTTCTGGCATAAGTTTTTATATGATATTGGTATAGTAAATTACCCGGAACCGTTCACCAGATTACAGCATGTCGGTTTAATTTTAGCCGAGGACGGACGGAAGATGAGCAAACGCTGGGGCAATGTTATTAATCCGGATGATATCGTAGAAAAATACGGGGCTGATTCTATGCGCGTTTATGAAATGTTTATGGGGCCATTTTCCCAGCCCTGTGCCTGGAGCACTAACGGGTTGATTGGAGCGAGGAAATTTTTGGAAAAGGTGGCAAAGTTAAAATCCAAAATCGAAAAAATAAAAGGAGAAAATGGATTAAGCAGCCTGCTTCATAAAACTATTAAAAAGGTGGGGGAGGATATAGAAGATTTTAAGTTTAACACGGCGATCAGCACGATGATGATATTGGCAAATGAAATGGAAAAAGCAGAGAAAATTGACATTATTCATTATTCATTATTCATTATTCTTTTAAGTCCGTTCGCTCCTCACTTGGCCGAGGAACTTTGGGCCGGGTTGGGACGCAAGGAGTCTATTTTCAAACAAGTTTGGCCGGAATATGATAAGAAATTGGTAAAAGATGAAACTATAAATTTAGTCGTGCAGGTTAACGGGAAATTGCGTGATACGATTCTGGCGGCGGCTGATATCTCGGAAAAAGAAGCTAAAGAAGAAGCGATGAAGAGTGAAAAAGTTAAAAAGTGGATTGAGGGGAAAGAGGTGGTAAAAATGATCTTCGTGAAAGGGAAATTGATTAATGTAGTTGTAAAATAAATTGTTAAATTATTAAATTGCTTTATTGTTAAATTGATTATTTATTATGGAGGGGGTCAATTACTTAAAGTTAAATAACATTTCCGCTTATAAGATTTCCTTTAATTTATCTAATTATGTTTGGAAAATTGTAATTCATTGGAATTATTTTGAAAAAGATACGGTTGGCAAGCAGTTTGCGAGAGCTATTGATTCAGTCTCGGCTAATATTGCCGAAGGATTTGGACGATATGGCAAGAAAGATAAAATAAAATTCTATCGCTATAGCCATGGATCGATTAAAGAATCTTTAGATTGGAACGAAAAATCCAGGGCACGCAATTTATTAAGTAATAAAGAATATAATTTAATTTTTTGTGAATTAAATAAACTTCCTAAAGAGATAAATTCGCTTATTAAATTCACCAATTCCAGATTAACAATTTAACAATTTAGTAATTTAACAATGAAAGTAATTGACTCGGAAAATATTCCTATAAAAATGTGGCTGGATAAAATTGAGCCGGAAACGGAAAAGCAGGCAAGAAACTTAGCCAATTTGTCCATCGCTTTCCATCACATCGCTATTATGCCGGATGCTCATGTTGGTTATGGCATGCCCATCGGCGGAGTGCTGGCCACAATTGACGCAGTGGTACCTAATGCGGTCGGAGTTGATATCGGCTGCGGCATGGTGGCAGCAAAATCTTTGTTAAAGGAAATTGGAGAGAATACTTTAAAAAAAATTTTAGGGGAGTTGAGAAAGGAAATCCCAGTCGGGTTTAATCACCACAAGAAACCACAGAAGTGGGAAGGTTTTGAGCAAGCGCCGGACGTTCCCATTATTCAGCAGGAATTATCTTCGGCCCGCAAGCAAATCGGCACCTTAGGCAGTGGCAACCATTTCCTGGAAATTTTACAGGAGGTGGGGGACGAAAAATGGGGCATAAAAGGAGAAGGAAATATTTGGCTTATGCTTCATAGCGGTTCGCGCAATTTTGGCTTAAAAGTGGCTAATTTTTATCATCGGAAAGCCCAGCAATTTTGCGAAAGAAATAGCGTGGCTTTGCCCAGCCAGGATTTAGCTTTTTTAGCCCTAGACTCGGAAGAAGGGCGGGAATACTGGCGGGCCATGAAATACTCTCTTGATTTTGCCCGGGCTAACCGCGATTTAATGATGAAGCGGTTTATGGAAATTTTTTCCGACATTACTGGCGAAGAGTTTGTAAATTTTAATAGGCAGCATAATCCGGAAAGCAAGAAACAAGAGGTCTATGTCGGCATCCATCATAATTATGCGGCGCGGGAAGAGCATTTTGGCAGGGAGGTAATTGTCCATCGCAAGGGGGCGACGCAGGCTTTTGCCGGGCAATTAGGAATCGTGCCTGGCAGTATGGGTACGCCAAGTTTTATTGTGGAAGGGTTGGGTAACCCGGAAAGTTTTAAAAGTTGCTCCCATGGCGCCGGTCGGCAAATGAGTCGCCGGGAAGCTAATAAAAAAATATCGGAAAAAGAAGCGGAAAAAGCCATTGCCGGGGTTTTATTCGGACATTGGCACGGCAAGTTTGACGAAGCCCCGCAGGCCTATAAGAATATTGAAGAGGTAATAGAGCAGCAAAAGGATTTAGCCAAACCAATTGTTAAACTAAAGCCGTTGGCGGTGGTAATAGGGAATTGAGTTTGCAAAGTTTTAAAGTTATAAAGTAAAAAGTTAATATAATAGTGGGTGATTAGTTAAATAGTTGGTTGGTTCTTAACCTATTTAACTAATTAACTAAGTGCCTAAAGCATGTTTAAATATTTTAAAGGCAGAATTTCCCAGGGGTTTGTTTCGCTTTATTCCGGCCGGATGGTTTTATGGATTTCGGACGGATTACTGGGTTTATTTTTGCCTATTTTTTTGTATAAATTATTTGCCTTTGATTTAAATAAGGTCATTTATTATTATTTGATCGGAAATTTATTGTATGGGATTTCCGTGGCCTGGGGAGCTAAATATTTAGATAAAGTGGGATTACGGCGGTCATTGCGGATAAGTGTAATCTGGGGAGCGGCTTTTTATTTGATGTTTTATCTTCTTGACCGAAAAATCAATATCGCTGGAGAGCTATGGAATTATAAAGAAGTAATTTTTCTTCTGGCCTTGTCTGTATTTTTCTTAACTCTTAACCGTTTGATGTACTGGATACCGCTTCATACCGATTTGGCGAAATTTACCAGCAAAAGCAACCGAGCAAAGCAATTAGGCTTAATGGGGGCAACGGTCCTCGCCATTGGAGCGGTAATGCCCTTACTCGCTGGGTGGATTTTAACTCATTACAGCTACGACATTCTATTTTTAATCGCTATTTTAACATTTTTTATTTCCCTGATTCCTTTTGCCACTTTGCCGAAAACCAAAGAAGTTTTTTCCTGGAGTTATAGGGAGGCTTGGAAGGAATTTTTTTCCCGCCGGCGGAGAAGAGTGGTGCTGGCTTATTTCGGGGACGGAGCGGAAAGCGTAATCGGCGTTGTCATTTGGCCGATTTTTATCTGGGAGCTTTTGTCCGGAAATTATTTTCAAGTCGGGGCTTTGTCTTCCTTAATCGTAGTCATAACGATATTTTTGCAACTGTCTGTCGGTCGGTTTGCCGATAAAAGCAATAAAAGTAAAATACTTAAATATGGCAGCATTTTTTACGCTCTGGGCTGGATTGTTAAAATTTTTATCGTTACCGCTTTCCAGATTTTCATCACTTCAGCTTACCATAATTTAGCCAGAATTTTTGCCCGCACGCCTTTTGACGCTTTAAATTATGAGAAAACGGCTGATCAGGGTCATTACATTGATGAATATACGGTTATTCATGAAATGGCGATTCAGTTCGGTAAGAGTTTTATGCTGATTTTTGTTTTGTTTCTCCTGCCATTTTTTAATGTTCAGTGGACATTCGTTTTAGCCGCCATCGCTTCGCTGTCTATGAACTTTTTGGCTGACGAAGAGGTGATAAAGAGAGAAAGCATAATAGATTAAGTTTACCGTTCTGTCATTGCTAGTCCCGAAGCTTCGGGACGAAGCAATCTAACGAATGGCTATAATAATATAAAAGAAAAAAATTTAATTAGTAAAAAAGTTAATCCAAAAGAGTGAGGTTTAAGCGAATATTTCCAGTTCATGAGATTGCTTCGTCGTCCCGAGTACTCGGGACTCCTCGCAATGACAAAGGTATGGATTTGCTAAAAACAACCAAGCAACTTTGTAAATTGTATGACATAAAACCTGCCCGGTCTCGCGGGCAGAATTTTTTAATTAAAAAAGAAATTTATGATGAAATTATAAGAGCGGCTAATCTTAAAAAGACTGATATCGTTTTAGAGGTTGGACCGGGATTGGGATTTTTGACTACCAGATTGGCAAAAATCGCGAAGAAGGTTGTGGCCGTAGAACTGGATGATAAGTTAGCGGAAGTTTTGCGAACCAGTTTAATATCGCAGGGGATTTACCATGTCAAATCCGGCGATGCCGGAATTTTGCCTTCGGCAAAATTATTTGACAGGGTAAAAAATGTGGAGGTGGTGAACGATGATATTTTAGAATTTCCGATTTCCGATTTCCGATTTCCGATTTATAAAGTGGTGGCAAATCTGCCATATAATATAACTTCTATTTTCTTGCGAAAATTTTTGTCCGCTGAAAAAAAGCCGGAGATGATGGTTTTGATGCTTCAGAAAGAGGTGGCGCAAAGGATTATTGCCAGTCCGCCCAAGATGAGTTTATTGGCTGTTTCCGTCCAATTTTATGCCGAAGCAGAAATTATAGATATTGTACCAGCTAATTGCTTCTGGCCCAGGCCGGAAGTGGACAGCGCGATTATTAAGTTAAAAGTTAACCCCATGAAATCCCGCCAAGCGGGAATTTTGCCAGAGGCAAAATTATTTCACGGGGTAAACGAGGCAGATTTTTTTCGGTTAGTAAAGATTGGTTTTAGCGCTAAAAGAAAAATGCTAAAGAATAATTTGGCGGCTGGCTATCATATGACCTCAGAAGAAGCGGAAAAAAGGATAAAAAGGGCGGGTTTCAACCCAAAAATCAGGGCTCAAGAATTATCCGTTGACAATTGGATTAAACTCTTGACAACCTCTCCAATCTATGGTAGCGTTAGGGGAGAAAAAACAAAATTTTAAAATAGGCGTCCCTTTAAAAGGGATAACAAACCGAGCTCTTTTCAAACAATCTTTAACAGAAAGAGGGTAGCAAAATGAAAAAGACATCCGCAATTCTCTGCGCTTTTATCCTGCTGCTCGCCATAATGGCTATTTCTTGCAGCAAGGGTAAAAATCCCGTCGCTCCTCCCGACGAGGAAACATATACTGTTACGGGTATAATCCGCGAAGGCGATTCCGGTCTTGCCGGCGTTTCTGTCCATATCACCGGCAGTGGTGTGGACCAAACCGTAATAACCGATTCAAATGGCGTTTACACTTTCAGTGGCCTGGTCAATGGCACCTACGCTATTACTCCTTCGAAATTCGGTTACACATTCAATTCAGCAAGCGCAACGGTGACCATAAGCGGTTCTGACAGAACAGCCGAAACCATCATTGCCACAGAAGCGGTAAATGGATATACCATTACCGGCTTAATCCGCGTAGGCAGTTCTAGTCTTGCCGGCGTTTCAGTTCATATTATCGGCAGTGGTGTGGACCGAACGGCGCTGACCAATTCAAACGGCGCTTACGCTTTTGGTGGTCTTGTCAATGGCACCTACACCATTACTCCCTCAAAATCTGGCTATACTTTTAATCCGCCAAGTATGGGGGTAACCATAAATGGTTCTGACAAAATAGCCGAAACCATCATTGCCACAGAAGCGGTAAATGGATATACCGTTACCGGTATTATCCAGTTATACGATCGTGGTTTTGATGGCGTTTTGGTCCATATTGCTGGCAATGGCGTAGACCGAATGGAGATAACTGACAACGACGGCCGTTACACTTTCGAAGGTATTCCCAACGGCACCTATACTGTTACCCCCTCAAAACGTGATTATTTTTTTTATCTGCCAAGTTTGGAGGTAACCGTAAATGGTTATAACGTATTACTCGGGTACATTGAGGCCATGCACAGGAATATTGTCCATACCGTCACGGGCACAATCCTTGAAGGCAGTTCTGGCCTGGCTGGCGTTTCTGTCCGTATCTCCTCCTTTCCGTTTGACAGGACGGTAATAACCGATTCGAACGGCGTTTACTCTCTTGAGGGTATTATGGATGGCACCTACACCATTACGCCTTCAAAATCCGGTTATAGCTTTATCCCGTCAAGTGTGAAGGTAACTATAAAAGAGGCGGATAAGAACGTAGATTACATCTTTGCCTCCAGGCAATAAAGCGGCTCTCGCGCAATCCTCATTATTACCCCGGTTTCTATTCCGGCAAGGCATTTCAGACGGGGATGAAAAGAGGGGCTCCTGTTTTTTACTAAGAGGGGTAATCTGATTATTTCAGAATACCCCTTTGTTTTTTTCAAAAAAAAGTTGACAATCTCTTAAATCTATGGTAGTATCAAAACAGGCAAAAACAAACTTTTCAAACAAACATTTTCCCTCTTAAAACAGGGAAAAATAATTCGCACATTTTAAAATCACAATATACAGAGAAAGAAAGGAGGAACTAACCATGTTCCGTACTATAATCGTTATTCTTGCGGCGATCGTCCTGATTGCCACTCCTGCTTTTGCCGAAGAAAGCAACTTCACCAAGGCCGAGAACTTCATGAAAATCGGCCGGTACTACGATGTCATCTCCGTTCTGGAAGCCCAGATTCAGTTGAAATCCGATGACGCCAAGGCTTACTTCATGCTCGGCAACATCCACTTGCGGCTCAACAATTTCGCTGGCGCGGACAAAGAATTCTTAGCGGCTGTCACTTT
>Ga0268281_1001146_pt1 | contig 16266 bp, 12 predicted proteins | sample saktaG_10_FD_190134 | JGI IMG/M metagenome (GOLD analysis project Ga0268281, IMG submission 190134) | Saline water microbial communities from Sakinaw Lake, British Columbia, Canada - sak_2011_5_24_50m | ecosystem: Environmental > Aquatic > Non-marine Saline and Alkaline > Saline ... | reverse complement strand
TATGCCTTCGTCGAGCTCCTCGCCCCTTGCCCCACCATCCTCAGGATGGATGCTCGAGGAATCGAGCGCTTCATCAACGAGGAGATGGAAAAGGAGTTCCCGCTAAAAAGGTTCAGGGATAGGTCGAACGAGGCCTCGCCCTTAATCCGGCCAAGGAGTATCGTCTCGAAGGATGCCCTGGACAACGCGTTTGGCCTCGATCACGGGGAGACGATAGACGTCCTCCCCGACCCGACGTTCCAGCAGAAGGGCGTCAAGATCGCAGGCTTCGGCGGGCAAGGGGTTCTCAGCATGGGGCTTGCACTCGCCCAGGCAGCCAATCTGGCGGGGCGTTTCGTCTCTTGGTATCCGGACTACGGGCCTGAGCAGAGGGGGGGCACCTCCAACTGCTCCGTCGTCATCTCCGGCGAGGCCATCGGCTCTCCCGTCGTCGACAGCCCCGATATCCTCGTGGCCTTCAACAAGCCCTCCCTCGACAAGTTCGCACCGAATGTTCGGCCCGGAGGATTGATCATCTACGAGGCTTTGGCAGGCGAGTTCCAGCCGCCGGAGGGGGTCGTCGCAGTCGCCTTGCCCGCAACCCAGATGGCCACGGAAATGGGGGCCGAACAGGCAGCGAACACCGCAATGCTAGGCGCGCTTATGGGCAGAGGAGACCTCGGAATCACACGCGAGTTCTTCGGCCGCGCCTTCGAGCATACGTTCGCGAAGAAGCCAAAGCTGATTCCCCTGAACCTGAAGATCCTCGATGCAGGGGCTTTTGCGGCTCTTGAGAGGTAAGGGGCAACGGGCCCCTCCTTTACATTTATTTTAGAGATCTACACCGCCCTTCCCTCATCAAATCATGCGCATCGCAATGGTTTTAAATAGATAAAGACCATAATAAAAGAGAAGAGTAACAAAGGCGGTGAGTGGGATGGAGAGGAGCTTTTCGATCAAAAAGGAGTTGGTATGGGGCTGGAATGCCTTGAGGGCGAACCTATCGATATTGATGACGATCTTTATCGCCTTCATCATTATTCATGGCATCTTAGGCTATCTGGCTGCGCTTGCCTCCACGAAGCATATAGGGCTTACAATCGCAGTAGGATTAGTCCAGTATATCGTCTCAGCGATATTAACCCTGGGCCTCATAAAGATTGCATTGAAGATATGCGATGAAGCGATCCCAGACACGGGCGACCTATTCAGCAGCTATCCACTGGTCATAAATTATATAATAGCGAGCATATTGTATGGTTTGATGGTGATTGTGGGGCTCATCTTCCTGATAGTGCCGGGGATCTACCTCGCAATCAAGCATCAGTTCTACACATACTTGATAGTGGATAAGGGGATGGGTCCGATCGAGGCGATCAAAGAGAGCGGCCGCATCACCAAGGGAGCTTTGTGGAACCTGCTGGGATTCGTTATAATCGTAACCCTATTGGGAGCCGGAGGGTGGATCGTAGGCCTTGGCCTCATGATGGCGCTTGGCATGGGATCTAGCGGATCGACTGGAGCTTGGATCGTAATAGCCATCATCGTCCTGGCCTTGATCGTCTACTTTGTCGCCCTATCTCTGACGGCCTGGCTTGCGATAGCCCATATCTACAGGACTCTTGAGAGGCAGCTCGCCGATCTTCCGGAGTCAGCCGCTACTCAGGCTGAGTAGAGCAGATCTCTGCGAGATGCCGCCTGAATGCTGCCTCGGCCTCTCCGTCGCGGAGATGGCTTGACGCCACGACGGCTGCCTCAAGCCAGCGGGTCATAAGCTCGGGCCTGCCCTCCAGATAGCAGCCAGGGCGGGCAAGCGACCATGCGTAGAGGCAGACCATCCTGCTTGCGTCCTCGTCTGCCTCCATAGCCATGCAGGCCCAGTCCATGCCCGCGATCATTCCCTCCCCCTCGATCAAGAGCGCCTCACAATTTTCGGCATGCTGCATGGCATAGGCTAGATAGAGGCTTGCAGCTCTACGAAGGTGAGCTTGCATCTCATCGGGACCTGAGCGAAGGATGACGTATCCTCGCACCTCTTCCGGCAGGCTGTAGCGATTGATCGAGGGATCTTCGCCAATTGCAGCCTCCAGTAGGGAGAGTTCTCTCAGCTCCTCCAGATCGATCGACCATCTCCGAAGCCCAGGGTCCTTCTCCGTCATGGGAACGATTGCTATCTTCTCGACAGCCCAGCGGGGAAAGGATGGCGGGAGAGCTGCCAATCGATGCAAGAGCTCCCTCTGGTCAACGCCTATGCCATCGTAGAGGGAATCGATCGACTCCTGAGAGAGGGTCAAGCCCAGGTCACCTCCACATCGTCAGGCCTGTACAATGGAATGACCTTCGACTGCTCGATGGGCGTTACAACCCCGCTCTTGAGCATGATAAGACCAGTGTAAGCGATCATGGAGCCGTTGTCCCCCATGAACCTTTTGTCCGGCAGGAAGAATCGAGCCCCCCTCTCCCGGCACATGAGATCGAGCATCTCGCCCAGACGACGATTCGCCCCAACGCCGCCGACGAGAAGAGCCTCCTCCTTCTCCGCATGGGCCATGGCCCTCTCGGTCACCTCGACGAGCATCGCAAAGGCGGTCTCCTGGAGGCTGTAGCAGACGTCGGCCAGCTCGTGCGCTCTTGCGGCCTCCGTTGCAGCGGTTGCAAGCCCCGAGAAGGAGAAGTCCATCCCCTTGACGGTGTAAGGAAGGGGGATATACCGCTTCGAACTTCGTGCGAGCTCCTCGATCTTGGGGCCGCCTGGATGCGACAAGCCGACAGATCTTGCGAACTTGTCAAGCGCATTTCCAACGCTTATGTCGAGCGTCTCTCCGAATATCCGATACCTGCCCCGGCGCAGAGCTAGTACCTGGGAGTTACCTCCGCTCACGTAAAGGATTGCCGGATCCCTGGAGCCGGTCCGCCACTTTCCAACCTCGATATGGGCTATGCAATGGTTGACGCCTACAAGTGGCAGATCGAAGCGTTGCGCAAGCGCCCTCGCTGCAGTCGCAACGGTCCTCAGACAGGGCCCAAGCCCCGGCCCCTGTGAGAACGCAATAGCCTCCGGCATCTTATCAATCTCCCTCGCCTTGCTCAGAACCGATCCCACGACCTTCGCCATATGCTCTGCATGATGCTGGGCTGCCTCTCGAGGATGGATGCCCCCCTTTGCCGGCACATAAGTGGAGTGATCCTCCGCGATCACATCGTGCTCATCTACGAGGGCTGCGCTTAGGTTCCATGCCGTCCCCTCAAGCCCGAAGACGATCATCGCTCAATCCCCATCAAATGTAGCCCTGCAAGATGGTTCCATGCTCCCCATTCAAGCCGAAGGACGATCATCGATTCATCCCCATCAGATGTAGCCCTGCCCGATGTCTCGCCTGTACCTCATGCCGTTGAAGCGGATGCGACGGATGTTCTCGTAGGCCATGTCCCGCGCCTCGCCAAGGCTTGCCCCCCTGCCAACCAGGGTCAGCACGCGGCCGCCGGTCGTAAATATCCTCTTGTTGCCCTTCGAGTCGAATCCATTTGCGGTCCCGTTGTGGTAGACTATGGCGCCAGGGCCGACCTTATCGAGCCCGAAGATGGGCATATTGGTGTAGTGCTCGCCCGGATAGCCCGGCCGCTCCTCCCCGCCCCCGCTCGATAGCGGCTTGATCACCCTTCCGCTGATCGCGCATACGCCAACGCAGAAGTCCCTGCTCCACGCAAGCTCGATCGATCCTAGATCCCGGTCGAGGATGGCCTCCGAGAGGAGGTAGAAGTCGGTCTCCAGCCGGGGAAGGATTACCTCGGCCTCGGGATCGCCCAGGCGGACGTTGATCTCCAGCACATAGGGCTCCCTCTCCCCGTCCTCCAGAGAGATCATGAGCCCGAAGTAGATCAGGCCCGTATACTCGATCCCCCTTCGGAGCAGGCCGGTTATGGTCGGCCTTGCGATCCTGTCCATGATCTTATCCCGCAGTTCGGCGTCCAGCCATGGATGAGGGGAGAAGCCGCCCATGCCCCCAGTGTTTGGATTGTGATCGATTGTAGGATTTCCGGAGAGCCGGTTGAAGAGTCGTATTGCGACCTCCTCATTGGGCGAGAAGGCCTGCTTGTAGTCCATGGCGGACTCCAGGGGAAGGATCGAATTCCCATCGGTCATGGCGAAGAACATGAGCTCCCTTCCGTAAAGCCTTCTCTCGATCACCACGCGATCCCCGGCCTGGCCGAAGAGCCTCGGATCGACCATGATCCTGTCCACGGCCGAGAGCGCCTCCTCGCGGGAGCTGCAGACGATTGATCCCTTGCCCGCGGCAAGGCCATCGGCCTTCACGACGAGGTTCTCCCCCGGGTTCTGGAGATAGAACTGGTCCACGAACTCCCGAGCAGCCGATGGATCATCGAAGTTCCTGTAGGCGGGAATTGGAACTCCCATATCCCGAAGGAGGTCTTTCGCGTAACACTTGGACCCCTCCAGAATCGCTGCAGCCTTTCGAGGGCCAACTATCCTAATTCCCGCCTCCTGGAAGATATCGACCATCCCATCGGAGAGATATCCTTCCGGGCCAACAAAGGTCAGGTCGATCTCCTGCCCCTCCGCGAACTCCAGAAGTTGGGGGGTAGTTCTTGGGGCGGCGCCCTCCACCGCCAAGCGACACTTATCCATCGTTGCGCTGCCGGCGTTTCCCGGCGCGACGAAAACCTCCTTCACTTGACCGCTCCTCGCAAAGGCGTGGGCTATTGCATTCCCCCGACCTCCCGAATCAACAACCAGAACCTTAGCACCGGACATGGGAACTCACGCGGCAACCCTTCTTGGATGACTATAGATAAGCATATTTATAGATCGTATCCCCCCATTAGCCCCTTGAACATGCCAGATATCCATAGCAATGGAAGGGAGTCCCTGCGGCGAATCGATCCGGTTCCAGGGGACCTATATGGCCATTCGGATATGCATAAAGATATAGAGAGAGCCACAGGTGATGGTTGAGCTATGTACTCTGAAGAGAATGTGCTTAACAAGATTCGTGATAACAACGTGGAGTTTGTGAGGCTACAGTTCACAGATATCCAGGGAATAGTAAAGAACGTTGCCATTCCAGCCAACCAGATGGGAAAGGCATTGAAGAGCGGAATCTCCTTCGATGGCTCATCCATCGAGGGCTTCGCGAGAATTCAGGAGTCAGACATGGTTCTGAGGCCTGATATTCAGACGTTCAACATCCTTCCATGGAAGGCTCGCGACGGAACAAGCGTTGGCAGGTTCATCTGCGATGTACATCATCCAAGCGGCAAGCCCTTCGAGGGCGATCCCAGAAACGTCCTCAAGAGGGCGCTTGCCCAGGCCAGGGAGATGGGATTCGATATGAACGTGGGGCCGGAACTGGAGTTCTTCCTGTTCGAGAAGCAGAACGGCTCGGCGACAACGCCCCACGATTACGGCGGCTACTTCGATCTGGGCCCAGTCGACCTCGCGGAGGACATCAGAAGGGAGATCGTAAAGGCACTGATCTCCATGGACTTCACCATAGAGGCCTCCCATCACGAGGTGGCGCGCGGCCAGCACGAGATCGACTTCCAATACGACGACGCCCTTCGAAACGCCGATAAGGTTGTGACGTTCAAGTATGTGACCAAGACCATCGCCATGAAGGAGGGGCTGCGAGCCACATTCATGCCAAAGCCGGTCTATGGCGAGGCAGGATCGGGGATGCATACCAATATATCGCTCTTCCACGGCGGGGAGAACGCATTCTACGATCCTCAGAAGCCCATGAACATCAGCGACCTTGCTCGGTACTTCGTAGGAGGAATGCTGGAGCACGCGATGGCAATTACAGCCGTTGCCAATCCGCTCGTCAACTCATACAAGCGCCTGGTATCGGGCTTCGAGGCTCCTGTATACATAAGCTGGTCAGGACCCAACCGTTCATCCTTGATCAGAATACCATCAGGCCGAGGCCTCTCCACCAGGCTTGAGCTCAGAAGCCCGGATCCATCCTGCAATCCATACCTGACCTTCGCCGTTGTACTGGCGGCAGGTCTCGATGGAATCAAGAGAGGGCTCGATCCAGGCGATCCGATAGACTTGAACGTCTACGAGCTCTCTCCTGCCGAACGCGAGGCCCTGGGAATAGGGCTCTTGCCATCGAGCCTCAAGGAGGCCCTTGAATGCCTCTCAAAGGACTCGGTCATACGCCAGGCCCTTGGCGAGCATGTATTCGCCAACCTCGTCAGACTGGGAAGGCTGGAATGGGATATGTACAACGAGCAAGTTCACCCCTGGGAGATCGAGAGGTATATAAACATCATATGAGTGGATCGGATCCTTCAGGATCGATCCTTCTTTTTTCAACAGCCGGAGAGGCTCTCCAGGGAGGCCGTCCGAAAAACTTATAAATACCTTCTGCAGAGTACGGGCCGGGCCGGTAGCTTAGTCAGGCAGAGCGAAAGGCTCTTAACCTTTAGGTCGGGGGTTCAAATCCCTCTCGGCCCGCTTAAGGGGCTGTGGCCTAGCCAGGTAGGGCGACGGGCTCCAGCGGTATATTGATGATGAGCAACGGGTCTGCTGAGGCCTCTCGACGGGGAGGTCGTTGATGATCCGTTGGAGCACTGAGATGAGGTTCCAGCCGATCTGGGCTGGATTTCAGTATCGGAGAGACCCGTCGATCGTGCGTTCGAATCGCACCAGCCCCACGTATTTTTCTGAGAGGAGACCTTAAATAATTCGTCTTCCTTTCTGCCCCCCATGTACAGGGAGATCACCACCAAGTGCTGGTCAATTCGCGAGGTCAATAGGAACCTCATGGATAGGAAGTCCCTCGTGGATCACTCTATCAGATACCTCAAGAAAGCCACCACGGAACTGGCGACGATGCTCAACGACCAAAACGCACGTGAACCGGGGGAGATAATCCAGGTGACCGATGGCCAGGGCAAGACCAGGAGCTTTACCATCGACGAGGTGGCGGTGATGCTCAAGGACGTGAAGAAGATAGTGGAATTGAACCTCATCGATAACATCGATCGCTGGGCCCATGAGAAGATTAGACCGATCATCTAGGGCTTGAGGTCCCCCACGACAACCGCATACCGCCCTTGAACGGATGATCGGCGCCTCAGAACTCATAGGGCTCATCATCCCTTCAGGCTCATCGCTCTCATCATAGGCGCCATAGACGGAGACAACCGCCAGCATATTAAGCACACTACGCAACCGACCTATTGAATGAGGATGGGCGTCCATGTATCGATCGCCGGATCGATCGATAAGGCGGTCGACAGAGCGTTGGAGCGAGGATGCGATGCATTCCAGATATTCTCCCGCAACCCGCGAGGCTGGAAGGCCAAGGATATCTCACCCGAGGTCGCATCGGCCTTCGCACGCAAGCTCGAGCGCTCAAAGATGACACCAGCTGTCGACCATATGCCATACCTTCCCAATCTGGCAAGCCCAAAGGAGGATGTCTTCGAGAGGTCGGTCGAGGCCTTGATAGGTGAGCTCGAAAGATGCCGTCTATTGGGAATACCATATCTCGTCACCCATCTGGGAAGCCATCTGGGGCAGGGTCGCGAGGCTGGGTTGCAGAGAGTCGTCTCTGCGATATCAAAGGCCCCGGACTTTTGCAAGACGATTATCCTCCTCGAGACGACCGCTGGAACCAAGAACAGCATCGGAGGGGTATTCGAGGATATCGGGGAGATCCTGGAAGCCCTGGACCGCGACGACGTCGGAGTGTGTCTCGATACCTGCCACATCTTCGCTGCCGGCTATGAGGTCAGAACGGAGGATGGATTGGAGATTACGATGGAGCGTTTCGACGACTGCATTGGCCTTTCCAGGCTGAAGCTCATCCATCTGAACGACTCCAAAGGGGGCCTCGGCTCGCGAATGGACAGGCACGAACATATCGGACTTGGGCAGATCGGGGAAGAGGGCATTCGATCCATCCTCCGCCACGATGCCATAAGGCGCTGTCCTGCCATTCTGGAGACTCCAGTTGACGAGAGAAGGGATGATCGAGGAAACCTGGAGGCAGCGCGAGGCCTCTTGCCCTCATAGGCCGATATCGTCTCGATCTCGATCTGGATCCTAGGCCGCAATCTCGAAGAGGTTCTGTACAACCAACAACAAGGCATCGCTGGATATGGGCTTCACCAAATATGTGTTTGCCCCGAGATCGTAGCTCCTCTGTATATCGTCATCCATATTCGACGAGGTCAGCATCACGACGAAGATCTCATCGAGCCGCTCGTCCTTCTTCAACCTTCTGAGGAGTTCCATCCCCCCCATCACAGGGAGGTTGATATCCAATAATAGCAAGTCCGGCAGATCCTCTCCGGCATCTGCCACTCTGCATAGGGCCTCCAATGCCTCCTGGCCATCCCCAGCAGTCTTAAGCTTTGAGTCCAGCTTGCAACGCCGAAGCACCTTCTTCGTCAGGTAGACGTCCTCTGGATTGTCCTCAACCAGCATGATCTTGATATCTCGATGCTCCATCTTCTCTTCACCAACTATGACGAGGGCATGGCCATCTCCCGTTCGGCCAAGCCAGGCGTCCTCAGAGACTCAGTACTAACAACAAAAATACTTTTCCCATTGACAACGACGATTGTCCATTCGCGAGCATCAGCGGGGAATTATCCTCGGGTCGACCGAGGATCGAGATAAAAGTGCCACGCGGCTCAAGGGCACATCTGCCACCATCTCATACCCGAGATGAGCTGCGAGCTTTCCGGAAAACTCCATAATCTCACCATGGCCCGGCATCGATTCCCTCTCCAAACGGTCGCGGGAACGTCCCAAGTGCATATATGCCTTCACCTCCACGAAGTCAGGCCGTGCAGTCTCCAGGAGCTTCGCGAAGCCCTGGTAATCCTCGATATTGTGGTTTCTCGCAAGCGTCAGCCGCACGACCGTGCGGCTTGGGTGATCACTGATCAAGGAGAGGCTCTCAAGTATCTTATCCCAAGTATCCTCTCGAGGATTGGAGACCCGACGGTGATGATCCCTATCGATTGCGTTCAGGCTGACGTAGAGCTGGGTTGGCCTGACCCTTGCCAGCACATCCGGATGGCTTCCGTTGCTCACAAGAAAGGAGGTCATGCCCCTCCTATTGATCTCCTGTATCAGGCGATCGAGATGGGGGTAGAACGTGGGCTCTCCCATGAGCGATATGGCCACATGCGCGGGATGGCGTGCTTCCTCCAGCCGGGCCATATCGACAACTGGCGATCCGCCATAGCCCGAGATGAGCTTCATCTGTTCTCGAAGTATCCCGTCCAGCAGCTCGTCAGGCTCCAGCCATTCGCCGGGAAGGGGGATATTATCGTCAACAGGCCGCCAGCAGTGGAGGCAGAGATGGTTGCAATGGAGCGTAGGCGTCATCTGGACGCATCGATGGCTGGATATGCCGTAGAAATGGTGCTTGTAGCACTGATCGCCACCCCTCAGCGAGCGGTTTAGCCAGAGGCAGGGCTTAACCGCCGCGTGGCCGAACAGGTGGTACCCCTGCTTGGATAACGATTTCAGGGTTGGATCTGCCTGATTGCTCATCGGCCTTTATGGGGCATGTTAGGGCTATAAGATTGTCGGGCAGCCGACCACGCGAAAAAGGGCACGATTCTCAGCTGCAAGAAGATGTCCAGAGCCCCCCTCGCCAGCTCGCCGAGCCCTTCGCCTTTGCCTTGCCTCCAGGCTGGCTACCCATCTTATGGTGGAGATAGACAGCATCATCCGTCTTCATAGAGAAGCACCATATCCCTTTCCGCATACGGCCGGATATATGGACTGAGGGCGCTCTCGCTGATGAGCTCCACCTTTCGGCCTAAAATCCTGCCAAGCTCCTCTTCCAACCCAAACCACCTCAGCCCAAGGGCTGGCCTTTCGCCGGGCGGCAACAGATCCACGAGGATATCGATGTCGCTCTCGTTCGAGTAGTCGCTTGCTGAGATAGGCAGCCCCCAAGGCCCAGGCCCCACAACTCACCCGATCCGCAAGCGCCGCCGGAGGGGGAATCCGGCAGGGGCTCCTTTAGGGATCGCCGCCTGCATTCTCGCTGTAGGACCCGCGTGTTACCCACTCCATAAACCAAGGATATTTTTATAAATAGAAGTCTATATTTAATTTCATGAATAATCCTATTTCTTGCCGTTCTATCCAGTCTAGTTTTTGATATTGACAGCAAAAGCTATATATGAAAATGATGAATGAACTATATGAGGAGGTATCAGCATCATAAAGCAATCAAGTTTGATGATAGTTTTTTTGGTTTTTTCATTTGCCATTATCGCCTCTGAGAGCTTTGCGGAAGGGATTAATGATGATTCTGCGAGTGCATCAGGGGCTTTAGCAGCTGCACAGAGCCAGTCAGTCAGCCAGATATTAACAGCCGACGATAAGAGCCGCTCCGGCACCGGATCGGCGGAAAGGTCGAGTCTTGAGATGGTCACGAACAGAAGAAAGGTCTTAACGGAGAGCTCCACTCTGGCCGATTTGGCATGCGAGGATGTCGTATCTCCCCAGCAGGAGAGCGTTTTAGTTGTTCAGGCTGCAAATGGTAAATCCAGTGCATCCGCAACTCAGCAGAATGACTCAGGCTGCGAGAACCAGGAGATCGGCCTGAGCTATAAGGACTCCATGCAGTGCTGGCCTGAGGTCGCACAGCCGCCAAAAGGCTCTCCGAATATCGTATTCATCGTGCTTGACGACGTTGGATATGGCCAGATAGGCTGTTTCGGCGGGCCGATCCAGACCCCCAACGTCGACCGGCTGGCAGAAGGCGGACTGCGGTACAACAACTTCCATGCCACGGCAATGTGCTCGCCCACCCGGGCATGCCTTCTCACAGGCAGAAACCACCACTCCGTGGGCATTGGCGCGATTGCAGACATGCCGACAGGCTATCCCGGATACAGCATGAACCTCTCGAAGAATGCAGCCACAATGGCTGAGATGCTCAGGGTTAACGGCTTTAGCACCTATGCCGTTGGCAAATGGCATCTTGCGCCCGGAAATGCCCTCACTGCCATAGGGCCCTTCGATAACTGGCCGACAGGCAGGGGATTTGAGAAGTACTATGGAGTTCCAGGACACGAGACCAACCAGTGGTATCCAGACCTCGTCAGCGGGACGACGAGGGTAGACCCGCCGGCAACGCCTGAAGAGGGCTATCACCTCTCAGAGGACCTGGTAGACCAGGCGATAGGGTTTATAAGCGACGGACAGGCTGTGCGGCCAAAAAGGCCCTACTTCATGTATCTGGCCTTCACTGCCGGGCATTCTCCTCACCACGCCCCCCAGGAGTACATAGACATGTATGCAGGCAAATTCGATCAGGGCTGGGATGCGGTCAGGAATGAGACGCTCGCCCGGCAGAAGGCTATGGGCATTGTGCCCGAATATACAGAGCTTCCTGACAGAAACCCAGGCATACCGGCATGGGACAATCTCAGCGCCGATCAGAAGAGGGTCTATGCCAAGGAGCAGGAGGTATACGCAGGCTTCCTGACCCACACCGATGCCCAGATCGGCAGATTCCTGGACTATCTGGATGACACAGGCCAGCTCAACAATACGATGATAGTCTTCGTATCCGATAACGGTGCAAGCATGGAGGGTGGAACCAATGGAACCTCGAACTTCTACTTATACATGAACGGCATTGAGGAGAACCTGACATCTCTGCTTTCCCATATCGATGAGCTGGGAGGGACGAAATCGTACCCCCATTACGCTATGGGATGGGCGATGGCAGGGAATACGCCCTTCAAGAGGTACAAGCAGAACACCCACGAGGGCGGAATCCGGGACCCCATGATCATCTACTATCCGGCGTTGATAGAGGATGGGGGAACGATAAGGGAGCAGTACACCCACGCCATTGACGTCGTGCCCACGGTCCTTGAAGTCCTGGGCCTGGAGGCGCCGGAGATCTACGACGGCTATGCTCAAAAGCCCATCGAAGGCGTAAGCTTTGCAGAGAGCCTCTCCGACCCGGATGCAGAGACTGGCAAGTACATACAGTACTATGAGATGATAGGCAACCGGGCTCTATGGTACAAGGGCTGGAAGGCCACAGCATTCCACCGGCCGTCATCGGGAGGCGACTTCGTCAACGACACCTGGGAGCTATACAACACCACAGAAGACGTCTCAGAGGTCCATAACCTCGCATCCGTTTATCCCCAGAAGCTGCGGGAGATGATAGAGCTGTGGTTTGACCAGGCGGGAAAGTACGATGTGCTGCCTCTGGATGACCGCACTCATGCCAGGGTCTCACCATTCCATATAACCGGCGTCTTCACATTCTACTCCGGCACGGAGAAGATCCTCGATCCAATGATACCCGATACCAAGGATAGATCCTACAACATCACGGCTTATGTTGACATGCCCGAGTCGGGCGCAGAAGGAGTGCTCTTCTCCGTAGGCGGGCGCTTTGGCGGTCTCTCTCTCTTCATCAAGGACGGGCATCTCGTCTATGAGTATAATGCCATAGGACTGCGGCACTACAATGTCGTATCCGACTGCGAAGTCCCGACTGGCCCATCGGTTCTGAAGATGGCCTTCGAGAGGACAGGCAGCCACAGAGGCACCTCCACTCTGTACATCAATGGAGCGAATGCGGGCAGCATCGATGTCGCAACGCAGTCTGCGACCTATTCATTTGAGGAAGGCCTTGAGGTGGGCCGCGACCCCCAGACGCCTGTGACCGATAGCTACGAGAGCCCGTTTGAGTTCAACGGGACGCTGGAGAAGGTGGTGCTGGAGGTAAAGGAACTGGAGCAGAATGCTTGAGACTTGGGCTTGAGAATATCGAATAACGGGCCGCGGCTTGGTGCCGGGGCCTAAAGACATTTTTTTGCGAGAGTCCTATCCCGCGCATTATTCAACGTATCGATTGTAAGCCCCCGGCCCTCATCCTCCCTCCACGATTGCAATCTCCTCCTCGGTCAGGCCGTAGAGCCGATAGACCACCTGATCGATCAGCCGGTCGGTCTCCTCGATCCGGGCGATGAGGGGGCAAGAGGATCTCCTTGGAGTCCTCGAACTCCCGGCGCAGCGACTCCTGGAACCTGCGGCGGGATGCGTCCTCCGCAAGCCGCCGCTTGTTCTTCTTCAGGATCTCGACAAGGGACTCAGCATAATTTTCCAAATATATAATCGTTTGGCAGATAAGAACTAAGTATGGGTTTCCGGGGACCCGCCTTCTCTAGCCAAGAATTTAGCCAAGTCAAACGGCGGCAGCGCACCCCATGCAAAGCTACAAAGTATTTATTTAAAGATGGTTTTTATTAGATTACAAGTTATATATTATATTTTTTAATTTAAAAAGTTCATCATCTGAGATTTCATGTTCAACCACTCAATGCAGTTCAACAATCTGACTGCCATCATTGACGAAAACCGATAAATCCAAGATCCCCTAAAGGACGTCCAGATGCTAAGGATCGTCCTCCTCTCGATCGTCCTACTTGCCACAACCGAGGCGAGCCTCGGGGCGGAGGGGCCAGCCGTTGTGGAGATCCCCTCCCTGACCCCTGTTCATGCGAGCGAGATCATCGATAGGATGATGTCCAACCAGGCGGTGGAGTACAAAAAGGTCATGGTGGTCGGCAACCTCGACCTGAGCGACCTTGATCGGCCGATTGCCCAGACCGTGAAGATCACCAACTCGACCTTTCGAGACGATATCACCTTCGACAAGTCGACGTTCAACAAGGGCGTCAACCTGAGCGGATGCACATTCCTCGGAAATGCAAGCTTCGCCGAGGTCCAGTTCGAGGGAGATGCCAACTTCGCAGCAACCGACTTCGCAAGGCCTGCCGACTTTCGGGTGACCAGGTTCGAGGGGCTTGCAACCTTCATCTCCGCCCACTTCCGCGAGGGCGCCTCCTTCGGCTACTCCCAGTTCGCCAAGATCGCGATCTTCGCCCAATGCATCTTCGACGGGGAGGCAGCATTCCCAAACGCCCAGTTCAATGGCGACGCCATATTCCTGCAGAGCCGGATCGAGGGGGATGGCGACTTCCAGCTGGCCCAGTTCGCAAGCCTCGCCTCGTTCTGGAACGCCCGCCTGGGCGGGGAGGCTGACTTCCTCAATGCCCAGTTCCTGGGAACGGCTAACTTCGGCAACGCCACATTCGCCGGAAATGCCACGTTCGTTGGAACGCAGTTTTCCGGAAACGTCGTCTTTCGCGAGGCCCGCTTTGGGAAGGACGCCTATTTCGGCCTTGCCAACTTCGAGGGCTTCTCCGACTTCACTGCATCCCGCTTCGAAGGCCTGGCCATCTTTGCGGTGACCAAGTTCGCGGATAACGCCCGTTTTCTGGACTCCAGCTTCGACGGCCAGCTGGTCCTGGAGAGTGCCCGCATCTACTCGATGCAGCTCGATGGCGCAACGTTCGGTCCAAAGGCCACGATCACGTTGAAGGATGCCGACTTCACCCGCCTCATGGCCAGATGGAATGCGATAAAGGACCGCCTGGTCTACGATCCCACAGCGTACCTCGCGCTCGTGAAGAACTATCGAAACCTCGAGTGGAGGACCGATGCAAACGACTGCTACTATCGTTATCGTCGACTGAGCCAGGCCCAGGAGGGACTGAGCTTCGCAAAGCTGAACGACCTCATCGCCTGGCAGTCATGCGGCTACGGCGTGCGTCCCAGCTACACCATAATCTGGTCGGTCATACTGATAATCCTCTTCGGCCTTGCCTACTGGGGAGGAAACGGCATCAGAAAGAGGCGCTTTGGAGAGGAGGAAGGGGGAGGAGAGGCGCGGATCTCCCTCGGCGACGCTATGCACTTTTCCGCCATGACGTTCACCGCCCAGTCGCCGCCGAAGCTCTATCCTGTGGACCTCTACAAGCACGTCGCTATGGTGCAGGGGCTCCTCGGATGGTTCCTGCTTGGCCTATTCGTGGTCGTCCTGAGCGGAGCGTTGATAAGATAACTCGATTGGGTCATCGGGAAAGTTGATATATGAGATCGCTATAGGTGAACGGCGAGGGCGTGTGGCCTAGCCAGGAACCTGGTCACGGCCTAGTTCCCTAGAAGCGGTCTGGTCAAGGCCAGACAGCTGGACAGGACATGGCGGCAGCCTCCTAAGCTGTAAGTCGGGGGTTCGAATCCCCCCACGCCCGCTAAAACATATTTTTGTCGCTCATGGAATTATCTTCGATATCTCGAGCTCCAATATATCCTGAGCCCCCGCCTTCTTGAGCCGCGGAATTAGCAGGTTCACCTGGGACCTATCGACCACGCTCTCCACTGCATAGAATCCTGAGTTGTAGAGCTTGGAGATCGTGGGATTCTTCATGCTGGGAAGGACGGAGACCACCTCGTCGATCCTGCCCTCAGGGACGTTCATATCCAGAAGGACGCACCCCCGTGCCCTGATCACGCCCGAGATGAGGGTCTCTAAGGCCAGTATCTCCTCGCGTTTGGCAGGATCAGCCCAGCTCTCCTTGTTTGCGATCAGCTCTGAAGTGGACTCCAGTATGACGTCGATGATCTTCAGGCCGTTCTTTACGAGCGTCGATCCTGTCTCCGTCAGATCCACAACGACGTCGGTAAGCTCTGGTACCTTCGCCTCCGTTGCCCCATAGGAGAACTGGATCTCGACAGGAATGCCGAGACCCAGGAAGAACTCGCGAGTAAGCCTTGGGTACTCGGTCGAGATCCGGCTCCCTGGAAGGATCTCCTTGGCGCTCGATATATCCAAGCCCTCCGGGACTGCCACAACGACCTTCACCCTCCCCGGCCCCTGCTTGCCGTAGTTGAGCTCCGTTACCGTAACCACATCCGATCCGGACTCCTTGATCCAGTCAGTGCCGGATATCCCCAGGTCGAAGTAGCCCTTTGCCACGTAGCCAGGGATCTCCTGGGGGCGCAGGATCTTTATCTTGCCGATTCGAGGGTCGTTAACCCTTGCGTTGTACTCCCTCTCCGTCCTCCTTATCTCCAAACCCGCCTGCTCGAACAGGTGCAAGGTCTGGTTCAACAGGCTGCCCTTGGGAACTGCAATATCTATCATGGGGAACTTCCTTGAGTTGGAGGCAATAGGATCATATATTTTTGCCTTGTGCTCAGCCCAGGCCGAAGGGCTGGGCGGAAAGACCAGGCCGAAGGGCTGGGCGGAAAGACCAGGCCGAAGGGCTGGGCGGAAAGACCAGGCCGAAGGGCTGGGCGGAAAGACCAGGCCGAAGGGCTGGGCGGAAAGACCAGGCCGAAGGGCTGGGCGGAAAGACCAGGCCGAAGGGCTGGGCGGAAAGACCAGGCCGAAGGGCTGGGCGGAA
>Ga0268281_1001142_pt1 | contig 16276 bp, 10 predicted proteins | sample saktaG_10_FD_190134 | JGI IMG/M metagenome (GOLD analysis project Ga0268281, IMG submission 190134) | Saline water microbial communities from Sakinaw Lake, British Columbia, Canada - sak_2011_5_24_50m | ecosystem: Environmental > Aquatic > Non-marine Saline and Alkaline > Saline ... | reverse complement strand
CGCAGTGGCTGCAGTGGTAACCACGGTTGGAGGTGGAGGTGGCGTGGTGAAGGTCATATTAGCTCCGTATACAATTACTCCTCCGGAAGTCACCCCACGAGCCCTGTAGTTATAGGTGGTCAAAGAGGATAAACCGGAGATCGCTCCACTGATCGGTGTAGTAGTCGTTCCTGTCACAGAGGAGGGAACCCCTGCCACCGAGCTGCCATAGCTTGTGGTCAGTCCGTAATCAAAGAAGCTGTTCACGATCAGAGTGTTGGCGTTGATCGTCCCGTTCAGCGTGGCGGTTGCAGAGGTGATAGCTGTGGCGGCTGATGTGACAACAGCGGGGTTTGTTCCGAACTCATAGGCTCCCATATCCGGAGGGTTCGTGCGTAATACACCTGTGATATCGGCTGGAACGGCAGTAAGATAAGTACCCAGATTATTCAGCGCTAAATTTGTCGGATGCAGATCAGTTGCAGAGACAAAGGTTGGATCGATATTCTTTGATCCGGCATCTTTCAAAGTAGCTGCTTGCCAAGCGGCAAGTGTGGTGATATCGCTGCCAAGATAACCCAGTACACCGGGTGTCCCCGATACAAAATAATTGTTGTAGTCGATATCCGTAAAGGCCGCATTGGTTGTGCCGCAGTAAAGGGCATACGCTTTATCAGTGGAACTTCCGGTGTTGTCGTAAGTGTTTACCAGGATGTTATCCCTTGCATCGATGGCTGTGGCCGAGGTTCCGATATAAAGAGCAGCAGCGATAGTGCCGGAAGAATATCCTGCATAGGTGCCGGAGAGGTTCACCGAGTTGTGATACACGTTGACACCCCCCGTCGCTCCTTCAATACCAATACCAATGCACCAGTAGGTAAGAGAGGCGTCACTGGTACACATGATATCGTAGACCACGTTGTTGATCAGGCTGATATTGCTCGCGGGGAGGCCTGTGACAACATAGATGCCCCTGGCTCCATAGCCACCCGTATTGCTGTTCAGCAGGGTCCCCACCTTGTTGTTCTTCACCGTAACTCCGGTAGTGGTGCTGAATACATAGATACCGTAAGGAATACCTGAACTCGAAGTGGACAGGTCGGTGATGGTGTTTCCGTCTATGGTGACATTTGAATTCGTGAGTGCGGATGAGACCGCAATCCCTCTTGGTCCTGTTGAAGTGCCGCTCATAGTATTAATCACATTGCCCGTGATGGCACTGTTGGTCGTACCGGTAGCAAACCAGATCCCGGTCAGGTTGCCAGCATCAATAGTGTTGGCCATATTTCCGATGGTGTTATTCGAAACAACCGCTCCATCAGCCCCCTGTACATAGATCGCACAAAGGCGGATCTGGTTGGTGGCGTCGGAAAGATCGTTCCCGGTAATCAACAGCCCGCTTCCGTTACCCGAAGCAACAACCGCGTTGAAATAGATACCGATATAGGCTAACTGAACGCTGTTGTTCTGGAGGGTGATGTCGTTGAAGTAACCGGCAGTTCCGTCCGATGATGTCAGTACAAGCGCCGATGAGGAATTGATCCCGTTGATCAGGATAGTGTTCTTGATGGTGAATTTTGTCAACGGGGTGGATCCTGTAGACCCGGCAAAAACAACCTGGGGCGTTGTTGCACTTGTATTGTTGATAGTGAGGTTTTTCGTCGTTCCACCTACGGCATTGGATCCGTCAATTATGGTATTTGGGTTGAGTACCCTGATCAGGGCGCTGGCATTGGCCGAACCGGTAATCGCTACAGTGTTTCCTGTCGCGGGTTTGATTGTCAGGGTATTTACCGCACTGGAGCCCGGATTCGCATTGATCACGATCGGGAAGGTTTCGGAAGCCGAATAGGTTGCATCCGTAAGCCGGAAGGTGACCGCACAGGTCATCTCTTTGTTATTGAAGTCGGCGATGGCAGCCGTCAGGGTCGTATAGGTCTGTCCTGTTCCCACGTTAAAAGTTCCGCAAATGGTTCCAACGATCGTATAGGTATAAGGCGTTGTCGGAGGGGTGGAACAGGCGGGTGGATTTGCTGTAAAACCACTGGCTCCGGCAGATGGATTGGACCCGATATTTGGAGGGGTGTAATTATCCTGGGCAACGACGTAATAAGAAACCACATCGCCAAGCACTACACCGCCGCCGAAGGTGAACTGATACTGGTTCCCGACTACCGGTAGATTGGCAGCGACATTCTGCCATGCGCCCGTGTTGATTTTATAGTAGAGCCTGGGAAGACCTGTGCCGGTGGTTGGAACGCCCGAGGGATCCGTGATGGTGGTCGTCAGGGTCCGCGGAGTTGTGGAGGAAGTATTCAGGAATGGGGTATAAGCAATTGTCGGAGGATTCATGTCTAAGAATAATCCGGCAAACTCATCCGCTCCGATATCCGGCGCTGTTGCAGGAGAAAGCGCATTATTTGGATATCCGGGATTCGGATAGCGGGCATGATCGTCATAATCTGTTGTGATCGCAACAGGTGTTGAAATGGTTGCCCCGCCGCTTTCGCATTGGGTTGCTATCGTAGTGGAGAGATGTAGATCATACGGGGTTGTTGCTACATTGACAAACGGTGGATTCTCAGTCACAGAGGCGGCATCCCGTCCGCTACCGATATACGTTTTATAAGCAGCCAGGGTTTGCTGTGGATTTGCCGGAGTGGTTGTTCCTTCCACGTAAATTAAATTGGTTGCGGAAGGGGTGCCGGCATAAAATAGATTGTTGTTTGACGCAGTGGTATAGGCCGTGGTTGAGGGAGCTGAAACATACCTGAATGCGGCAGCATTGCCACCTGTAGGTCCCGGCGTAGATGTATTCACGAAGATGTTGTTACGAGAGGTTACGGCAGGAGCCGTACTTGATATATATAAGGCGCTGGTACCAAACGTAGTGGCTGAAGTACTTGTTGCATTCAGGTAAACAGTATTATAGAAGAGGCCGATCGTGGTCCCTCCGGCCACCCAGATCCCGTGATTGGCAGTCGCACTGGTGGATGCCGGAGCATTCAGATCATAAATATAGTTGTTGTAGATATTCGCAGTGGTGATGCCGGTGAAATACATGCCGTAGAAGTATCCGGATGCACCAGCCATGCTGACTCCATATAGTTTATTTTTATAAACACTGAAAGCGCCCGCACCGGCCACGTAAATCCCGTAACAGTAACCGTATCCCGTGGCGCTGTTGACGGTCAGATTATATATGGTATTTGAATAGTTTAATCCCATGTAATACCCATACAGTCCGTAAATATATCCGTATCCAGAGGAGGAATTGGTGATAGTCAGGTTGTAGACGGTGTTGTCGTAAATCGAATTCGTGGCGACTCCCGTACTGGCCGGATATGAATAGATGCCATATGCTGCGGATCCGGAAGTATAGGAAGTAGAAACAGTCTGGTCATGGACGGTGTTGTTGTAAACCATCTGGGAGACGGCTGAGTTTGAACAATAGATACCGTAATTATAGCCGGAAACAGATGTCAGTCCCGAAGCATAATTGCCGAAGACGTTGTTGTCATGGATGGAATAGGTCCCGCTTCCCGCCAGATTCATGCAGTAGAGATAGCAGGTAGATCCATTCCCGGTGCGGCCGTTATTCGAGATGGTATTATTGTATACATTGGCTGTTGTGGTTGCCCCTGAAGTAGTGTAAAGAAGATAATTGTACGAGCTCCCGGCAAGGACGTTATTGTTCACTGTGTTGCCGTACATATTAATATTGAAGGCGGTGGCTGCATTGTATATCCCATAGAAATAGGGAGTTGTTGCCGTTGGGTAAGTACAGTTCTGGAGAGTATTGTTAAAGATATCCAAGGTGTTGGTGGTCCCTGATGTTCCGATCCCCGAGTTATACATGCCGTACATGTATCCGGTAGTCCCGGCGCTGACCAGGGTAATGGTATTCCCTGAAAATGTGGCATTGGCATTTGTGGCCGTACCGCCATATATGCCATAAATAGCTCCTGTTTGTCCGGTGCCTCCGTTGATGCTGTTGTTGGATACAGTGAGGTCATTCTGGTAGGCCACGTAGATCACATAGGCGGTAACAGATCCGCCTGCAAAATTTGTAAATGTGTTGGCTCCGTCTTTCCCGACCTCATTGCCCTGGTCGTAATACGTATAAGGCGATGCATCAACCCGCCCATAGAGGTAAATCCCGCCATAGACATCGGAGAAGGTGTTGCTGTAGAATTTGTTGCTTGAATTGGTGCCACTTGGGGCAGTCACAACGAGCTGAGTGACGGAGGCATTGGTATGGTTGTTTGAATAAATGCCATAGGTAGCGGTATAAGCCTTATTCAGTGAAATTGCGCAGTTTTTTATTGTGACATTCTGGGAGCCGTCGGTAGCGGAGGCTTTTAATACAGCATATCCCCATTCCATCCGCGTGGTAGCGGTGGTATTGGCTGCATTCTCCTGGATGCTGATTCCGTCGAAGGTAATGTAGTCGGTTCCCAGGAGGCAAAAGATATAATCCATGGTCCCGGTTCCGGGTGTTCCGGCGGTGACCATTGGGTTGGCTCCGGCGCCGCTCTTCTGGAACACAATCGGATTGGCTGTTGTTCCGGTTGCGGTAATCAAACCGGCTGTCACCGAAGATAAGGTCTCTGTGTATCCGGCAGCTACATTAAATGTAACCCCTCCTGTTCCCACACCCAGGGCATTCAGGTCGGTTATTGCTGCGGCGAAGGTAGCATATCCGGTGGGAGGTGTTCCCGGGATAGCTTTCGGCCCGGTGAGCTGACCATAGGTTATTCCTGTGATGATCAGCGCCAACAATAGTAGTAAGGATTTTTTCATGATGTCTGATTTGTAAATTAACATTGTTGATTTATTCTGGTTTTATTTATGTTTCTGATAAATGATAAGTTGCTGATGCAACTCCTCAATCTTATTGTACAATTTTGCAACCTCCTCTTCCTGCTGCAGTTTCAATGCTTTCAATGAATCGTTAAATTGACTGTTGCTCGTTAGCTTTGATCCGGAGGCGGTTTCCACAATCCGCTCCTCTTTTAACCGGTAATAGGATCTCTCCAGTTGAAGTTTTTCGGAAAGCAAACTCTCATATTCAAGACGGTTCTCATCAAGTCTGGCTTTTATAAAAAGATTCCGTGAATAGAGAAAAATGGAGAACCCGATAAACAGGAGAGCAAGGATATATCCTATCAGCGAAGTGATATTTAAGTTCGTGGATTTCAATCAGGAGGAGATCGGAAATATTTGACAACAAAGGTATTCCCGTACGGTTAAAAGCAAATGAAAGGCAAATTAAAAAGCTGTTAACTGGTGGTTAAAATGTGATTAAAAAGGGAGGGCATAGGGGAGTGCTCAGTCCATGAGAATAGGGAAACGGAGGATGAATTCCGATCCGGTTCCTGGTTCTGGATTCATGGTAATGGTCCCTCCATGAAGTTCTGTGATACGCCTGACAAGAGAAAGACCCAATCCGCTGCCCTGAATTGCAGCAACATTCTTCGCACGGTAGAATGGTTCAAAAATAAGTTCCTGCTCCTCTATTGGGACTCCGACACCACTATCCCTGAAGCTGATCTGAATCTCTGAACCCGGATGTTGCAGGGTTACATGAACTTGTTGATCGCCGGAATATTTACATCCATTCTCCATGAGATTCAGAAACACGATCCTCAGCAACTGGTCATTCCCTTTTGTCGTCAGGAGTTGCTCTGTTTTTGAATCCCCTTCAAAATCGTCCTTAAAATGAATCATGACCCGATAGGCAGGATGAGCCTTGTTCAACTCCGACTGGGCTTCCCAGAGCAACTCATCCACGCGGATTGCCTCCATTGGAATTTGATAGGATTCTGAATTTGTCATGGTGAGCAACAGCAACCGGTTTGCCGTATTCCCCAGGTTAATGATATCTTCAAGCACCGACTGGATTAACCTGACATACTCTTCCCGGGTACGTTCTCTTAACAGGGCAACCTCCAACTGCCCGCTGATGTGGGCAAGAGGGGTACGGATCTCATGGGATGCATTTGCAATGAAGCTTTGTTGAACCTTGAATGCAACTTCCAGCCGCTCCAGCATCTGGTTGAACGTTCGAGCCAGCCTGGCGATCTCATCCCGTCCGTTTCCTTCATTAACCCGCAAGTGTAACGTGCTTTCGGTGATTGAAGGAACTTCATCCATCACCTTCAGGATTGGCCGTAAGGCTCTGTTTGAGAATAACCTTCCGGTCAGGTAAAGAATGAGCAGGGAGGCCAGAAATACGATCATCAGGATGTTCCGGAGGTTGGAGAGCTTTCGCATTCCATAGATATCGATGGCTCCGGCAATTACAACGAAACTGCCATTGGTCCCAAGGTACTGGAATCCCACTACCGTATACCTGCCCTGTTGTATGTCGATCAATTTTTTATCACGGATGTAATCTACAAATAAAGGAGTGATCTGTAACTTCGAACTGTCGCGGCTGGAGAATACCTGGTTGTCTGAATCATCGAAAATGTGGATCTCTTCAAAAGGCATTGTGGAGAGGTTGTTTTTCTCAATCAGTCGAAGGATGTCAGCATCAACGCCTTCAACATCAAGGAGCAATTTTGCCAGCGTCGAGGCTTTATTCTCGAGACGCGTATTAAAATCCTCCTTCCATTTGAGCTCTGAAAAGATATAGATGGATAGTTCCGCAAGGATGAGGATAACAGCTACGATCACTGTAAACTGCAGGGTTAGTCGCTTACGGATCTCCATTTAATCCTGCTCCAAAATGTAACCATGGCCAATCCGGGTGTGGATCAACTTTATTTCAGACTCTTTATTGAGCTTTTTCCGGAGAAGATTGATATACACATCCACAACATTGGTTCCGGTGTCAAATGTGATATCCCAGATCTTCTCGGCAATCTCAGGGCGCGAGACAACCCGTCCGCTGTTCCGCATCAGGTATTCAAGAAGAGCGAACTCCTTGGCAGAGAGAAAGATCTCCCGATGATTGCGGAATGCCATCTTTTTATCCAGGTCGAGCTCAAGGTCGCCTGTTATAATAATATTTTTCGACTTTGTTTCAGGTTGAGCGCCCCGCTTAGTCAGAACCTTAATACGGGCCACCAGCTCTTTGAACTCAAATGGTTTGACAATGTAATCATCGGCGCCAGCATCAAAACCTTCGAGTTTGTTTTGCAGCGAGCCCAATGCCGTAATCATGATTACCGGAGCCTTAGGGTATCTCTCCTTAACCAGTTTACATAACTGGTTTCCATCAACAAAGGGTAATAGAATATCAAGCAGATATAGGTCAAACGGTTCTTGATCGATAATCTCCTGGGCTGCTTTACCATCCCCGGCTATCGCTGTTTCAAAGCCAATCTCTTCGAGGCCCTGTTTCAGAAAGGCGACCACTTTGGGCTCATCTTCTACAATAAGAATTTTCATATCAGTGATTTCGGTAAGATAAAACTTTGAAATTCAGAACGAAAATACAGAATTTTTAATTCGTAATTCGTAATTCGTAATTCGTAATTGTCACATAACGTTCCCCTCCATAAGGTACTCCTGCACATATTCCCGGATACCTTCTTCAAGTGAAGTAAACTGGTATTGAAATCCGATAGAGCGGAGTTTATGCATGTCAGCCTCTGTATAGTATTGATACTTATCCCGGATATCAATAGGCGTGTCAATAAATTTAATCTCCGGCTCCTTCACCATCGCTGTGAAAACGGCATTGACCAAGTCGAGGAAGGTTCGGGCCTGTCCTGTCCCCAGGTTATAAATTCCGGAGCCCTTTCCATGATTTATCACGAACAGGAGAACCTCCACTACATCTTTCACATAGATAAAGTCTCTTAACTGTTCGCCATCCCTGTATGCTGGATTATGTGACCGGAAAAGTCTCACGGATCCCGTATCCCTAATCTGATTATATGCGTGAAACACTACCGAAGCCATTCTCCCCTTGTGGTATTCATTCGGGCCGAACACATTGAAAAATTTCAGCCCGTACCAGAATGGGGGACTCATCTCCTGATTTAATACCCACTTGTCAAACTCATTTTTGGAGACGCCATAAGGGTTGAGGGGTTGGAGTTTTGGGATCAATTTTTGATCGTCAGTATATCCCAGGGAACCATCTCCGTATGTGGCGGCTGAGGAAGCGTATACAAGTGGAATTTGATACTCAGCACAGAGATTCCAAACCTCCTTTGAATAATTCAGGTTGAGCTCGTCAAAGACAGCCATGTCAAACTCAGTGGTATCAGTACGGGCTCCGATATGAAAGACAAATTCCACCAGCTCATGATTTTTCCGGAACCAATCCGCAAACGCCCTACGGTCGATAGCCTGTTCAAAAGCTTTGTTCTGCGTGTTACGAGCTTTCTCCGGATGAGAAAAGTCATCAACAATCCCAATCTCTTTGATCCCTCTGTTATTTAGTTTTCCAACAAGACAACTTCCGATAAAACCGGCAGCTCCGGTGACGATGATCATATGTGTGTGATTTTGTGGTAAAGGTAATGAAAAGGGATAAAGGGACAAAGGGACTAAAGTTGCGTTAGATCGATAAAAAAATGCAGATACTAGTATAACATTTTGATCATTAAATGAGGTTATCCCTCTTTGCTCTGTCCCTACTCCCAGAATCTGACCAACTCCTCTAATCCTTCACGTTCCTTCAGAATTTGCAAACTCCCATCTCGCCAACCCAGTATCCTTGGTGTTTGCCGGCTATTATAACGCGACCACATCGAAAATGTATATCCTCCCGTATCGTGGATCACAATGTAGTCACCCTCTTCCACAACGGGGAGAATCACGTTTTTTGCCATGATGTCGCCGGCAAAACAGAGCGGCCCGGCCAGGTTATATGGATTGCCATCCTGACCCTCTTTTAAATTACCTCGTGCATCGAGTACACTGTACTCATGTTTCCAATCGGCAGGATTCAGGCACTCCCTCACAAACAGATCAGCCCCCACATGGATCATTGCAGTGTTGATGGCAGGATCCCGTTTGATATACTCTACCCGGCTAACTGTCCAACCACTATTCACATACACCCATCTCCCGAATTCGGTAATAATCCTCCAGGAATCTTTCTTTATTTCACTATTTCGCCATTTGGCTCCGCCGAGCTCCGCTTCGCTCTGGTTCACCATTTCACCATTTTCCTGGTGCGAAGTGGGGCCTCTGTCCCTCCGTTCCTCGGTCCTTTCAAATAATTGCGGTGTACGCTCCTTCAACGCCGCCACGTAATCTTCCATCTTAAGAGGCATCGGATCATAACTGTATGATACTGGAAATCCCCCACCGATGTCGAAAATATCAACTCGCTTTTCGCTTTTCGCTTTTCGCTTTTCGTTTACCTCAAGTATAAAATCATAGAGTACAACCACGCCCTCTACAAGCATTTCCATTGAGCAACCCTGGGAACCTACGTGAAGATGAACACCGGTTAGCCAGGGATAATTGGCAAAGGCCTCCTCAAGCTCATTCCGGCTGGATTTGATCGGGACGCCAAATTTTGAATACTCTCCGGCAACACTCGATTCGAGAATGGTTCCCACCCCTACCTGCGGATTGATGCGGACACCAATGGAAGAGGAGGAAGAAATGTTTTCGAGTAGAATATTTACTCGATCTAGTTCCGTAAGATTATCACAATTTATATGGATTCCCTTCTCCAGCGCAAACCGCAGATCGGGAACGCTCTTTGCAGGGGAGTCAAAAACAATCTGATCAGGCCTGTAACCTGCTCTCAAAGCAATTGTGATTTCTCCTATGGTTGCAGCTTCCAACCCGGTTCCCAGTTCCCGGGTAAATTCCAGAATCCGGAGAAGGGGATTTGATTTGATTGCCAGCCCGTGAAGTGTATTTGATGGAAAACAGGATTGGAGATAGGTGATACGGGATGCGAGATAATCAAGGTTATGGAAAAGTACAGCAGAATCTTCTTCACGGATCAGACCCTCTTGGAGGGCTTGCCTGAAGAGTGTCGAAATAGTATGCCGGGGGATGTTTTCAATCATAAATATCGATCAACGTTTGGATTGCCCTGCTCCCATCTTCGCCAAGGTCTAGCGTAAACCTGTTCACATAGAGATTGATATGCTTACGCATCACAGCTTCGTCCATCTCCTGTGCATGAGCCTTGACAAAATCCATCACTTGTTCAGGATATTCCATGGCAAAATTTACACTTTCCCGCATGATTCGGTTGAGTTTTTCAAGGTTCTCTTCACCCAGGTTCCGCTTGGCGATGATACCGCCTAACGGGATTGGACTATTGCTCTTCTCCTCCCAAAACTCACCGAGATCCAACAGTTTTACCAACCCCTTTTGTTCATATGTGAACCTGTTTTCATGGATGATGACACCGGCATCAACTGCGCCCGATAAGACTGCATCTTCAATCTCAGAGAAAAGCATAAACTCCTTCCGGGTTATCATAGGATAAGCTAAACTGAAGAGAAAATGTGCCGTTGTATGTTCCCCCGGTAATGCAACACGTATATCGGCTATTTTGCCTCCGGCATTCGTGTCATTGCGAGCGAAGCGAAGTAATGGTATCCGGCGTCTGGCAATCAGCAAAGGTCCGCTCCCGAATCCAAGAGCACTGCCACTCTCAAGCAGCTCGTACCTGTCTCTCAGAGACAACCAGGCATGGAAACTGACCTTGATCATATCGATTCCCCCCTCCATTGCCCACATATTTAGCTTCTCTATATCAGCCAGCTGATAGTCGAACGAGAGCCCCTCGAGATCGATCCAGCCATGAACCAGGGCAGCGAAAATGAACGTGTCGTTCGGACAGGGGGAAAAGGCAAGGGAAATCATATTCAATTACGAATTACGAATTACGAATTACGAATTATTTTAGTCATTAGGCCAGGAGGTTCCCACCACAGTTCTCATTCCTTCATCTCCTCTAAAATCTCCACCAGTACTCCATCCAAGTTCTTCACGGCCAGCCGGATCTCCCACTTCTCTTTGTCCCGCTCGCCTACATAGTTCGACACGGCACGGATCTGGGCACATGGGATCTTCTCAACCAGACAGCTAAACAGGAATGCAGCTCCCTCCATGCTCTCCACATCGGCAGGAGAACGTTTCAGCAACTTTTTTATCCGAGCAGGATCTGTCTGCATCATGTTGACAGTATTTCCTGTAACAATTTTTAACCGATCAATAGATTTCAGCTTCGGAACCAATATGTTTATTAGTTTTCCATCTTCGAACGGATACTCATCAGGGGGCAACAGCCCTAACTCAAATAAACTCCTGAAGGCGTCATCCTTATCAACTCCCTGCTCTGGAAGTTGCTCTTGAGTTACATGAAGGACGCTTCCTATCGTAACTTCAGAATTATACGCTCCACAGATACCGGCATTGATAGCAACATGATAAGACCCTTCCCGAATCCTTTTTCCCATGTAAAAGGCAGTATGAAGCAAGCCGATACCGGGTGCCAGCAGATCTACCTGCAGCCGGCCCATATTGAAGTGATACAGATGGTTAGGAATTACCACAACCGGTTCACTTCTTTTAAAAAGCTTTTTCACTTCAAAGAGGGTGGCCGAGACAATCAGGATCTTCATGGAAACAAAGATACGTACAAAATTTATTGTACATTTGAACCTTTTAACACAAATCCAACGACCCAAACATATGGAGAAATTAAAGACCACCCTCAGGGATTCAGCAAGGATGCGCTGGTCGATAATGCTGCTTGTCAGTTTGCTAATGGCGGCAAACTATTACTTTTATGACGCCCTCTCACCATTAAAATCTATTCTTCAGGAACACCTTCACTTCAGCTCGCAGGATTATGGCATTGTAGCTGGTTTCTATGCCTTCCCGAATACATTCCTCCTGATGGCAATCCTTGGCGGGATCATCCTTGATAAGATGGGGATCCGGCCCACCGGATTGCTCTTCGCAGTCTTTATGCTGATCGGTGCTTTTCTCACTGCATACGGCGCTACCGACTATTTTAACGGCGGCGGTTTCGGATATGCATTTCTCAACTCTTTCTGGACAGGCTACTCCCCAGGCCTCAAGATGATGGCCCTGGGTATGCTGATCTTTGGTTTGGGTGCCGAGACGAGCATCGTAGTGATCAGCAAGATCCTGGTGAAGTGGTTCAAAGGATACGAGATCGCCCTGGCCTTTGCGATCAACCTCGGGATTGCCCGGGTTGGAACAGCCCTGGCGTTCAATTTCTCCCCCCGTCTGGTCATGCCCGATTTCTGGACTTTTCCGATTTGGTTTGCGGTGATGCTTCTCCTCATCGGGTTTCTCTCTTTCCTTATCTATACCATGTTTGATGTGAAACTCGACAGGCAACAACAGAGCCGGTCGTCACTTCTGGATGAAGAGGAGAAATTCAAACTCTCCGATCTTTATAAACTTTTCACAAACAGGTCGTTTCTCTTCATCACTTTTCTCTGTGTCACCTTCTACGCTGCAGTCTTCCCATTCCTGAAATATGCCCCCGACTTCTTCTATCATAAATTCGGCATCTCGCGCGAATCAAGTGGTGATATAGCCTCACTGCTGCCCTATGGAACAGTAATATTTACACCGCTTTTCGGCTGGTTTGTTGATAAAAAAGGAAAAAGCGCCTCGCTGATGATCTACGGTTCCCTGATGCTTGTTATCATTCACCTGCTCTTTGCCTTTACCACATTTAATCCTTATGTCTTGATGGTATTGCTGGGCATTGCCTTCTCCCTGGTGCCGGCAGCTATGTGGCCTTCTGTTGCCAAGATCGTACCGGAATACCGAATTGGAACCGCTTATGGAACGATGTTTTCGTTGCAAAACCTGGGTCTCTTCGCCGTCCCAATCCTGGCAGGATATCTCCTCGATGTTACAAATCCAGGCATCACTCCCGAAGCAATCGAAGCGGGAGCAAACCTGGTGTATACGCCAACAATCCTGATGTTCGTCGGGTTTGGAATATTGGGATTTATCTTTGCTCTCCTGCTGAAATGGGATGATAAAACTTCAGGATACGGACTGCAACTTCCATCCAATGCACAATCGGCACCCAAAGATTAGTGTTGAATATGTCAAACAAGTTTCTGACCGGATTGTTTTTCATTGTTACTGTAGCTGCTCAGGGCCAGCTTAATAGTGGAGGGACTCCGTGGAGTTTTAACCTTGACACACCGCAACCCCTGCCTGTTGACCTGGTCTTAGCTGCGCCTGACCTGGATGCTGTTGCAGCGGAAGATCTCCTTTACCCGGTACCTTTCCGGTTCGCAATCAATTTGCCGGTAAATGCTGGAATAAGTCCACAGTTGGCAGTTGGCAGTGGGCAGATGGCAAATGACAGCATCTGGCTTTTCACCATTCAGTCTCCCGGAGCCAAAGCCCTCACGGTTTATTTCGACAGGTTTAACATACCCCCTGGAGGCCGTCTTTACCTCTACAACAGAGAAAGGTCCAACTTGCTTGGAGCATTTACTGATCTAAATAACAACGACGCAGAGGTGTTTTCCACAGCATTGATCCCTGGTGATCAGATTACGCTGGAGTACAACATGCCAGCACAAACTTCCGGCTTCCCAATGTTGCATATTTCTGAAATCGCTTACGCCTATCGTGGTGTTCCAGAGTTGACCGACCGAACGGGATTTGGTTCTTCCGGCCTTTGCGAAGTGAACATTCACTGTGAGGAAGGCGACCTTTGGCAGGACCAGCAGAAAGGAGTTGCCCGAATCGGAGTGAAAAAAGGTGGATCCACTTATTGGTGTTCAGGCTCGTTGATGAATAATACACGCCAGGATAAAACGCCGTACCTCCTTACAGCCGATCATTGCGGGAAAGGCGCTAAGCCATCAGATTACAACCAATGGATCTTCTACTTCAACTACAACTCCCCAACCTGTGAAGATCCTCCCATCGAACCAGGATTCAGGGCATTGACGGGCGCAGAGGTGAAGTCTAAGGCAGGCGATGTGTTTATAGGGGGATCAGATTTTTTATTGTTATTATTGAACCAAACGGTTCCCGACACATTCGATGTGTGGTTCAATGGCTGGAACCGGGAAGATATCTCCAGCCCTTACGGAGTGGGGATTCATCATCCAATGGGAGACATCAAGAAGATTTCAACCTTTACTGCTCCTTTGATCTCTGCAAACTGGGATGAAAATGGCGAAATGACGCACTGGCAGGTAACCTGGGCCGAAACCATCAACGGACATGGGGTAACCGAGGGAGGCTCTTCCGGATCCCCGATCTTTGACTCCACAGGAAAAGTGGTTGGAATCCTGACTGGCGGAGAAGCAACGTGCGATTCTGCTAACCTGGACAAACCTGATTACTATGGCAAGTTCAGCTATTCCTGGGATATGAATGGCACAGAGATAACAGAACGACTCGACCACTGGCTTGATCCCGACAATACCGGTGCGATGGTTCTCGACGGAATTCCCCTTATTATCCCGGAACCTGAAGTGAAGCCAGCTGACCTAATGATCTATCCCAATCCGGCATCCGGCATCCTTCATCTAAGATCGACTCTCTTTCAGAACCAGGCAACAATCCGAATTAACCTGTTGGATTCGTGGGGCAGGAGTATTGTCACTTACATGAAAACCGTTGATAATTCAGGTCATCTTACGTTGGATTTATCATCGCTTCCCAATGGTTTTTACCTGATCAGAATTTTCCCGGAAGAGCAGTTTCTTACCGGAAGAATCATTAAACTCTGAAAGAAACCACCATGCATTCATCCCTTCTGGCATCGGATCACTCAAAAGAAGCCCTTCTGATTGCCGATAAGGTGAAATCAAAAATAAGATTGACATCGGAAGAGGGACTCTGGCTCTTCGAACATGGAGAGTTGGGATGGCTGGGAATGCTGGCAGAGATTGTCAGGCAGCGAAATAATGGGAATAACGTTTTCTATATCCGGAATTTTCACATAGAGCCTACCAATGTCTGTGTGAATAAATGCCGTTTCTGCTCATTCTCTCATCACTTCAGCAAAGAACAATGGGAACTCTCGTTGGATCAGATTCTCGAAAAAGTGAGTAGCCAACCAGCCGGGGTAACGGAACTTCACATCACCGGGGCCGTTCATCCCGGACGGGATCTTTACTATTATGGCAACATCCTGAAAGCGATCCGGAAGCTTCGGTCAGAATTGCATATCAAGGCATATTCAGCCGTTGAGCTTGACTACATGATCACCAGGTCTGGCGTGTCATTTCAGGAAGGGCTCATCTACTTGAAGGAGTGCGGACTGGACTCGATCCCTGGAGGTGGAGCTGAGATATTTGATGAAACGGTGCGTCGGGATATCGCCGGGATGAAGTCCTCTTCAAAAACCTGGCTGGAGATCCACGAAACAGCTCATCAACTTGATATATCCTCAAACGCTACAATGCTTTACGGTCATCTAGAGACCTATGCTCACCGGATCGATCATATGGGGAGATTGCGTAAGCTTCAGGATCAGACAAAAGGCTTTAACGCGTTTATTCCGCTAAAGTTTAAAAATTGGAATAATGAGATGGAACAGCTTCAGGAAGTGGCCATCACCGAAGATATGAGGAACTATGCTGTATCCAGGATCTACCTGGATAACATCCCTCACCTGAAGGCATATTGGCCGGCAATCGGCAAGCAGAATGCCCGGCTTTCTCTCGCGTTTGGCGTCGACGATATGGACGGCACCATCAACGACTCAACGAAAATCTACTCCCTGGCCGGCGCCGAGGAGCAGAGCCCGGTATTTACCGTTTCAGAGATGCAGGAGTTTATCATGGAAGCAAACCGGAAACCCGTCGAGCGCGATTCACTCTATAATACCCTATGAAACTACCTGCCTTTGTGTGCCTTTGTGTTATCCTTTGAGTCCTTCGTGGTTAGGTCGTTTAATCTCTCTCACAATCCGCTCACGTACAACCTCCGCCAACTCTTTCGGCTCCATCCCGTTGAACGCTTCATATGGGATCGGATCAAGAATTTTCACCCGGAGATTATGCTGTTTGGAGATCAGGAAACCCCCTTTGCGGATAGCCTGTGAAGTGCCAGTAATTACGATTGGAAGGACGGGAAGATGTGCGTCGATGGCCAGGTGGAATGCTCCGCTTTTGAATGACTGAAGACGCCCGTCTTTTGACCGGGTTCCCTCCGGGAAGATCATCATGGAGTTTCCCTTCAGCAGATCTCGCTTCGACCTCTCCATCATCTTATGCATACTTGATTTCTTCCCTCGCCGCAATGCGATATAGCGGTTCATCGCCATATTCCAGCCCAGGAAAGGCACGAAAAAGAGAGAGCGTTTGGCCACCCACTTGAAATGAAGCCGAAGGGT
>Ga0268281_1001140_pt1 | contig 16290 bp, 20 predicted proteins | sample saktaG_10_FD_190134 | JGI IMG/M metagenome (GOLD analysis project Ga0268281, IMG submission 190134) | Saline water microbial communities from Sakinaw Lake, British Columbia, Canada - sak_2011_5_24_50m | ecosystem: Environmental > Aquatic > Non-marine Saline and Alkaline > Saline ... | reverse complement strand
GCAATCGCCATGAACCTGCGGAACCGCATCTCGCTTACCGTTATCTCTTTTGCTCTATATGCGTCCCCGCCAAAGGCGATATCCACCTGCCGTTCGGGTCTGCTGACGATGACGAAAATAGTGAACATGAGCGCCAGCAAAAAGAGGGTGATCGTGTAGGGCGTGAAATAAACGAGCTCATCGCCGAATTCAAGGATGTAGTAAGGGATACCGGCAAGGTTACTCATCGCCTTTCCCCCACATCGTCCCGACAAGGGACATCTTCACCGTTACCTTGAGCACGATCCCCACAGCCGCACCCATGAGCGCGACATACCAGTACTGCGGCAGGAACATGAAGACAAAGAATGAAAAAATCCAGATGGCCCATGAGATCCCGCTTGCCATCTCCAGCAGGTTGAGTTCTTCTTTGTACCCTCTTGACATGAAGAAGAAAACAAGCCCGAGCCCTGCAACACCACCCCCGGTGAAACCGGACAGGATGAGCCCGTATACGACAAGGAAGATCGAGATGATGAGCGGTGCGTCCGCCTTTGCAATCACTTCAATATTGAGCCCTCGTACCGGATTGGCGCTGATCCGCTCCTTGGTACAGTAGATCTGGGAAAGCGCCAGCAGTTCTGCGATGCCGACGGTAAGACCCGGCAGGATCAGTGCTTCAGCAAGGTCAGTCCCAAGGAGGGCGATTACGGCGAGCAAGATGATTTCAACAAGGTCGATCAGGAGCAGCTTATGCAGGTCATCCCCTTCAACTGCAAGTGCAAGGAAGGCGATCACTCCCCCCGCAAGCACAACAAGGAGTCCGTAGCTGTACTGCCCCCACATCATGACCCCTTCCTGTACAGGTATGATGCGACAGCAAACGCGATGAAGAGGATTGTCGCCTCAACAACCGTGTCAAGACCCCGGGTGTTATACAGGATTTCGTCAATGATGCCACCCGGGTGGGCAACGATTGTGGTGCCAAGGTGGCAAGTAACCTGGGAAAGGAAGAGAGAAAATGGGGTAAGGTAGGTTGTTACCAGACCCGCAGTCGGGGAATAATCGGGATACTGGGCACCGATCTCAACCTGCGTGAAGGGAGGACCGCCCCGGTCGTACGGGTCGAGCGTGCTGTTCCGGTCGAAGGTCTTTGGATAGAGCTGGGCGGTGTTGTACTGGATCGGGAGGAGGAGTACCCCTAGTAAAATAATGAAGGCGCAGGCACCTGCAAAAAGGGGCACGATGTTTTCATAGTTGCAGAGGTAGTGGGAGATACGGCGGATGATCATCCACGGGTGCCCCCTTCTTTTTTCTGTACTACCCGGACATAGATGAACGTTGAGAGTACTGAAATTGCTCCGAACGTAAAGAGTGCGAGTGCCTCGTTGTACGAGAGCATGACAAGTAAAAGCCCCCAGCCGGGTATCTCGAGATTGATGAGCCGGGTGAGATAATCTTTGGGACGGGGGAATGCCGCGGCAATTGTCCCGATGACAAGGATCGCAAGGCCGATCAAAAACTCCGGTGCATACCCTGCGACCGTCATGCCGGTACCCTCCGGCAGACCATGAGGATAAAAATGGTGGAGAGGGGGGCGATCAGGGCTGTGGCGGTGGCAACGTCAAGCAAACCCCGGTCGATAATGAACGGGAATATTCCTGAGATCATGAGGGAGAGTGAGATGAGCTTGTCAAACGGATCGCGCTCAAGTATCGCTGCTGCCGTTCCGATGAAAACAAGGGCAGTGCAGGCAACCATGACAACCTCATTCATCTTTTTTGATCCCTCCTGCCCATGTGCTTGCGATCGCATTGGACTCTAAGGTAGACCCGACAAAATACGCTGCGGCGGCTGCAATGGTGATCGGGTGCGGGAGCAGCAGGGCGATGATCCCGGTGACTGCAAACGACAAGACATTGAGGAACGGGAGCTTGCGCATCGTGTTTCTCTGGAGAATGATCCGCAGGGCTGCATAGACGGCAATGACAGCACACACATAGATTGCGATCACCGGCATCCCCTCAGCCATCTGCACCGCACGCTCCAGAAACGGGCAATAAGCCTGCTTGCATGCACATGCGAGATGCCCTGTATTGTCAGGATTGCAATCACCATGCCGGCAATAAAGTCCGATGCGGCGAACCCAATCTGCGTCGCACCATACACAATGAAGGTCGCAGTGATGCACCCGGTTGTGCCCGCATAGCCGGGATCATAGCAGATCCGGTTGCCTGCATAGACGAGCACTGCGGCAAAGAGCCCGCCAAAGAACCCGGCGCAGAATACCCCGCAGCTGGCAAGGAGCGTTCCCGCCGAGGCATCCGGCGAGCTGACGATGTTGCCCATCATAAAACCGCCATTGAGTGCCCCGCCCCCTTTCTCTACTTCTTCTGCAATCGCTGTCGCGCCACTAACCCCTCCGCTCTCCGGTAATTTGAAGAAAAGATCGATTATCATGAAGTTTAGCCAGCAGATCACGGCAGCGATAAGAATGCGGGTGGGCTCATCGAGCATGGGACGTCCCGTAACCGATTGATTACCAGTGTAGCTCAGTATGTATACTGCATTAAGGTTGTGTTATGTACGATACTGATTGTTGCCAGATATAGGAAAATTCCTGACAACCATATCGAAAATTTCATTCCCTAAGGTTCGCGAAGTTTACCGGGTGACAGTTGCCTCGAATCCTTTTGCAAGCCCCATGATCATAATGATCACCGGCACGATTTCCAGTCGCCCGAGCCACATCAGGAAGATAAAAACCCATTTGATGGCTAATGGGCTGAGTGCGGTTATGTAGCCGACACCCAGACCGACATTGCAGAGTGCTGATACCTGCTCAAAGACCACCTCATCGAGCCGGAACGTGGTGATATAAAGGTGCATGATGAGGATTGTCGAAAGGAAGATGGTGAGCACATAAAGCACGATTACCAGCATGTTTTTGGATATTTCAAGCTCTGACAGCTCCTTTGAGAGTGTGCGTCCCTCGTGCTTAAACGGGATAATCACCATGCTTGATACAAAAAACCGTCTGAACCACCATCTGACGCTTTCATAAGCAAGGACAACACGGTTCACTTTGATACCGCCGGCAGTGCTGCCCATTGCACCACCGATCAACATCATCATGGTAACGACCGCAACCGGAATTGTTGCCCAGAGATGGATGCTGGAATTCTGCAGACCGCATGTGGTGAACCCGGAAATCGCACAGAACACCCCTTCCCGTATCGCCTGCCCGATCGGGAGATTGTTGAAGATATAGAGGTCAAGGGATGTGATCGCTGAACCTATGATGGCGATGAGCAGGAGCACCTTGACGACCGGGTCCTTGAACATCGCGGCAATTTTCCCATGGTACATCAGGAAATAGATCTTAAAGGGCATTGCACCCGCCAGCATGACCGGGATAAGGAGCAGTTCCAGCAACGGGTTGTTGTAATATGAAACACCTGCATTATGAATTGAAAAACCCCCGGTAGCTATGGCGACCATCACAAGGTTGAGCGAGTCCCAGAGGGGGATACCGGAGAGCATGACAAGACCAGTGAAAAGGAAGGTTAAAAAGAGGTAGATTACCCACATGCGCCGCCCTGTCGAGACCACGTTGGGCATCAGTTCCTCAGACCTGCCTTCGGAACGGTAGAGACGGAAGAGCGTGACCCTTGTTTTCCTGCGCAATGAGATGCCGAATGCGATAATCCCGATCCCGCCTATCCACTGGGTAAACGATCTCCAGAAAAGCAGGGTATTGGGCATGGTGTTAAGGGATGTCATCATCGTAAAGCCGGTCCCCGTCCATCCGGACATCGCCTCGAAAACGCTGTCGGTATACGATATATGGAGCCCGAAGAAAAAAGGGAGTGCCCCCACAAGCGCAATGGCAAACCACGAGAGCGCGACTGCAACAAGGGTGACCGAGAGCGGGGGGTTGTATTCTGTCCCGTGAACACGGGAGAGCAGGTAGCCGAAGACAACGAATGCCACGGGCGCCGATGCCATTGGGATGAGCATGTTCCATTCAGAGAAGATGATCAGCACCACAAACGGGAGAAGAGATGCAGCGCCTAAGAATTCAAAGACCATACCCATATCATGGGCCATCGCGGCAAGGTGCTGGATCCGCTTCATGTATGAAAAGTGGGTTTGTTCGCCCCACCTGTTATGGGTATCGTTTAATCCGGGGAACCCTGCAAGCCGGAATTATAATCGAAAACCCTGCTTTTAATACAACGAGCGTTTTCTCAAATTATTATTTGTGACAACCGGAACAAATAATCATGAGAAGAACCGCAAGGTTCTACGAATTGTCGAACCACGAAGTGGTGAGACTGGAGAAGAACTCATCAGAGTTCTTCGAAATATTCTGAAAGAATACGAGAAGATTCTAAAAAGAATCTTCGATTTGTAGAATCCCGTAGAGATGAAACACAAGAAGAACTCATCAGAGTTCTTCGCTGGAGTGTTAACACAGCCAATCCCTGAATAGACCAATCTTTTGCCTCTTTTGAGGCTTGAGATTGGTCAATTATTGTTGTGTTCAACACTCTACCTGACATATCTATTAATTGGTACATTAACCACCTATGATCATCTATGGGTCAGTTCCGGGCCGATCTGGTTCCCTTTGTGATCATGATGGCGATACTGGTTGCCACGTTGATCATATTCTGGAAACTGCTCGATGCGGTGGTCCTTGCCATCTCGATTGCTGTAGTAATTTTCCCCCTCCAGACCTATTGTATGAGATGTACCAACCGCTATCTTTCGGCGGCCCTCATTACGATTTTTGTATTTGTCACTCTTGTTGCTGTTGCAATCCTCTGTATTTCCATTCTCTCAGAGAACAGCAGCACGCTGCAGGAAATCGTAGGTACCATCGAACGGTGGGTGCAGAACCCCTCAACCGATCCCCGTGTTTTCGGGCTCCCTGTTGAGCGGGCGCAGGTATCCACATGGCTCGAACAGTCAAAATCGATCTTTTTCCGGTACTGGACCATGCTTTTTTCCGATCTTACGACGATTGCCCTCAAGATCATCATCTTCTTTTCATCACTCTATGTGCTGTTAGTCCATGGAGAAAACTTAAAGAAGCGGATCATAGCAGGAGTACCGGAGTCCATCTGTATACGTGTGCAGAAGATGGCTGACGGGATCGTGGATACGCTCTACGCGGTCTACGTTGTCCATATAGGAATTGCTGCCCTTACCTTTGTCATCGCAATTCCCTTCTTCTGGTTCCTCGGGTACGGGAATATCCTCTTCTACTCGTTTTTATGTGCTTTCTGCGAACTGATCCCGATTCTTGGGTCATCCGTCGTCTTTATATTCCTTGGTATATACGCACTTTCGATCGGTGATATCAACGGTGTGCTCATCCTCTTCTTTTTTGGGTACATCGGTGTTTCTGCTCTTCCCGAGATTTATGTTCGCCCGGTTCTCATGGGGCGGCGGGTAAAGTTGCATCCCCTCCTGATGCTGATTGGCTTCTTTGGCGGGTTGATCACGATGGGAATGGCAGGCTTTGTTCTTGGCCCGGTTTTTATCGTGCTCCTGTTCAATGGGTACAAGATACTTATCGAGGAGCGAAAGGGTACCGGGGAACCGGGACAGGACAATAACCCCATATAATTTTTCGTCATGCTGACAAACGGAGACAATTATACCATTTTCATGGCGGACGAGTACGGTGTGGTGACCTTGGTCGAGCTGTATTCTTTTTTGAAGCAGTAAGAATTGGAAACGATAATCTATTATCGCCGCGTTTCAAACAGTACGGAGATGCGAGGGTTGCCGAGCCCGGTCAAAGGCGCTGGATTTAGGGTCCAGTCTCGAAGGAGTTCGCCGGTTCGAATCCGGCCCCTCGCATTGTCGGACGGATTTTTAGATATCTACGATTTTGCATCCCCCCATTTGAACTGAAATCTAAAATGAAGATATAGATTGACTCTGTTCAAATCTGCATTTTTTATTATTTTGTTCCATTGATAATACCGGATACCGTCAAAGAATGGAATTATTTTATGATAATTATTGCGGAATATGATTTCTGAACATCATGTTCATGCAAGGATCATCGTAAGCATCATCTTAAATCGTTGCTCCGCCATCACAGCGTGCGGGAGGTTTGCCGGTATTATGATCATCTGTCCTGCCACAGGACGGAACTCCGTACCGGCAATAGTTATTTTGGCCTCACCGTCAATGATGGTGGCGATCGCATCATACGGTGCGGTATGCTCTGACAACCCTTCTCCCGCGTCAAATGCAAAGATCGTGATGGTCCCCTGCGGTTTGTAGACAAGCATACGGCTCACCACCGAACCGTCCTGGTATGCAATTAAGTCTTTTGGATCGAGCACCTTTCCTTTGAGGTCTTCTGTTTTTTTATCATTCATGGCGGCTCTCCTTTTTTGTTCCCACATTTTCCCGCGAGTATATAAGTGCTCCTTTGGTGGGGCATGCCCGTATGCACCTGCCGCAGACGTAGCACTCCATCTTTGCATCACCGGCACCCGCTTCTGCAACCGGGCAGGCCCGTTCACATGCGCCGCACTGAATACAGGCATCCGTCCGCCGGAACTTAAACTGGCTTTTTGCAGCGGCAAGCGACAACAGGACGCCCACCGGGCAGAAGAACCGGCAGAACGGGCGGTAAAAGAAGAGCGAAATGGCGATCAGGATGACAAAGACCGAAAAGAACGGTGCATTGAAATCAAGGTAAAAGAACTCTTTGATCCCAAAGAAGCGCAGGAGGGAGACCGAGAAGAGGAGACCGGCGGCAAGAAACATGATGAAGTATATGAACCGGATCACCATGATGACCCGTTTCTGTGCAGCATTGGTCTTCTGCTTCGGATCGGTATAGATGAGTTCCTGCACCGCACCCACCGGGCAGAGCTGCCCGCAGAAGATCCTCCCCGAGACAAACGTCAGCACCAGCAAGATCACCATAAAAACGATCACGATGAGCAGCGGGGAACCGGGGCCCGGGCCCCCGCCCGTGATTGCCTGCTGGACCTGGTACGGCGCCATCGGTGAGAAGATGAGAAAACCAAGACCTGCAGTGATAAAAAGGAAGAGAAACACGATTGTTCGGGTCATCTTCCCTTTATACCAGAGACCGGCGATGACCGGGAACGCTAAAAGGACATAGATCAACCCAAGGATTTGGGAGATTCCGGAGACGACCAGATTCCATTCCTCCTGAACTGACATTTATTTATAAAAATTTCCCGCATGGTGTTCCCCTGCAAACTGTTCACTTTATCTTTTTTCAGGCATAAATACTCATCAATCTACATAATGAGCCCGGGTACTGATGGTCCGCGTCACCGCATTCCAGCACACACCTTCTGAACCGCTTGGTTATCTTGAAGAAGTCTTCTGTGAGCGCAACGTCCCGTTTACGTACCAGTATCTCTGGGAAACAAACGAGGCCCTGGCCCCGGATGCCACCCACCTTGTCTTCCTTGGCGGCCCGATGAGCGTGAACGATGAAGCAGAGTTCCCCTGGCTGGTACAGGAAAAAGAACTCATCAGGAGGGCGGTAAAAAAGAATGTCCGGGTGCTGGGACTGTGCCTTGGCGCCCAGTTGATCGCAGCAGCACACGGGGCAAAGGTGTACCGGTTCATACACGAGACCGGCTGGTTTCCGGTACACCGGGCTCCGGAAGCAGACCGGGCATTTTTAACGTTTCCGGAGTCCTTTTTTGTCTTCCAGATGCATGGCGAGACCTTTGACGTCCCGTATGGCGGGAGACTGCTCTGCACGGGCGAGGGAGTGAAAAACCAGGCGTTCCGGTTAAAATCTGCGACCGGTCTCCAGTTCCACCTCGAAATGACGCGTACGCTGATCTCGGACTGGACAAAAAACCTTCGACGATCCCGGCGTGAAAAAATCCTGCGGGATTCAGTACGGCACCTTGCGGCAAGCAACCGGTTATGCGAGAGTGTTGCAGCGGAATTTTTGTCAGGGATATAAGAAACGCCGTTGTTTTTGCACCGTCGCTGATACAGTACAAGGTTATCAAATTTTAACACATCTGGTTGTGTCTTCGGTGCCGTAAAAAGAGCGGCGGGCAGGGTGAGTGTCATGACCTGCCCTTGGATCTTCAGGATAAAAACGAATAATCAGCTGACCGTCACGGGCTTCTGCGGGTCAAGCAGGACCTCGTGGGGGAGCCGGCTGAGCGCCACCGCTCCGAGGGCACCGATCACACCATTGCCGCCATGCAGGACCACCCCGTACTGCTCAGCGGTTGCTTCCGCCATAGGCCGGGAGATGACCTGTTCCCGGACAATCTTCCCGTACTCCCGCAATCCGGCTGGCACGGTGAACCCGGCTTTTACCGCAATACCCCATTCTGCCGAAAGCGACTCACCGGCAACAAATTTTTTAGTACGTTCGATCAGGTCCGTATATTTTTTCGGTTCAACGGCGACCTCGATGAAACTCGCCGAGTTGCCTGCAGTCTTAGAAAAGACGTCCTGGTTGAGCATCGCGACATGGTGGGCGATCGGCAGGACACCCTTTATCCGGCTGACATGATAGAGGAGGGCAAGCGCGAGAGCAAACGTAGCTCCGCCAGTTTTTGAGTCCGTATCATCGATCCCGATCGTGACATGGGTAAGCGCCCGTGTCCACACACTTCCCTGTACCATGATACCAGCGTGCCGGGATTCAACACGGCATACCCCGTCGGCCCGGGCCATCATGTCCGAGAGCGAGTACGCCGGCCCGCCAATCGAGTGGATGTTCTGGATGATATAATCCCCTTCACGGATAATCCCGTTCACTCCCACCGCAGCCAGAGGTGCGAGCCCGACATTGACGTCCCGGGTGCCGATCCGGGCGCATTCCCGCAGGAGGGTGCCGTCCCGCTCGACTGATGAGATGACCCCCCCGGCAAGGGCGTGGTGGAACCCGCAGAACGCGGCGCATGCCCCGCTCATGCAGTCGTGGTAGATCTCCACTTTATCGCCATCGATGGTTGTGAAAATGCGCCGGCAGGTGGACGCGGGCATGGCGCTCATCGCTGCATACCGGGCTGCACTCCGTCCCCGTTTTTCCGCCCGGATGATGACACAGCCTTCCTGCACGAGCCGCATTATCCAGTCCTGCGCTGTGCTCCGCGGGATCTTTGCTGCATGCTGGATATCGGTGACCGTAAACATCCCGTTATCGAGCGTAAACTGCCGCATCAGGCGAAGATATTCCCGCCGGTGTTCAAGTACGCTTGACATAGCGGTCGTGGATAAGGATGAGGTCCCCGATGATCGCGCTCGCCGTCTCTATGGAACCGGCGCCTTTGCCGATCAGGGTAATCTGCTTTGCCATATCGGTCTCGAGCGTGATCGCGTTCAGGGTCCCGTCGACGACGAGCGGGTGGTTCTTCTCAATGATCCGGGGAGAGACCCGCAGCACCCCTTTTTTGGGGATTGCCTCGGCAATCAGGCGGATGGTGCAGTCTTCCTCCTCGGCAAGCCGCAACGCATCCAGCGTAAGCAGGTCGATGCCTGTCCGGTTGACATCCTTTAAGGAAACCCCGTTGCCCCAGACGGTGTTTGCGAGGATCACCAGTTTGATCGCCGCATCGATACCCTGCACATCATAGGTAGGGTCAGCCTCTGCGTAGCCCATCTCCCGCGCTTCGAGCAGTGCCTGTTCGTAGGTGAGCCCTTCATCTGACATCCGGGTGAGGATGTAGTTGCAGGTGCCATTGAGGACGCCAAAGATCGCAAGGATCTCGTTCCCGGCAAGCCCGTGTTCGAGCGTGTGGAAGATCGGGATTGCACCGCCAACAGTCGCCTCGTGCCGGAGTGCGACACCATTCTTTGCTGCAAGCTTTTTGAGTTCCCTGTAGGCAAGCGCGATCGGCCCCTTGTTGGAGGTTACGACGTTTTTTTTTCTTTTGAGTGCCTGCCTGATGTACCCCAACCCGGGTTCACCCGTCGTTGCGTTAGTGGGGGTGACCTCCACAAGCGCATCATAGTCGGCGTTCCTGATAACATCGGCAGCAGAGATTTTTTTATTCCCGCATAGCCCGGTCTTTTTTTTCATTTCGAGGATACGGGCAGGGTCAAGGCCACGGGGATCGATGACCCCGCTTTGAGAGTCCGCGATCCCGGTGACGGTGATCCCAAGGTCTTTTGCGGCGATCATCTCAAGGACACCCCTGCCGACCGATCCCATCCCGAGCAGAACGATCTTCATACGATCTCCTCCAGCGGTTCGATCAACAGGAGGCCTTTTTCTGATGCAACGGTGCGGAGGATAGAGACCGCCCGTTCCATGTCATTCCGTGTGACCGACTTGATTGTGAGCCGGGATGAGGAGCGCTCACTGACTGCCGGCATGCTCATCGAGAGCTCGCTTACCTCGGCAAAACCGGTGGTGTCGATCCGGTCGACCGTATCGGATATGTCGGTGTGCATCAGGTGCCCGATCATGATGACGGTGCGCCGGTACAGGAGCCGTTCCTTCCCAATCCGCTGGATGTGGACCCCCTGCCTTTTTAAAAGTGCAACAAGGTCATCAAGCCTGCCTTCCGCAAGTTCAAGGACGATCTGGACGTTTAAGGTATCACTTTTCGAGTCCGGGTCGCGCTGGTGGATCACCGCGATGATATTTCCCCCGACTTCAGATATAGGTTGGAGCGCTGCAACGAGTTGCCCCGGTGCATCCTTCATCTCGAGCTTCATGGAGACCCGCACTACGATCACCTTTTTAAATACTACGTAAACCCGCTTTCAAGATAAGTCTTTTATTTCTGATTTCGGATTCTCCCGGGAATTTCCCTAAGAAATATCCTCGCGAAAAGTTTGAGGACCGGGCAAAAACCGTAATTATGAAAAATGGGGTTGATTAAATTACACTGATCCCGGCGCACCGGTGACGATCTTAACCGCTTCGGTAATCTCCACCAGCAGCTCACCGGGGAATCCCATCACCATCTCGTCGTCTGCGATCCCGGAGAACTTCCGGGAACCGTCACACCCCAGTGAAAAGTTCGGTTTTCCGGTAAGGTAGGTCTGGGCTGCGGCATCGGAACAGACGGACTGGATGCCCGAGAACTCCACATGGAGCCTGCCGCCGAGCCGGAAGAGCGAGCTCTGGGCGAGTTTGAGCATGCTGCGGGGGTTTGCGATAATAAGGATAACGTGAGGCGCAAACGGTGTCTTTTCAAGCGGCGCGTAGAGCGTTGCGTAGGTCTCCTTTGTATCAAGATGATGGATGCGATCGATCGTGCGCTTGCACGCTGCCCAGCTCTCGAACTTGCCGAGCTTGTAATAGAACTGCCCGGATTTGAGCGTGTCGGTTATCTCCCGAATGCCCAGCGCCCATGCGCCACCCATGCATTCATGGTTGTCAACCGTTGCGTAGAATATTTTGCCTTCTTTTCGTGCGAGGGTCACCATACCACAGTGGCGGAGTTTTCCTTCCATCTGTTTCATGCCTTCCGGGATTAGCTCCTTTTTTGGCGCGAGCATCAGGGCTACCGGTGAACCGTGGAGCCCAAGGTATTTTTTTAAGGTTTCGGAACATTGTGCATAGTCAGGTTTGGTCCTTGTTGTTTCTTCCATGATACATCTACTCCGGATTCAACGTATATACGTTCCCCTATAGGCAGGGAATGATAAAAAACTTGGGGATGTTTGCCGTTTCCGAAGGAAAGGGCAAACTTGAGAAGATTTCCATCAGGAAATCTTCGATTGTATCCCGTTCTCATCAGGGAAGGGGAAACTGGAGAAGGTGTCCATCAGGACATCTTCGATGGGTGAACACGAGAGAATTTACATCCGCCGGAGCTTCCGGTCCACTTTTGCAAAGAAATTCTGCCCGGCATCCACCAGCAGGGCAGGACTGGCAGACTTTTTTACCTCGATAATATCATTGGTCCCCAGCTCGACGGTCCGCTGCCCGTCAATGACAAGGTCGGCAGGCCGGGCGCTCTCCAGTTTGATCTCAATGCGCCGGTCGCTGCTGATCACGTGGGGGCGGGAGGAGAGCATGTAGGGGGCGAGGGGCACCAGCACAATTCCCTGTATGCGGGGGTCGACGATTGGCCCGCCGGCACTCATCGCGTACGCGGTGGAACCTGTCGGGGTGCTGATCAACAGGCCGTCGGCGCGGAACTGTTCTGCAACGACGCCATCGATGAGAATGGAGAACCGCAGCATCTTTGCCGGCCGGGTCGTCACGATAAGCGCTTCATTTAATGCTTCACCGAGATTCATCCCGTCCCGGCTGAATGCGACCCGCATCCGCTGCTCACAACGGATGTTCTTGGAGAGGGCCAAGAGAAAATCCAGAGCTTCTGAGGGTTCGAGATCGGCAAGAAAACCAACCTCCCCCCAGTTGATCCCGATGAGAGGGACCTGCCGCTCCATCCGCTGGATGGACCGGAGTATCGTGCCGTCGCCACCGACCACGACAACGAGGTCGGGCGAGGCAGACAAGATAGGAACACCGGGTAAACCCAGGAGTCCAGCCGTTTCCTCTTCCAGGATGACCTCATGTCCCCGGCTTTCGAGGTCCGCGCCAAGCTGCCGGATATAATCGAGCACGTCGCTTGAGTCAATCCGTGAAACCAGGAGCATCTTCATCGTTCATGTCACCTCAGGTATTCGATCACCTTGTGGTGGAGCACGCCGTTTGTGGCGGCAAGGCACCTGCCGATGGTCACTTCGTTCGGGAACCGGATCGTGCAGCCATCGAGATCTGTTACCCTGCCACCGGCTTCGGCGCAGACAAGCATGCCGGCAGCAGCATCGGTCACACGCAGGGTGCCCCGGAGGTCGATAAACCCATCGATCCTGCCAGAGCCGACGTAACATAGTTCGAGGGCCGACGCCCCGAGCAGGCGCCAGCGCCGGATCTTCATTCCCAGCTGCATGACCCGGGTCGGGTCGAACTTTCTCCCATACACGCTCATCGCAGATACATCGAGATGGGATACTGTGGAAACCCGGATGGGGTGGTTGTTGCACCGGGAGAATTTTCCTTTGACTGCCGTATACGTCTCATTGGTTGCGAGGTTGCGTACAAATGCCTGCTGTACCTCCCCTTCGACCGCATACGCAATGGAAAGAGCGTAAAACGGGATCCCGGCAATGGCATTGAACGTCCCGTCAATGGGGTCGAGGAAGATGGTGCCTTCTTTTCCACCAAACTCTTTCTTTCCCAGTTCTTCGCTCACCAGAAGGCTGCAGAGCGGGTGCGTCGAGAGGTATTCTACAATACAGTCTTCGGCTGCCTGGTCGATCCTTTTCGTCGGGGTGAGATCCGCCCCGATCTTTAGTGTGTCCCCGGCTGCTGGTGTACCTTCCAGATCGCTGATCGCATCTTTGACCGCCTTTGCCATCTCTTCACACGCCGAAAGGAACTCCATGTCACCACGCCGGATTTTTGTCCGTTGTATTTATTAATGCAAGAAGGATAAATTACTAACGCGTGCGAGTAGTTAGGAGCAAGGAGAAAATTTCATGAAAGAACAGACAGAGATAGGGAAGATCAAAGAGGGTCGCTACATTGTCATCGAAGATGAGCCATGCAGGGTGCTGGGGATTGCCATGTCAAAACCCGGTAAGCATGGTGCAGCAAAGGCACGGATCGATGCGGTTGGGATCTTTGATGGCGTGAAGCGGTCGATCGTGCAGCCCGTTTCGGCAAAGACATACATCCCGGTCGTTGAGCGCAAGAGCGGGCAGGTCATCTCGATCTCCGGTAACATGGTGCAACTGATGGACATGAAGGATTATTCCAACTTTGAGATCGTGATGCCCGAAGACAAGAAGGGGCATGTCATAGTAGGAAAAGAGATCGTGTACATCGAGTCCATGGGCAAGAAAAAGATCGACTGACCGCCTCGTGTGGATTTTCCCTATGCAGAATTTTAAGAACCACCTTTTTGCTGGTTGCGATTCCGGGTACGAGGACGCCCGGTATGTCGTATTCGGGGTCCCGTACGATGGTACAACCACTTTTAAGCCCGGCGCCCGCGAAGGGCCCTGTGCGATCCGCGAGTTTTCCTGGAATTTTGAGACGTACATGCCATCGTATGATCTCAACTTTGCCGATATCCCCATCACTGACCTTGGCGACATCGATACCAGCGTGGTGGCAGAGGATGTGATGGCAGATGTTTATGCAATGGTGCAGGAGATCGTCCGGGACGGCAAAATTCCGGTTATGCTCGGGGGGGAACATTCCATCACGACCGGTGCGGTGCGTGCGGTACAACCCGACTGCTATGTCGTGTGCGATGCCCATCTCGACCTGCGGAACGAGTTCCGGGGGACCCACTACAACCATGCCTGCACCACCCGGCGCGTGCTCGAAGAAGGCATTAAGGATATCATCATAGTCGGGGGACGGAGCGGGACCAAAGACCAGTTCGAACTGGCGAAGTCGCTCACCCTGTACACCGCTGATGAGATACACAAACGTGGGATGGATACGGTCATTCACGAAATCCGTGAAGCGATCGGGAAAAAACGCGTGTACCTTTCCATCGATGCCGATGCCATCGACTGCTGCCTGACGCCGGGCCTCGGGACACCGGAGCCGTTCGGGCTCACTCCGCAGGACCTCAGGGACCTCATTAAAGTTGTCGCGCCGCAATCTGTCGCTTTTGACTATGTTGAGGTGAGCCCGTTTGATCATGGGCAGACGGCAACGGTTGCGGCGCAGCTGGTGCGGGAATTTGTTGCGGCGCACGCGAAATTTTCTTCCTGATCTTTTTTATACTACCGGATTAACTATGATAAAGCCAAAAATATTAATGTTAGTTAATGTATTTCTTTTCGGGAGGATTATTCATCACTGTTTTTTGCATGTCGAAGATACAAATACCCGAATACAGCGGTTCCAAGCAGCCAATACAAACACAATTGCACATGGTCATGGTATCCAATAAATTTCCACAAATATCCAATTAAAATCATCCAGGTTATGCTAATCGCTATTACAACGACAACCATTGTTAAAAAAATTTTAGTTGAATATACCATAATTCAACAAGATGGATTAATTATATTATCACATCTTATATTTTTCGGTATTGCTTATCTTAATTCGGTAACATCAACCTGAAGGCCACGCAGTACTGCCACGGGATTGCCTGCCATTGCTATCTGATATCCTTTGTCAGTTTCATATTGCACCGGTGCATGCTGTGAAGTCATATCAAAGACCGGACATTGCATGCCTATTTTTACTCAATAAAAAGAATCCTCAAACCCTAGTCAGATTTGTGAATATGATGGTATGATGACACGAATTATTGGTGTGACTGTTTTCTTATGGAAAGTATCACACAGCCTTTGGTTTTCATCAGGTTAAAATTTTACACAGTCGGTTGTGTCTTTATTTAAAAAATTAAATTTTCCCAACGTAGTTATTGGGTACCTTGATGTCAAGCGAGTACGATTTGATGCCCCCTGCCTTGATGATGAAATAGTAACTTCTCTGGCCTTCATAGAACTTCTCTTTCCAGGGGCGAGGGTCATAATCCTTCCAGAGAACCGGGTCGATGCTCCCCATAGGGGTAACAGACCGTACGAGCCGTGAGGTGTTCGCTTCCATAATATCGACGGTAAACGTAGGCTTGACGGTGGAGTACGAACCCTGTGCACCGGACGCCGAGGCTCCCTGCCCCTGTGTCGGCTGGATAACATATTTGCCCGAGACTTCCCCCTGTTTGCTCAGATCGGAAGCGATCGGTTCGATCGTGTACCAGAGTTCCCAGTAGGGGAACGGGATATCGACAACCTGCGTCGTGCCACTCCATTGACCGGTGATGGGGGTTTTCAGGATTGAAGTGAAATTCACGGACCGGTACGGTGTCTGGTTGGACTGGTTGGCAAATTCGGGGATGAACTCGTTATGCCGGGGAATGTAGGTGGTCAGGTTTACGTTATACGTACTGGGATCCACGAAACCCACGGTCTGCGTCGAACCATTCCAGACGAGCCCCGTTTGCGCAGGAGCCGGTGTGGTGACAGGGGGCGCCGATGCTGTCGCCTGAGGCGTTGGCACAGCGGTGACCGGTTGTGTCGTGACTATGGTCTCCGGTGTTGTCATGACCGGTTGCGGTGCTGAGGGAAAATCAGGCATAAGCGGCAGTGCCGGCAGCTCCGGTAAACCGAAGTTGGGCGGCTCGTGTGTCGCTACGGGTTTGATGATGAGCGCAATAACAACCAGTATTCCTAACGCAAGGATAACCCACTGGTAGTCCTCTTTCTGCATCAGAGATGACTTGGTTGCCGGGATATATCAATATGTCAGCGGCTGATCTCCCG
>Ga0268281_1001139_pt1 | contig 16312 bp, 13 predicted proteins | sample saktaG_10_FD_190134 | JGI IMG/M metagenome (GOLD analysis project Ga0268281, IMG submission 190134) | Saline water microbial communities from Sakinaw Lake, British Columbia, Canada - sak_2011_5_24_50m | ecosystem: Environmental > Aquatic > Non-marine Saline and Alkaline > Saline ... | reverse complement strand
GAGAACTCATCGAAGCTTTATCTTCCCAGAAGTAGAATTTGAAAATATTCTCAATCCTGAACTTTAGAGAATCTTACGACTGCCTCAAGTGCTGCCCTCTCGTTTCCTCCAGTATTCAAGCAAATCCTTTAAGGTCTGTTCCAGCGGTATCTTCGGCTCCCAGGATGTTTCTCTTCTTACTTTCCGGTTGTCACCAACAAGAAATGGAATATCTGTCTTCCTCAATTTTCGCGAATCAACCTTAACCTTAACTCTCTCAGAAGATAAAGAACAAAGAAATGCAAGTATTTTCCTAAGAGCGACAGCTTTTCCTGAACATATGTTATATATCTGCCCTTTTTTTCCTCTTTCCATAAGAGAAACATATGCTCTGACCACATCCCTTACATCTGTATAATCTCTTTGAATATCGATGTTCCCTACTCTTATCACAGGCTCAGATAATCCTTTTTCAATCCGCGCAATCTGACATGCCCAATCAGCGCATGCAAAATCAGGCCCCTGGCCAGGACCTGTATGGGGAAAAGACCTAGCTATTAAGACATCAAGCTTTTCAATTTCTTCATAGAACTTGCTCAATATTTCTCCGCCAATCTTTGTTAATGCATAAGGATTTACAGCCCGGGTGTCATCTTCCTCTTTCAAAACTCTTTCCCCCGGTGATATAATCCCGTAAACGTCAGAAGAGCTGACAAAAAGGACTCTCGCTTTCTGAGCATGTTTTCTTACAGCTTCGAACAGGTTAAGAGTTCCCATGATGTTTGTCTCGAGAGTTTCTCTGCGCTCCTCCCAGGAATGCTTAACGTTAGATATGGCCGCAAGATGAAAAACCCAGTCAGGCTGGACTTTTCTTATGACCTCAAAGATGTCTTCTTCGGCTCTTATATCCAGGTGAAAAATCTCCCCTCCTCCAAGTCCTTCAAAAACTTCCGGTTTCTCGGGAAAAGAACTGCCATAAATAGTGTACTGAGGGGAATTCAGCCGGCAGATAAGATGGCGTCCCACAAACCCTGTAGCCCCGCTGATAAAAACTTTTAAACTCAAACCCTTTCCCTCCAGTAGTCAAGCAAATCTTGAAGTGACTTCTGAAAAGGAATCTTCGGCTTCCATCCTGTAATCTTTCTAAATTTCGTGCTGTCAGATAAAAGGATAGGTACATCAGAAGGCCTTAATCTCTCAGGGTCGACCTCTATCTTAAACTCGGCAGTACTTAAAGAAATAAGAATATCCAGGATTTCTTTCGCTGTATAAGTCTTTCCTGAACCGATATTGTAAACGTCACCTTCCTTTCCTTTCTCGAGAGACAGCCAGTAAGCCCGTACTATATCCCTGACGTCTGTAAAATCCCTTTTTGCTTCCAGGTTGCCTACATAAAGAACCGGATCCTTCTTGCCGTGTTCGATCTCAGCAATCTGCTTTGCAAAATTGGAGCAGATAAAAACCTCGCCTCTTCGAGGGCCTGTATGGTTAAATCCCCGTGTCCTCACCACTCTCAATCCATAACTCTTAAAATACTGGTATCCCAACAAGTCCTGTGCAACTTTGCTTACAGCATAAGGACTCAGAGGCCGTAATGGGTTCGTTTCCTTCATTGGAACCTCATCCGAGTTGACTAATCCATACTCTTCGCTTGAACCAGCAATCTGAATCTTGGGCGAAAAGTCAAGGCTGAGGACTGCCTCGAAAAGATTGATCTGGCCAACCGCATTAATAGAAAACGTCTCAGCCGGCAATCTCCAGGAGGAGGGAACAAAGCTCTGAGCCGCAAGATGAAAAATGAGGTCAGGTTTAATTTCGGCCAGACACTTTTTTAAAGAAACAAAGTCTTTCAAATCTGCCTCAGAAAGCGTTATCCTGTCCTTAATATGGAGGATGTTTTCCATGCGGCTCCTCCAGCGCACCACTCCGAAAACTTTGACATCGGGATGATTTTCAAGAATGTAATCAGCAAGATGGCTTCCTGCAAATCCTGTAATCCCAGTGATTAATACTTTCATTTATCCTCCTTGAAAAATGGGGATTGCTCCCGGTTCTTCAGAATCCCAAGCCTCCAAGAAAATCCGTTGTCTTTCCAATATTTCCTAAACCTATAGAGATTCTGAAGTACATTTCTGGTTTTTCACGAAAATAAAATACATTAACATCTGCGGTAAAATCAAGGCATTGATAATGGTAAACCAGAGAAAAAGCAGAATAAAGAAGCTTTTTCTCCTTAATATTAAAATCTAACTCAGCCACAGCTTCCAGGGAAAGTGGGATAATCTTCGCCCCACCAAAACAGCTTATCTGGTGACGGTCATACAGTATATTCTTGTAATAAGGGTTGATGCTTTTGTACCAATTTACACTTAGAAATACCGGATCCTCTGGCACTCCAAAGTTGGCTCCCATTCGAATGCTCGAAAGAGTCTTATAATAGGGGTTGAAGCCAGCAGAGACATCAATGCTGTATTTTTGCTTGGGGTAAAATCTCAAATAACTGCTTATATCTGTAAACCGCGGTATTTCATCGTCAACCCGGTAAAGGCTTAACGGACTCTCTTCTGGCAGCAGATAATACGTCTGTGATATCCCAAGAGTAAAAATCTCCTTTGTCATCTTAGCCTGCTTGAGTAAAAAACGGTTTGTTAAGCCGTAAGTGACTTTGTGATATCGAAAATAGTAGCCGCTTGCAGTAATAATCCTGTCAGATAATGCATTCGGAGTCTCGTAGCGGTACACCACAGATGGCTCAATAATATGTTTCAGCTTTGGCGTCTTATCGGCTCCCAAGAAAATCCTATAAAAGACCGGCCCAATAAATTCAAAATTGACAGCATGCTTGTGGCTTAAAACCGGATCATCTACTATTGTTTTAGTATTAGGTGCATAACTCTTAAAATAATAATTAATATTGGAAGAAATCGAAGAATTCAGTGTAAACCAGGGAACTGCTGTAAAAGGGATTGTGAATGCAGGATTAAATGCACAATCCTGCGAACTTCTCTGGGTGTTATTTTCATAATCAGACTCCCATCCATATTCCCACCGCGTAAAAGACGAAGAAAAAGAAAAATACAAGGGGGAAAGGATCTTTATTTTGGAAGAACTAAACCCTATCTGCGGCAGATAATGTCTGATTACTGAATTATCTGTCTCCATGAAATAAGTCTCAAACCTTGAAACCCTTGCATTCAGATTAAAATAAGACCAGGCCCTGGATAGATATACCTGGGAGCTTCTATTTGAAACTACGGCCCGTACGAAGTTGTTGTCGAACTGTCTTAAAAAATCAAAAGAACTTTGATAGTCAACATCGGCCACAAGCTTAAAGTTAAGAGGGAGAGATTGGTTATGACTGAAGCGAAAGATATAAGCATTAGGTTGTTCTTCCTGATCGAGAGTGTTTTTAAAATTGAAATAATACAGGTTCAACTGGCCGCCTGTTCCCTCAGAAAATAGATAACGGTATTCGAGTCCTCCTCCCAAACCTTTTTCTGAGTAATAATTTAAATTTAAGGTAGCATCCATGTTTCTTCTTATCGCCCAGTAGAAGCTCTGCGAATAAGTAAGTCCCTTTATACCCGAATATCCCAATTGAGGCATCAAAAAACCGGTTGCCCTTTCCTCATTGAGAGGATATCTCATATAAGGAAAATAAAAAACCGGAACTTTCTTTATAAATAACACAGAACTCCACATTTTCATGTAATCATTTTTCTTGAAATCTGCCTTAGAACAGGAAAATTTCCATCGCGGGACAGGCTGAGTGCAAGATGTTATCCATGCTTTCTGAAAATGATAGACACTTTCACTTTTCCTTTCGAGAGATTCTGCTTCGTAAAATATGGTGGGCTGTATCATACCATGGACTTTTTTAATTTCTCCTATTGAAGAATCTAAATTAAAGCTGGCCTTTTCACCACTAATGTTCTCATTGGGCAATTGAATCACTACATTGCCTTCAGCCGTTACATCTTTAGTTTCTGTATTCAATTTAACGCTGTCGGCAAATAATTTAACGCTCTTGTAATAAATCTCAACATTGCCTGTCGCAATAATCCACTCTTTAAGCCTCTCTTTATAATGTGCTATTAATTTAATTTCTCCAGAAATAGAATCCTCCTGGCTAAACGAAAAATTTCCCCAGATCAAAATACAAATTAACACACAAACTGGAGTTATTTTTCTTTTCATCACGAGGCCTTTTCCAGCATTTTCCAATTATATCTCATTTTAAACGGCCAAAGGAAGCACTGCAATTTCATATTAAGTCCATATTGATGACAGTAAGGAGGCAATAGTTTCTAATCCCTGCTTGTCCGTCTGGTCAAAATCACCGGGGTTCTCACTGTCCACATCAAGGAGTGCTCTTAAAGCCCCATTTTTATCAAATACAGGGACAACGATTTCAGATTTAGATCGGCTGTCACAGGCCACATGCCCGGGGAACTGACCTACATCCGGTACAATGATTGTGCTTTTCTTTGAGGCGGCAGCAGCACAGACTCCCTTATCCAGCCCCAGCTTTGCACAGGCCGGTGGTCCCTGAAAAGGACCTAATACAAGACAGTCTTCAAGGAAAAAATAGAAACCAACCCAGAAAAAGTTAGGGCACCTCTCTTTAAGAATTGCTGCTGTATTAGCGAGTGTGGACACAGTATCCACATGGTGTTTAACCTTGGAACGCACCTGGCTCGCTGCCCATTTATACCTATCTTCCTTACGGCTCATAAAATACTTATACTTAATACAAGATTCAAATTCAAGACAAAAAAATCCTGCTGGGGACATCATACTTAATTGCCCACATCAAGAGAAGTCGAGGAGTTAAGTATAGTGTCCCCGGAATGTTGCTTGTTATGTTACATCCTTAAACAATTTGATTTATACTCAATTGAATGTTTAAATATTGAAGGAGACAACATGGAAAAGAGTCTAATATTGAATGGAAAATTATCTTGCTTTTCACACCAACTGACAAACGAAAAAAACGAAAATGAGCTTGCACGATTGAAAACATCATGGAAATAGAATATTCGATTCAGACTATAAGGGAATTAACAGAGACTTTCCAGGAACAGAAAATCCTGCGCCCCATGCGCATCCAGCGATATGAACCAGGGACACAGCTCTCTTATGAAGTCAAAGGCATCATTCCCGCAAACACAGGACATTTAAAATTAGAAGTAGAAAAATTTATAGGCGGGGGCTATGCAGGCCAGGTTTACAAGGCAAAAATCCTGAGTATTGAATCTGCTGACGGCCAGCTTGAAGGCATTCATCCGGGCCATACCTATGCTATGAAAATTCTCATTCCTCCGACTGGGTTCTCAAAATTATACCGAAACGTGATTTATGCCCTTGGCTTTCAGGGCCCATTTTCCCTCCAGGTCAACCCTGACGCTGCCCGTGCAGGTGCTCTTTGGCAGAAACTTATCCGGCAGGGAGCGAAAACATACTTTGGTTCAGAAAAGGTTGTAGTCAATATTCTGGCAACATTCATTGACCCTGTTCTCGGGAGCTGTGGAGAAATCAGCGAGTGGATCGACGGCCGCGTGTGGCATCTCGAGGTAGACGACAACCTGGATGCCAGGCGGAAATGGAAAGCAGGAGATTCCGGGGAAGGGGCTGGTTCCCCAGAGTACCGCTCAAAACGGATTTTTATGGCCCATCTTGTTGATTTGTTACATGAAATGGGCGCTGTAGAACTGGCCCGCCAGTATGAATGGTGGACACTCAAAAGCCAGCCTAATGTACTTAAGCAAACTGAGAGCGATCCTGCTCCTGAAGCTGAGCTAGTGGCAGTGGATTTCCGTGCCGGCCTTGCCATTCTTCCTTTTCTTCCTATGTGCCCTGCTGACTTTAAACTCATCTTCAAAGGCATCGGCCGGGGCAGTTTAGTTCAGTTTGACCGCGGAAGCATAGACAAACTGCAGAATTTTGTGAATAACAATCCAGAAACTTTTACAGGAATGCAAGATGCCATGGAGGAGCTTAAAGAGGCAGACAAGTCTTACCGCAGCTCACTACCCGATATCACACATCATCATTTTAAACTGATCTACAGCAGGAAACTGTGGGCATCCATCATGGACAGCAGTATAAAAAGCTGGAAGATCCGGAACATAATCGATAAAAAAACCTTAAACAGATTAGTTCATAATAAGTTTCTCACCCTGATCTTCTACTTCCTCGGTCTTATTCCAATTCTTGGATATTTTGTGCGCAGGCTGTGGGGGAAAGAAAATTACAGACATCACTTAGCACGCTTGTTTACCAGCCTCGACTATTTCCGGCGCGCCGGAAGAAGCCGCATTGCTGAGATTCTAATCCGCTGGCACAGGACAGGACGTGTCGATGCCAAACGGGCAAAAAAGCTGGCCGGACATCCTGCGAGATTTCTTGGACACCTGCCGCTTTCAATATTACCTGCAAAGATGCACCGATTTTTTTCAGACCGCCGCTTTGCATTACAGTCACTTGATTACATATTTGCAAGACCTTTACGGCTCTATTTCAAAGCCCATGCCCGAGAACGATGGCTGCGTGAATTGGTCTCTACAGGACATAACAACGGAATCCTGAGCACTGAAGAGGCAGCAAGAATCAATTCCCAGATAAAGGAGCCTTTTATCCAGAAATACCTTAAAAGCCTAGCTGTTCATATCTGCACAGTACCTATAACACAAATAGTCTCAATTATCGTTGCCTTTACTTATGTAAAGCTGCACCCGGAACTCTCGTGGCAGGCAGCTTCTGTACACGCAGGCATTATTCTGGGTCTTTTTCAAGTTATTCCGATATCGCCCGGCTCGCTTGTTCGAGGTTCTTATGTGTCTTTTCTTGTTTTACACGAACGCAATTTCAAAGATTACAACATCGCATTTTATTTAAGTTTCCTCAAATATATCGGTTATCTTGCTTTTCCGATACAGATGGCATACCGCTATCCAGACCTCGCCCGCTTCATGGCTGGACATTGGGCAACCGGAGCCGCACATATCGTGCCTGTCTTTGGGGAGAGAGGGGCTCTTCTGGAACATACCTTCTTTGACTTATTCTACAATTATCCCCTGACTATAGGCCGGCGCATCCGCCAGCGCAGCAAGCTTCGATCCGGCCTAAAACCTAGAACCTGGCACTTACCTCTCTGTGTGCTTACAGGAACTGTATTTCTAGCTTTAACCGAAGTAGTATACCTTCAATGTACAGGTCATCTACCCAAATTCGGCAATATCTGGTGGATTGCTCTCTGGTTCCCTATTTTCACGGCTGCTGGGACTTCTGTATGGGCAGGAGGTGCTGCCTTCTCAAAACGAATGACAATGGGGGCAATCAGCGGAGCCCTAACAGGTCTCTTTCATGCCGTAGTAAGCACAGTGCTGTTGATTGTATTCACAGGAGAAGGTGAGCTGCTTACAGCCCTTCTGGGCAATACTGCAGTCACAGCTCTATGGAGAGTCTTTTTATTCACATTTGCTGCCTTGATCGGGACGTTCATAACTGAAACAAGGCGCCTGAAGACAACGCAGTAAACCACTCCTGAATAATTAGCCCTGATCGGCTTATCACAATAATCAGGACTTAGATAGAACATCTGAGAGTGGATGAATTTGAGGAGATGGCATTAAAAAATCTGAGTGGAGCACAGCCATACTCTCAAATTCATCTTCCCCTCTTCTTCTTATCTGTCAGATTTCTTCAATCCGAGATCCTTGAGCTGCTTTGGATCAACCTCTGAAGGAGAATTTGTGAGCAGACACAACGAGCTCGTTGTCTTGGGAAAAGGAATGACGTCGCGGATAGAATCCTGGCCTGCAAGTAACATGACGATACGATCCACTCCAAGAGCAATTCCACCGTGAGGAGGTGTCCCATAAGAAAGAGCTTCCAAGAAAAACCCGAATTTTTCCTGGACCTCCCTTTCATCTAGGCCGAGAGTCCTGAACACCTTTTCTTGAAGGTCAAAGTTATGAATGCGGATCGATCCCCCTCCTATTTCTATCCCATTAAGAATAAGGTCATATGATTTCGCTCTCACACGAAGAGGTTCTTTCTCCAAGAACTCCGTATCCTTCTCCCAAGGAGAAGTGAAAGGATGATGCATTGAGACAAGACGATTTTCATCTTCGCTCCATTCAAAAAGCGGGAAGTCTGTCACCCATGCGAACTTAAATAATTCTGGTTCTTTGTACTGCTCAGAAATAAGAGACCGGCGGATTTCCCCCAATATCTTTAATACGGTCTTTTTCTTATCAGCAATCAGCAAAACTAAATCTTCCTTTCCCACATTCATTTTTTGCCAGATCAAATCGATATCTTTTTCTGCCATTCTCAAGGAAGACTTAAACCCTTCTGGCTTTTTTATCCAGATAATACCTTTTCCTCCACGGACTTTTGCATTCTGATTGAGCTTTTCAAGCCGGCTTCTGGAAAAACTTCCTCCTTTTTCCACGGCTATTCCCATTAATACACCGCCTGCAGAGAGCGAGCTTTTTATAACATCTGAATCGACTCTGGCAGCAATTTCCGTTAAGTCCTCTATCTTCATCCCAGAACGCAGATCAGGCTTGTCAGTCCCGTATGCTTCCATACTCTCTTTATAGGTGAGTCTGGCAAATGGCACATCAACCTTTATACCGATAATTTTAAAAACCGAAGCCATCATGGCTTCTACTATTTGAAAAATCTCTTCTCTGTCTATGAAACTCATTTCCAGGTCGATCTGAGTAAACTCGGGCTGGCGGTCTGCTCTTAAATCTTCATCCCGGAAACAGCGCACAATTTGGAAATAACGGTCAAGCCCCGAAATCATAAGGATCTGCTTAAAAATCTGGGGAGATTGAGGCAAAGCAAAAAACTTCCCCTTATACACCCGGCTTGGCACAAGGTAATCCCTGGCTCCTTCTGGAGTCGATTTAGTAAGAAACGGAGTCTCAACCTCGTAAAAACCTTCGCTGCTCAGGAAATTGCGGATGCAGAGTACTGCCTGATGCCTCAGCTTTATACTGCGCTGCATGGAGGGTCTTCTCAAATCCAGGTATCTGTACTTAAAACGGAGCTCTTCAGTCGCATTAGGAGGGTCAGAAATCACAAAAGGAGGGACTCTAGACACGCTCAGAACTTTAAGCTCTTTTGCCTCAACTTCTATCTCTCCTGTTGGAAGATTGGGATTTATGGAACACTCCTCCCGCTTCCTCACAACTCCCTTTATTCCAATCACATATTCCATCCTGATTGTCTTTGCTTTCTCCAAAAGCCCTGTGTTCTCAGAAGTCACAACAATCTGGGCCAACCCCTCTCTATCCCTAAGGTCAAGAAAAACTAAATTCCCTATGTCTCTCTGTCTGTTGACCCAACCGAGAAGGGTCACTTCCCTGCCGGCATCTTTCCTCCGCAGAGCACCACAATAGACTGTTCGCCTCCAATCTGACAATGTGTCGCACCCCATTTGTTCTATCCTTTCTTTACAGGAAGAATTAATTTAAGAATCCTGACAGATAATCTCATGCTAAAACTTAAGATTTCAATAAGATTCAAAAACTCCTGCAAACATTGAATAAATTCAATGTAAAGCCTACCTTAAAACAGCCAGGATTTCAAGAAGCATAAGATGAAGAGTTAGAGTATGAATCAGCTATAGAGAGATCGAAAATTCTTAAGATCTTAACGGAAGGACGAAATAGGAAATGAAAAATATTTCAATCAACAAGAAATTATGTTTTAAGTTTTTTCAGACTTCTTATGGTTTCCAGAGCATCTTTTAAGACAGGAAGGACAATCCTGTCCTTCGCTCTTCCAACAGTTTCTTTGCTCTTAATAATCCTTTCAAGTTTGAGAACATGGATTTGGATTTGTCCCAGGGAGACTTTGATGGAATTGCACATCTCATTATCAAAGGAATCCAATCCATGCATGGTTGATACGATATCAAAAAGTTTCACACTATCCCCAGCAAATGTGGGTGGATTGAGGCCAATGGGATGAACATAAACCCCACCGACTTTTTTTAATGCTTTTTTTATTCCAGGGTCAGCAAGATTTTTAAACCACAGATCAATATCCTGTGTAACTACAGGTGCTCCTTGAAGTGCTGCAGCAGAAAGGCCAACCAAAATAAATTTTACGTCCTGTTTGATTAATTCTCTTAAGAAAGAAATCTCTTTACTGGAGAATATTAAGTTTTCGGCCACGTATTAAACTTCTCCTCAATCTTTCGATTGGTTTTTCATTTAAAAGAATCAATGTGTGCCGTATATTATCTCTGTCAAGTGTAGGACGGCTAGCTGAAATTTTATCGGTTAAAGACAGAATTTTTCGCATCTTTTTTTCATCAGGGTTAATTTCTTCTAAAAAAGCCGAAGGGCGGACTTCCAATATTTGAGCGATTCTATGAAGCGAATCTGGCAAAAGAGTATCTTTGTATAAGAGGTGATAATATGCACTCTTACTGACACCAGCCAGTGAAAGCAGTCTTTTCAAGTGCATTTCTTTTGATTCATATAGGGACTTTAATTTTGCTGGAGAAATATGCATATAATAAAAGTACTACAATTTAGTACTTTTGTCAAAACGGAAAAATTTTACACTTACTAAGCTAAAAGAATGCTAGGCATTTCTTCCTTAGTAATCTCTTCCTGTAAGCCAGTAGCCATATTTTTAAGCTGATAACGGCCTTTTTTCACTTCTTCCTCTCCCACAATCAAGACCCATTTTGCTCCCAGCTTATTGGCACGGCTTATTTGATTCTTAAGGCTCCGCTCTTTGTACTCAATAAGGCATTCTATCCCCTTCTGCCTCAAGAATCTGGCTAATTCCATTCCCGCTTTTTTTGCCCTATCACCCATGTGGGCTAAATAAAGGAAATCCTCCTTCTTTTCTTCGAAAGGGACAACCGAAATAAATCTTTCCAGTCCCATGGCAAAACCGATTCCGCAGATTTCTGGACCCCCAAATGCTTTCATCATATCATCATATCTGCCTCCGCCAAGAACAGCATCCTGGGCCCCTAATTTCGATGAAACAAATTCAAACGTGGTTTTTGTGTAATAATCCAGCCCACGAACCAGGCGGGGCGCTACAGTATATTTTATTCCGTAAAGATCCAGATAAGAACAAAACTTTCTGAAATGTTCATTACAATCCGGACAGAGATAATCAATGATATTAGGAAAGCTGCGTGAAATTTCATTACAGAGTTCAACTTTACAGTCAAAAATTCTTAAAGGATTTGTTACAACTTTCCTCTGACAGTCCACACAAAGCTGGCCGCTGTATTCGCTGGCCTTACGTCTTAATGCTTCAAGATAGGGGGGCCTGCACTTACTGCAGCCAACGGAATTAACCAGGAGTTTCACGTCAAGAACATTTAATTCTTTAAAAAGGCGAACTGCCATCTCTACTATTTCAGCATCAATAGCCGGATCCTTCTCACCGAAAACTTCAATGTCTATCTGATGAAACTGGCGGTAACGCCCTTTTTGAGGTTTATCATACCGGAACATAGGGCCCATGAAATAAAATCTCTGTGGTTGAGGTTGAAGATACAACCTGTTTTCAATGATGGCACGCACTACCGAAGGGGTATACTCCGGCCGCAGCGTTAGAGAACGTCCCCCTTTATCTTTGAAAGTATACATTTCCTTGATAACAATATCTGTTGTCTGCCCAGTACCTTTCTCGAAAAGTTCTGTAGCTTCAAATATGGGTGTCCGTATTTCCCGATAGCCATAGAGTTCAAAAATTCTCTTGGCAACTGATTCCACTCTTTGCCATTTCCTCGCTTCTTGAGGAAGGATGTCTTTCGTACCCTTTATGGCTGAAATTTTCTTATTCTTTGTTTTTGGTGTCATTTCTCGACGAAAATTCCTATCTTCCTGTATTTTTGGTATCTATCTTCCAGCATGTTTTCTATTGACTTCTGCTTTATTTTTTTCATAGACATGTTTATCTGTTCATCTACATTCTTGAATACCTGTTTATAATCTATATGTGCACCTCCCGGAGGTTCCGGGATAATCTTGTCAACAATTCCCAGCTCCAGCAAATCTTTGGCCAAAAACTTCAAGTTTTCTGCAGCTTGATTAACAGCACTCTGGTCTTTCCAGAGGATTGCCGCACATCCTTCAGGGGAAATAACAGAGTAAAATGAATACTCCAAAATCAAAAGTACATCGCCAACACCGATACCCAAAGCCCCACCACTTCCTCCTTCCCCAATAACTACATTAACCACAGGAACCCTCAGCTTTGAAATCTCCTTTAAATTATATGCAATCGCCTCAGCCTGGCCTTTTTCCTCAGCATGGATTCCAGGATAAGCCCCTGGTGTATCGATCAGTGTAATAACAGGAAACCCGAATTTTTCAGCAAGTTTCATAATCCTCAGTGCTTTACGATAGCCTTCAGGATTAGGCTGACCAAAATTTCTGGCAATTCTTAATCGGGTTGTCCTGCCCTTTTGATGGCCGATGAAAGCTGCTGTCTGGCCTTTATAACAGCCAAAGCCTGCTATTATCGCAGGGTCGTCTCCAGAACGGCGGTCCCCGTGGAATTCCATAAAATCTTCAGTCAGATATTCTATATAATCCAGTGTATACGGTCTTTTAGGATGCCGTGCAATCTGGACAATGTTGAACGGTGTCAGCTGCGGTTTGATCTCAGCCCACTGCTGTTCGATTTTCTTTCTTAACAGTTTAAGCTTTTCTCCCCATCCAGCTTCCTCTATCTCCTCGAGATCGTCTATCTTCTCCTTTAAAAGGATAATGTTTTTTTCTAACTGATAAAAATCTTTTCTTGCAGCCATTGTTTTTCTTAACAAATCATCGATTTTACTCGTCTATTCTATAGATTTGCCTGAATCAATGTCAAGATAAGTATTCCATCCTTTTTTTAGCATTAAGATACTGCGATTAAGATGCATCCCGGTTAGATTTTTTGTGCCTGGATATACCTTTTGCGATAGAAAAAATCCACTGTAAGTTATAAAAGTCAACCGATTTGTACTTATTTATAACCTGAAGTCAAACATAATGTTTTGATTTGATCTAAAACTTTGTCCCGATTTGGAAACCTCTTTCTACAGCTGCCTTGACAATTTACTTGTCCAGGGCAATATCTTGTCTATAATCGATTTCAATCCTCGCATTTTTCTTGTTTGTCAACAAATCTACAACTTTGAGAAATGTTTTATTTTTTCTCTTCCACATCCGGTTTAATTTTCGTGCATAGTGAGCAATGGCCAGGTCAAACCATCTTAACTTAAAAAACTTTTTTACCGTCTCACTCCAGGAATAAAATTTTTTGTGGCTGAAAATTTGAGCCCACTGCAAACGAAAAAGGGAAAGGCGTGAAGGCCAAAAAACAACATGATGGGCATCATATAATGCCCAATCATTAAATAAAATTCTGTTTTCAGCTTTCATCCTGTTATAAAATTCAGACCCTGGCAAAGGTGTTAAAATAAGGAATTGTGTGGATGTTAATTTCATTCTTATGGAAAATCTCACTGTCTTTTTAATTGTTTTCCAATCATCTTCGTCAAAACCGTATACAAACATTCCATGAATATGGATCCGATGGCGCCTGATTACCTTTATCGCCTGAGTTATTTCCTTGACTGTCTGTTTTTTCTTCATCTCTTTTAAACTTCGAGGGTTTACCGATTCAAATCCAATATACAGGGTATGGCAGCCTGCCTTTTTCATGAGCCTGATTACTTCTTCATCTCTGGCTGCATCTGCTCTCACTTGAGTCGACCACTTGAATTCAAATTTTTCTTGTATCATAGCCTTCAACAATTCTTTTGTGTGCTTGGGGTTAGCCGCAAAATTATCATCGTAAAAAAATATAATATTTTTCTTGTCATTGTACTGGCGTAGTTCTTCGATAACACTTTGTACCGAACGAAACCTGTATTTCCTCCCGAACATCCCAGTCACAGAACAGAAAGAACAATTATACGGACATCCCCTGGAAGTCTGGATTGGAATAGTCCTGTGGCCGGCAACATGTTTATCTGCTCCTTTAAACTTCGAAAAATCAGGGAATGGAATTTGATCTAAATCATCCAGAAATGGTTCGAGAGGATTATGTGCAACTCCCCCATTTATCTTGTAGGACAAACTCGGGACAGAAGAATAATCATCAGTCCCTTTCTCCCATGCATCAATAAACGCCATGAGAGGCTTTTCTCCCTCTCCACGCACAACATAGTCAGCATGCTCAAGTGCCTCCTCGGTCAAAAATGTGACATGAGGGCCTCCCATGATAACCGGAATTCCCATCTGCCTGATTTTATCTGCTATCATGTATGCCCTCGGTGCAGTTGAAGTAATCGTCGAGATGCCTACAATATCCGCAGATTTAACGTCATCAAAATCTATCTTTCTTACTTCCTCATAGATCACTTCAACATCCCATCCTCGCTGTTTCATTAGAGTTCCCAAAATATAACTTCCTAATCTGGGCAGCGGAAACTGTGAAAATATATGTAAATTGGGAGCTTTTGGTTCAATAAAAATCATCTTACTCATTTTTTTCTCCTTATCAAATCACTGCGCTTCTTATTCTGATTTTTGAGACTCATTACTTCTTTTTTCTTCTTTTTTAATAAATCCTCCCATCGTTCCATTCCTTCTTTCAAGAGCCTTATTTTACTAAAAAGAGCCTGAATCCCCTGAAGCATTTCATTAAATTTTACTTCGTTTTCCTTCTTGGAGTATATTGACAGGTTAGTCCTGATTTCCAGAAAATCTCTGAATAAATCCGAAATAGTTTTTATCTCTTCAAGTGAATATCCGAAAAGCTGGAGGTCTTTAATGAGATTACACAAATAGATGTATATTTCCGAATACAGTCTAAAACCTCCCTCGCTTCTCATGTCAGGTTCTATGATGCCTTTAGTTTCCCAGTGTTTAATCGCACGAGGGCTAACACCAACACGTTCCGCAAGACCTCCAACGGTCAGGAACTCATTCGACTTTGCCTGAGTTCTGCTTGTTTTTTCTATCTGGGGCATCCCGACTTTTCTTATGATCTTATTTATATCACCCAATTCATACCCTATATCCAGCAGCTTCTTGATATGAAGAACCTTTTCAAATGTATGTTCCTTGTAGAAAGGAATTTTACCATTTGTCATACCATCCGGCTTTAACAGTTTTATTTTTTCCCACTCACTAAGAGTTTTTTCTGTTATCTTTGCCTTAACTATAAGCTCATCCTTTGAATATACGACTTTTTTCATCTTATCTCTCTACGCATACTTTCATATTACAAATGACAGTGTACGCATGATTGTATATTGTTCTCCCCCCAATGTCAAGAGTTTTTTGATTGTATTTCTAACGATTGTCTTGAATCACTCTCAAGTTTTGGAATGGGATATGAAGGCTTTTCAGATTCCCGTTACCATCTGTTTCAATGTTAATTTGTATGCCGTTTATTTGCATGATAAGGAAACAGGAATCATCTTCTTTAGGCTCAAGAGTAAACGGAGTCTCAAGCTGTGGAATAATATAGGCAGACAGATCAACTTTTTCTTTAAGGGTGCATCGGAATTTTTTAGTCAGGACCATATATGGAGAAAAAATCGGGTTTGGCAAAAGAAAAGCATTGCGCTTGACATTTACAGAACTCTTTTGCTCCTGGCCTGCAACAAGAATCCTGTTCTCTACATACCCCTCTATAATGGAGCTCGACACTTCCTGTATTACCCCATTTACCGAGCCTTTAAAAACAAATTTGGCAGGGATAAAACTTTCATCCAGACGAATTGTAAGGTGTTCAATCTCCATGGCAACCGGTTTTGTCATCCGGCCTTTTACAGTGAGAATATAACCTAACTCATCTGACTGCCATGTATATTCCTCGTAGCCGACTTTTTCATCCATAAAAAAAATGGAAATCGTCCCACTCTCAATCTTTTCTTTAAAGGGTGCAGAATAAACAAAGAAGAACAGAGAAAATAAAACAATAACAATAATCAAGAGCAATATTTTCTTGCACATCCTTCTTCCCAGACGGTTATACACAGAAGCTGAATAAAGTTTCCATACTTCTTTGTTAGGTTTCTTAAGCTTCATTTTACTCATCACCTCCTTAAATTTTGCCAACAGATGCTTTCTATGACTACTGCTCCTTCAAATTATGACCTTTAAATCATGCAACAGACACATAAAGAATAACTGAAATCATTTGCAAAATCCATATCATAGACCGGTCGGGAAAAACGGCCCATTATATGATTAAATGGTACTTTACAATGTTATCTCTTATTCTCGGGATAAGAATCTCCATTGAAGGAAAGGAACATCTTAACCGCAAAAAG
>Ga0268281_1001137_pt1 | contig 16328 bp, 9 predicted proteins | sample saktaG_10_FD_190134 | JGI IMG/M metagenome (GOLD analysis project Ga0268281, IMG submission 190134) | Saline water microbial communities from Sakinaw Lake, British Columbia, Canada - sak_2011_5_24_50m | ecosystem: Environmental > Aquatic > Non-marine Saline and Alkaline > Saline ... | reverse complement strand
CGCCGTCTCCACCAGCGCACCGGCCAGGGTCTGTCCAAGGGAAGTCGCCAACTCAAGATTGACCACGAAGTCGCGAATCTCCGTCGGTTCAACCTGGAATTTGCGGCGCCGATGGAACCACCGCAGAATAGGCAGCGTTTCCACTTGCAACCCAGGCCGTGAGCGCTGGAACCGGACGATGCGCCAGAGCAAATACAATAGTCTGTCGGCCAGGATAAGGGTGGCTGCGGCGATGAGCAGAAAGCCGAGTCGCACGTTCGTCGTCATAGCACCCTCTCCTGCAGCGAAGTGATCCGCCGCCGGTCTTCGACCTGGAATCTACGGCGCCACTGGAACCACCGCAGGATGGGCAGCGTTTCCACCTGCAACTCAGGCCGTGAGCGCTGGAATCGGACGATGCGCCAGAGCAAATACAATAGTCTGTCGGCCAGGATAAGGGTGGCTGCGGTGACGAGCAGAAGGCCGAGTATCACGTTCGTCGTCATAACACCTTCTCCTTCAGCGAAGTGGTCCGCCGGTCTATGTAATACGTCGTCAAAACCCCGATGGTGGCCAGGACGATGAACAGAATCTGACCGTTCCGAGATCGGGTGTAGACCTCCCGCAGGCTGGGGATCAGAGCCATCACCAACAACATCCCGATGCCCAGAACCAGGATGAGCTGCGTCTGGCCAGTGATCATCGTCAGGTCGGTCTCTGTTTCTACGCGCAGTTGCTCCCGGCGCCTCAGCCGGGCGATGAGCCGCTCCAGGGCCTTTTGCACGACCTCGCGGCGGGCTGTCTCACTCCGCTCCAGGATATACACGAACTGGTTGAGGTAGGAATTGGGCACCCTTTGTCGAAGCTCCGTGAAGGCCCGCTTCTGGGAGGCGGTGATGTAGAAGGACTCCACGGTGGCCGTCACGTGTCCCCGCAGCGGCTCGGCCACCTTGAGCCTGGCCTGGCTCAGGGCCAAGAAGATGGGGGGCGTAAGCTTGTACTCGCTCTGGAACTCCTCCACCAGTTTCAGGATCTCGGAATCCAGCGCCATCGCCGTCCTGGTCTTCGTTCGCCAGAATACGTAGTACAGGGTAATCAGAACGCCCAGGACTATCAGGTATATGCTGATGAGACGCCCCTCTCGCATGAGATAGGCCAGGGTGAAGGTGACAGGAAGCGACACATAGTCCCGCCAGTTCAGCTCCCTGGTTTCTGGGAGATATCTCAGCCCCCGTCGGCGCAGGTAGGGCCGCAGCCGATAGAACAGTCCTTCGGTGACCACGTATCCCAGCAGGATCAGCCCAGCACCCAGGATCAAAGAGCCTGCCATGTCTCTCTCCCCACTTTCAATGGTGTAAAGCCCCTGCCGTCCCAGCGCTTCAGGGTTTCCATCTCAAGCTTGCCATTGTGGACGCCGCGAATGGCCAGCAGTTCCTCCATGCGACGCTGATAGCGGCCTGCCTGGTCGTCCCAGGTCTTAGCCAAATGCACTACCAGACCCAGCCCAGCGCCAATGATCTCGCGGCGCTCCTCCACCGGGATATCGGACTGCCGAGAGAGGCTCAACAGGCGAGTGGGAGCCAGCCGGGCGCTCTTGGAGTGCACGGTGGCGTGGGTCACGATGCCCAGGTTCAGGGCCATGATGTACTCGATAGCCTCGCGGGAGACCACCTCACCGATGACCAGGACGTCGGGGCGCATGCGCAGGATGGTGGTGTTGATGGCCTCGCCCATCACCTCGGGCTCCTCTTCCACCACCAGGTGATGAACGTGAGGCACCTGGAGCTGCAGCTCCTGGAACGTCTCGATGGCTGACACCTGAGCTCGCTTGGGCAGGTGCTGGGAGAAGGCGTTGAGCCAGGTGGTCTTGCCTGCCGCTGGCTTGCCAGAGAAGGCGACGCTGACGTTCATGCTGGTCGCCACCTCGGCCAGGAAATCCACCGCCTCCTCATCAACGCTGCCTTGTTCGATCAGATCGTGGAAGGTCATCTTCCTTATGGCGAAGCGCCGGATGTTGATGGCTGTACCCCGGCGGCTCATGGGAGGAATGGTGGCTGTGAAGCGAGAACCGTCGGGCAGGCCGACTTTCATCTGCGGCCTCTCGGCTGAGAGCTCCTGGCCTTCCAGGTCAGCAATGCGCCGAGCCAGGGCGTAGTAATAGTAATCACTGTCTTGTCCCAGGCCCAGGCGCCCGATATCCTCGATCTGACCTTTCCTCTCCACCTGCACGAAGCCGTCACGGACGATAATCTCCTCAATTCCCTCTTGCACGAGGAAAGGCTGGAGCACACCCATCTTGGTGATGCGATCAGCCACCTCCCTGGCCACACGCTGGCGGTCCTCCTCGACGATCTGGAAGCCCAGCCGCCGCATGGCCCGCAGGACGTTGGCGTGGAAGGCGTTGATCTCTTCGTCGTGAGCGTCGCGCCAACGGGGCACAGGAATCTCCCACTGCACGCAATAGTCTTGGATCTGCGCGACCATCTCGTTGTAATCGTAGCGGTCGTTCCGATCAGGAAACGCCATGGTCCGAATACCCCCTAATGTTAAGTGGCCTCATGATCTTGCGCCTAATCAATCCATTCGCTGAGGTTGGCAATTGGCCGTCCCCACCACATCAGCGCTGAACCTATCCTGTACCTCCGCTTCCGCGACGCCATCCAGGAGCGTCACCGTAGCCTCTGCTGCCCCTTCGACCAGGCGGATGACGACCTTTCCTTCTTCGCCCGGCTCGAACAACTGGCGCCCTTCTTCGTCCTCCGCGTGGCCCTCGATGAGCACCTCAGCGCGTTCGTCCACGTTGGTGCGTACAATCCAGATGTCTTCCCCGGGGGGATACACGTTCTTTACCGTCAATGTTACCTCGCGTGTGTGAAGAAAGTCCAGCCTATACTCCCCAGCCCTCCGGATATCCTCAGCCGAAACCTCGGAGACCGGGCACACGCCGTCATCGCACAAGATGTCCACGATGTCCGCATACCAGTTGCACTGGTAGGTGTTCTCGAAGATTGTATGGATCACCGGCGTAGGCGTTGCTGTCGGTGGTGTCATTGTCTCCAGCGGTGTTGCTGTAGGCGTCGTCTCCATCGGCGTCGGTGCCGTCGTCTCCATCGGTGTTGGTGTAGGCGACGCCGGTGTCGGCGCCGGTGTTGGTGGCGTCGGCGTCGGGGTCGGGGTGGTGGGCTCAGACCAGTGGATGGAGACGCTGTACTGGTTATTTGTCTCATCCTCCTCGGGTATCGCCTCCTGCCAATCCGCCCAGGCGGTGAGGGCATGGTAGCCCACATCGGCCAAGGTGACAGTATAGGAGATGACGGCCGATTCGCCCACCATCAGCGGAGGGCAGAACATGTTTTTGCCAGGATCTGCCTCGGCCGCACGATCAATATACAGTCCTACCCAACACGTGGTCACCATCTCCGCTGAGCCCTGATTCCTTACCCTAACCTGCACCGTGCCAGGCTGACCTACTACCATGGGGAAGGGACCGGTGGTAACGTCCTCAACGACCAGGTCGGGCATGGGCCCGGCTGGCGTCGGCGTCGGTTCTTCGGTGGTCGTAGTAGGGCCAGGAGTAGGGCCCGATAGCGTGACCCATGCTTGATATTGTTGTGCACCCAGGGCCTCAATGATCTGCAAGGCAATCTCCGGTTCTACAGCTACGGTGACAATACTCGCCGGCCCTGAGCCCGCCTGCGCGAGTCCGCCCGCGCCGAAGAGCCCCCCCGTACCACCATCGCCTTCCTCTGCTGCCCGTGCCTCCACCTCTCCACCAGTCGAGGTACGAGCGTCCACCACCCAGACGTGATCGGCGATCAGGGTCGTCCGGGGTAGGCCGTCTTCTTCACTGTCAGTGCGGAAGCCGTAGATATTGATCTTGTGCCCTGGCCGTAACGTGCCTCCCAGAATCTTGTCAATTTCGGCTCGAAAACTTATGACCTCCAGGTCCATCCGGCCCGGCCGCCACCCATCGTCACCGCCGACGACGGTATAGGCGTCGCGATCGAGCTCCTCCCCCTGGACGATAGCCTTCCGTGTAATGAAGACACTATTTTCATCCAGCTCGGCGGGGGTGCACTCCACCCCTTCGGCCGACTGCTGACACTTCTCGATCATGTCTGCGGTCAGGATGGAGTACGTATCGACATCCTGTCCGGCACGAAGGAAAGTATGAGTCGGTATCTCTACAGGACTGCTAAATATGGCGAGCGGATCAACGAGAAAAAACGCGCCCACCAAGACCAAGACGACGGCCAAGATTGGCAAAGAATCCCTTAGGTTCATATCTCCTCCAGTTCTTCTGTCCATAAATCAGGGACAGGATCTCCCTGCCCAACTGACCCTCCAACCGATCCGGTTGCCGAATCCGCGGCAGGTCGAGGGCTCCCTCAAACCCGGCCAGAACCAGACTATCCGCAGTGGATTTCTGATTGATGATGATCGAGGCCTTGCGTTCTAGCTTCTCTAGCTCCTGGTGCAGCCTGCGGGCGTTCTCGACGGTATCAATGCGCGGCGTGGCCACCACAAACCACTCGTCAATCTCGTCCTGGACCGCGCCGATGAGCCCGTGGGGCCACCGGCTGTCTACCACCATCAGGATGTGCTTCTCCATCTGCTCTTCAAAGTATTGCGCCAGTTGGCGGACTGGCAGATCCCGACAGTACTCGTAGTCCATGGGCACCAGAGTGACGCCCTTATACTTCGGCGCCTCTACGTCTAACTGGGTCGCCAGGTCGAACAGTTGATGGGGCATGTCCCGGCCAGTCATAGAAGGCAGGGCTGACTCGCCATAGGTGAACTCGGCCAATAACACGGGCATCCTGGTACGTCGGGCGAAGTGAACCGCCGTGTCCAGGGCCAGGACCGTCTTGCCGGTCCCGCCCGAATACGAGACAAAAGCCACCGCCTTCTGCTCGGGCAAGGCGGTGAGCTCGCCTTTGGTCGCCCGTGCCTCGGCCAGCCAGCGGTCCGGCTGAGCCAGGAACTCCGGGCTGCTGACAACGAGCACTCCTGTCTCAGCCAGCACCGTCTTGAGCATATCCAGGCTTCTAGGATGGGGAACCACGTCCTCGAAATCAATGATAGCCAACTGGACCCCGGCCAGGCCCTCGTAGATTTGCCCGCTGAAGAGGGCTTCCTCCAGTTCGATATCCTTGACGTCCTTGAGAGCATCAAAGACGGCCAGCACCTTGGTGGCAATCAGCACGCGCATATCTCAGTCCCTTTCCAGCTCCAGGTGTCCCCGGAGGGTTGATGAAGTTGGTGAAATCCTGGAGCTTAACCAGGCTGCTCTCAGGGGAACAGCTTCGGTCATATTATACCACAGAACTGGAAAAAATGCATGATCATATCCTGACAAAAACCTGATGCCTGGGAGACGCCGGGGTCAGAACTTGCAACGCCCCGCCATCTGGGCCACGTGAACAGCGCCGGGCCGCAAGCCTGCGTCTGTGAGGACCAATCCACACCGCTCAAAGGGTCTCCTGCTGCCCACGACAAACAGATGAGATACCTGGCACCGGTGTGGGATATTCATCATGCAATTACCAGAATTCTGTCAGGCTGAGATCAAGTAACAGCTTGAATAATATGCTATAATCAAGATGGCATCAGGATTACCTCCAGATGATCACAAAAGTTGCATAATCAGCGGAGCTGTGGTAAAATTGCCTGTAGCATAGCATAATAGCATAATATCAATGAGGAGAACGAAATTGACTTCCAGAGGCATCAGTTTAGCAACAGGGGAAAGACTCTGAGGATGGCTGCGTGAAAGCAGCCGTTCCGCTGGCTCGGGAAGCCGATTTTGTTTGTAGAGCCTGTAGCGTATGGAAGATCAGGGAGGAACTAAACCCATGCATGGTATAGAAAACCTTCTGGTCCAATGGCGGAAATCCGGGACCGATACCCTGACCCAAGGGCTGTACCGAATCCGCATAACGCTCGAAGGCAATCGCCTTCTCAACACGTACCAGACGGCGCTTACCAGCGCCGTTAGAGATTTACGGGTACCCGGAAGAGCCGAACCCCTCGATATTGAGAGTATCTACGTCCCCCTTCGAGTTGCCAAGTACTCCCATCAACGAATGGCGTCCACGGAACAGGAAACAGAGCAAAGCGACCAAGTCCTTGCCAGGACGCTGCCTGCCGAGGATGCGCTGCGCGGATCGCCGCACATGTTACTCCTGGGTCAACCCGGCAGCGGTAAGTCCACAACGTTAAGAAACCTCGCTCTCCGTTTCGTCCGGGAGGAGGTCCCCGCAGACTATGTCCGCCAGCTCACCCTGGGGCTTCAGGACAAACCCCTCGAACGCCTACTCCCCATCATGGTTTCCCTGCCTGAATTTGCCAGAAGTGACCTGGACCTGCTGGCACACCTGACCGAGATCTTTGCCGCCCATCAGGTCCCTTACCCTCATTTCTTCCTCACCGACCGGCTTGAGAGAGGCGAGTGTGTGCTACTCATGGATGATCTGGACAAGATCGCGGAGGAAAAGCAGCGGGCACGGGTGACCGCCGAGATCCAGCACCTGACGAACCGGTACCCCTTCAATCCCGTGATCGTAACGTCCAGGCAAGACGATGATCAGGGTCTCTCACTGCGCTTTAGACGCTGGTGGGTGCTCGGGCTGGACGATGTCGGCATAGATGACCTGGTCGCCAGATTGTACGCCGGACACCAGGAGCGGGCTCAGGCGTTGTTGCGGACCATGGACCGCAACCAACAGCTTCACTCCCTGGCGGCTAATCCGCTGTTCCTTTCCGCCCTGCTGGTAGGCCACGAAAGTGATCAAGAACAGCCTGTGCGCTGCGCGGCCTTGTACGAGGGGCTGTTGCGTGTCCTATTAGGGCAAGATGAGGCCAGCGCGTTCGAACCAGCCCTGAAAAAGCTGTTTCTCCAGGAGTTGGCTCTGGAGCTTCACACCCGTCGAGCCCGGTCTTTGGGAAAGGGTGAACTTTTGGACAAGATGCAGGCCACCCTTTCCCGGACCACCCAGACAGCCGATAGAGCTGATCAATTGCTGAACGAGCTGGTCAGTGCCAACATTTTGTGGCCTGATCCGGGCGATGCGTACAAGTTTGCCCATTCGGCCTTTCAGGAGTACCTGGCGGCCCGCGCGGTGTTTGAACGGAGCAACCTGGAGACTCTCGCGGGGCATGTTGATGATCCCTGGTACGAAGAGGTTTTCGTGCTCCTGGCCGGGCTGCAGGGGGAAGCCCATGAATTGATCGGGCTGATCCGTGAGCGTAGCCAGAACCCACGGAGGGGCCTCTTCCTGGCCACGCGTTGCCTGGTCGAAGCTGGCCGAACCGATGGTGACCTGGGGGCGGAGATCGAGAGGGAACTGTTCGAGCTGTTCCAGGAGGAGGCGCCTGAGTTGTGGGAGAAAGCAGCCGCTGGCATCGCCGGAATTGAGGACAAAAGCGTGGAAGGGGCGCTTGTTGGGTTCTTGAGGGCTCAGGGCCCCGAACGCCGCCAGAACGCGGCCCGGGCCCTGGGCCGTGTTGGGAAGGAATGGGCTATTGCACCCTTGCTTGGTGCGCTGGAAGACCCGATCCCAGAGGTCCGCAAGGGAGTCGCCTGGGCGTTGGGTCAGATCAGGGATGAGCGAGCCATCCATCCTTTGATCCGCGTGTTTGACGATCGGGATCAGGGTGTGGCGGAGGAGGCAGCGCTGGCTGTGGCTGCGATGGGGCGACCCACCGTGGAACCACTCATCCGCTCATTGAGTGCCCCGGAAGAACAGGTTCGCAGGGTGACCATGATGGCCCTTAGCCAGATCGGTGCCCCCGCCATTAGCTTGCTGATTGAGGCTCTGGGCGATGAACGGCGGGAGGTTCGCGAGGGAGCAAAACTTGCATTAATAAAGATAGGAAAGCCAGGAGTTGAGCAACTGGTTGAGACCTTCGCAAAGGCCCGGGACGCCCTGGTTCGAGAAATTGTGGACGTGCTTGTGGAAATCTGCGACCCGCGGGCGGTGAAACCTATAATCAACGCTCTGCCGGATGCCCAGGCTGAGATGCAGCAGGTGCTAAGAAGAGCTCTGGTGATCTTCGGAGAACCGGCAGCCAATGCACTTATAGAAGAGTTGCTTAATTTAGACTCCCGAGAAGCGGCTATGGAGACCCTGGTTGCTTTCGAAGATCTGGCAACAGCAAAGCTCAGTGTTGCCCTGGAAGACAAAAGGTGGGGAATGCGCTGGAGAGCTGCTCAAGTCCTGGGTGAACTTCGGCGTGCAGAGGCCTTGGAGCCGCTCATCGGAGTTTTGGAAGACAACAGGAGGGAGGTAAGACGGGCAGCTACCGATGCGTTACGAAAGATCGGTGACACGCGAGCAGTTAAACCTCTGATTGCAGTTCTGTCAGATGAAGATGATAGCGTCCGGTGGGAAGCGGCAAAGGCACTTGGAGAACTCAGGGATGTACGAGGTATTGAGCCTCTGATAGCAGCCTTGACAGATGAGGCTAAATCTGTGCGTCAAAACTCCGCATCATCATTGATCGAGATTGGTCCTGCCATTGTGGAGCCACTCATTGAGACCCTATATGAGCGTGGCAGTCGAAGCACCGGCACTTATGATTATGTTGTTGACATACTGGACAAAATCAGCACAAGGTACAAAACACAGAATCCTTTGCGAGCAGATTTAGCGGCAGTATATTGCCAGCTTTTGACAGGCAAATACACCTTGAATGAGCTCCTGCCTTCTCTTAGAGAATTGAGTTGGTGGCAACACGGGAGTGAATTATACCAGTTGTTTCGTATGCTTGACTCTCTAACGCGATGTCAAGGTGTAGAAGAGGTCACCATCGAAAAAAGGGACCTGGATCAGTTGAGTAATTCGATAAGATGGCTGTCATACAGCGAGCTCAGGACATGGTTGCGGGATCTTGGTAGGGTTGTCGAGGACATCGCATGGCATCGTGCGAGCTCAATTGAGAAGACCCGTCAAGATGCCTTGCTTCGCGCTAAGACAGGCGCGAAACGGCTGGAAGACTTAGCAACTGCATTCGCTGATCCAGAAATGCGAATACTTCGCGAGGTCAGCGAGCATCTGCATCGTCTGATAATTGAGACTCTCGGTCTACAAACTAAGCGCCCGACACTTCAGTTGATTCTTCGCACAGATCAGATCCGTATAGCCGATCCTAACTCCCTTAGTGTATTGGCCTATGACCTGGAAAACTCAGGCGATGCACCAGCGTGGAACTTCAGCATTGCCCTCGAGTCTCCCCAAGGAGGCGAATTGACGGTTGTCAAAGGAGTACAACAATATCCCTGCCAACTCGATCCTGGAGAAAAGCGCCAAATCGAGTTCTACGTCACCCCAGGGGAAGCGAGGAACTGGGAGCCAACCTTGGAGGTCAGATACGATGATCCAAGGCGAGAAGGTCATTTCGAGCGTCTCAGTGGCGGCAGAGTGGATTTCTATGAAGATGTGAATCCATATCAGCCTATCGGGCTAAGTCCCTACACCCCTGGCAAGGCTGTAGATAATCCCGAAATGTTGTACGGGCGAGATGATGTCCTTGACTGGGTAGATCAGAATCTCAGCGGACTACATCAGGAGAACATCCTGGTTTTACACGGACAGCGGCGTACGGGGAAGACTTCCGTCCTCCTTGAATTAGAGCGGAGGGAGCCGAAAACACCACGTGTTTTCGTGCGGTTCAACCTGGAGGTAGCTGAATTAGAGTCCACCGGTGATCTATTCTATGAAATGGCTTTGCAATTACACAAGAAACTCTCAACCGAATATGATGTCCCTGTGCGAGAACCGATTGAAGAGGAATATGTGTCATACCCTTGGCGTCGCTTTAGGGATTTCCACGACGAGCTTCAGGCGTGTCTGGGAGACACATCCGTTGTCCTCATGGTAGATGAATTTGACATTCTGATTGACAAGGTTCGAAAGGATATCGTAACGCAAGATGTTTTCCGTCATATTAGATGGTTGATGCAGGAAAGTAGGAGCCTCAATTTTGTCTTTACAGGTGCTTATGAACTAAGCAAGATGCTACTTGATCATAGGTCTTTTCTTTTCAACATCGCCAAGCAACAGAGGATTGGCTGCCTTGCGAAGAATGATGCAAAGAGCCTAATCATCAAGCCAATGGCAGGGCTTCTCCATTACCATCCCCTCGCCGTTGAAAAGATTCTGCGAGTTACGGCAGGTCATCCCTACTATATCCAGTACATTTGCGACAAATTGGTTCATTTGGCTCGGGATAGGAGAAAGAATTACGTCGATTTGTCTGATGTGAATGAAGCTCTGGAGAAACTCGTCGAGGAGATCCCTGGGCAGATCAAGTGGGACTATGAGCTACTCTCCAGGGACGAACAAGTGACCATGGCGGCTTTGGCTTTCGTAAGTGATGCATGGACCTCCGTCCCAACCAGGGATATTGAAACGACCCTGGAGCGGCACGGTTTCTCTGTGCCGAATTTGTCGAATGTTCTTAGAGAACTAAAGGGGCAGGATTTCATTCAAGAGAAGAAAGTCGGGCAGAAACATGAGTATCGTTTTCGTATGGAACTGCTACGGGTGTGGCTAGAGCAGAACGACATGTTGCTAAGACTCAAGAAGGAGATTGGGTGATAATGTCCACGCACACGAAGGGGAGAAACCCGTATTATCACCGGGAGCCCATTGAGAACCCTGATCAGTTCTTTGATCGGGAAGAAATCCTCTCTGATATCTTCGAGTACATTCGAATGAGACAGAGTGTCTCGCTAGTTGGCGAACGGCGCATTGGCAAGACATCCATCTTGTATCAACTAATGAATAGGAAAGTGAGAGCACGTTATCTGCCTGAGGTTGATTCTTTTGTCTTCGTCTATGTTAATCCCGATTTAGGTATAGAAAAGCCTCAGGACTTCTATCACGCTGTGTTCAGATCGATAGAGAATCAAGTACCCTCTTTTGCGCTCTCGGAGGAAAAGGAGATAGGGCATAGGACCGCGCGAGAGTATTTATGGCAGTTGAGGCCACTATGCCTGGTATTACTGCTAGATGAATTCCAGAAGTTCACGACGAACGAGAGCTTCTCTGAAGGTTTTTACAGGTTCCTTCGAGCAATCGCAGATGCCCCCAGCAGGGAGTATGACGTGTCTTTGGTTACAGCAACGCCGATGCAACTATATGAGATTTGCCGTCCCGAGCTGATGGGATCAGCATCCTCAGCTTTCTTCAGTGGCTTCAAGCCAGTATTTGTGGGCTCTTTCACCGACGGACAGTTTGACAGCTTTCTCGAGAAAACTTCATCCCCCGCGAATGTTCCATTACTGAACTATAGGCGCGAAATCTTTGATCTGGCTGGTCGCTTCCCCTTCTTCATGCAGATCGCCTGCTATTGCTACTTTGAGGCTTGGATTAAGAGAGGACCACCTTTAGATCACACAGCGATCCGGCAGCAATTTATGGACGAAGCTAGAGGGCATTTCAGGTTTATCTGGAACAACCTCAATCCAAGTGAACAGCAGTTGGTGCTGAAATTGGCGAATGGGGAAACAGTGAACCAGGGGGCTATCCTTCGGGCTCTGGCTCGAAGAGGCTACCTGGAAGATGGCTGCCTTTTCTGCTCCGCTTTTGCAGCATTTGTTCTCCAAATATCCAAAGGTGTTTGGGTTGATGAAAAAAACCAAACAGTGTGGGGTAATGGTGAGGAAGTCAATCTGACGGACACTGAGTACAGGCTGCTGCTGATCCTGTGGAAGAACAAAGGTAGACTTTGCACCAAAAACGACATAGCTATGGCCGTCTGGCCGAATGGCGCCTCTGACGAGATGATACAGCAGGTGGTCAGACGTGTACGTTCCAAACTGGGTCCCATTGGCCAACATATTCGAACAATTCACGGACGAGGCTACAAGTTGGAAGATTGATGAAGATCGTTTCAGTAGATCCGGTTTTGCTCGGCCTGGATCGTCAGATCCAAGCCAGAAGCGGGGATTTGGCAATCCCCTTGTAGCATTCTTGGATCTACTGCGCCTGGTGTTAATATGGACAACCTGTGACGTTTGGCAGTACTAAAAAGCCACCTGCGTGGTTAACGCAGGTGGCTTTTCTACATGAGAAGGATGTTGCCGACGGCCTGTTCCTATGGATGCGCTTTCAAGATAAGCGGCAGGTAGACCTGATGGCCAGGTACGCTTGGGAAAGCCCAGGTGACACAGAGTTGGCAGGCTGTACCCTGAGGGTTGTTATCGAGAGAAACGCGATCGTTGCTGTTCTGGATGGCCAAGACATAGGTTCCGCCTTCGGGCCTGATCAGACGGGGAAAAAGATCAACCTGGCCGATATATCCTTCCCTGTCATACTGGATGGCGGTACTCCCCCACCCTCCCCCCCACCACCACTCCGTTTTGTTATCGCTCCACATCTCCAAGACAGCCCGGTCCACCTCCATACCCGGAAGGGGAGGGGATAGCGTGAAAATACGCCGATACAGGTGAGTTACCCCGCCCCTCGCTTCCTGGTTGCCATTCGCATCCCGCAGACCAATGGGCCTACATTTGCCATCGCCGGGCATAGAATCCCAACTGGGAGAGGCCCAGTCATTCCACCAAACCTTTGAGGCAGTCTGCCAGGAGCTAGCGGGATCGACGTACAGTTGATTCCATCCCCAGGGGGCTGGTGGAGAGGGCACATGAATGAGCGAGGAATCGCTGGCTGACTTAGTCTTGTACCCATAGAAGTCTGAGCCATCAATCCGGTAAATGCTATCCCCAGGAGAACAGCAATAGCACACCGTCGTTGGGGAAGGCGTAGGCGTAGGCGTGCGTGTAGGCGTGTTGGTTGGTGTTGGTGTGGGCGTGGGCGTGTCGGTTGGCGTTGGTGTGGGCGTGGTGGGCGTGGTGGTTGGTGTTGGTGTGAGCGTGGGCGTGTCAGTCGGCGTCGGTGTACAGGTTGGCGTTACTGTAGAAGTGCCGGACGTGGGGGTCGGCGTTGTGGTGTGTGTGGGCGTAGGCAGAGGCGGCTCCCCGCTCAAGTCCAAACACAGGACAAATGCATCATTGCCCCCGTTGTGGCTGGTGTCGTAAGCCCCGGCAGTAGTGGGAAAGAGGATGTCCTCGGAGTACCAGGTCTCGCCTGTGACCACGGCTTTGCCGGCGACGTCCAGGTCCAGCGCCAGGGCGGAGCCCCGGTCATTCTCACTTCCGCCCACAAAGGTGCTATACAGCAGCGACCTCCCGTCGGCGGCCAGCTTCAAGACGAAGACGTCGTATTTCCCGTGGTGGTTACGGTCGTAAGCCCCGTCGGTGGTGGGGAAGTCTTCGGAGTACCAGGTCTCGCCCGCGACCACGGCGTTACCGTCACCGTCCAGCGCCAGCGTGTAGCCCCAGTCACTGCTACTGCCACCCACGAAGGTGCTGTACAGTGGCGAACTTCCGTCCAGCTTCAACTTCAAGACGAAGACATCGTAGTTCCCGTTGTGGCTGGTGTCGTAAGCCCCGCTGGTGGTGGGAAAGCCCGGGGACTGTGTCCGGCCCGTGACCACGGCGTTGGCGCCATCCCATGCCAGGGCGTAGCCCCGGTCATCGCTACTTCCACCCACGAAGGTGCTGTACAGCAGCGAACCCCCGTCGGCGGCCAGCTTCAAGACGAAGACGTCCAGTCCTCCGTTGTGGCTGGAGTCGTAAGCCCCGCTGGTGGGGAAGCCGTCGGACCGGGTCTCGCCCGTGACCAGGGCGTTGCCATCTCCGTCCAGCGCCAGCGCGCAACCCCAGTCATTGCTACTTCCACCCACAAAGGTGCTGTACAACAGCGAACCCCCATCGGCGGCCAGCTTCAAGACGAAGACATCGTAGTTCCCGTTGTGACTGGTGTCGTAAGCCCCGCTGGTGGTGGGAAAGCCCGGGGACTGTGTCCGGCCCGTGACCACGGCGTTGCCAGCGACGTCCAGGTCCAGCGCGCAACCCCAGTCACTGCTGCTTCCCCCCACAAAGGTGCTGTACAGCAGCGAACCTCCGTCGGCAGCCAGCTTCAACACGAAGACGTCCAGTCCTCCGTTGTGGCTGGAGTCGTAAGCCCCGCTGGTGGGGAAGTTGGAGGATCCTGTACTGCCCACGACCACGACGTTGCCCGCGCTATCCAGTGCCAGCGCGGAGCCCTGGTCATCGCTACTTCCGCCCACAAAGGTACTGTACAACAGCGAACCCCCGTCGGCGGCCAGCTTCAAGACGAAGACATCCCAGCCTCTATTGTAGCTGTAAGCCCCGGCGATGGCGGGGAAGTCGGGGGAATATGTCTGCCCCGTGACCACGGCGTTGCCGCCGTCGTCCAGCGCCAGCGCCAGGCCCTGGTCATCCCCACTTCCCCCCACGAAGGTGCTGTAAGGCAGGCCATTAGACGATTGCAGATTGGGGGACTTCGGCGAGCTCAGTCGAGCCGTTGCAGGCCTGCCCTGAGCCCAGTCGAAGGGTTGCGAATCGGAGGTTGGGGCAGAGAAAGGGTGAGCTACCTCGAAGGTTCCATCCATGTCGAAGATTTCGGCCGGGCTCAACCCAGGGGGTGAAGGTTGACCCTCTGGCCTGGCGCCCTCAACCGTCAGCAGAGGCAAGGTGAAGTCGCCCAGGGCGGTAGTGAGGCGCAGGTGTTGCCCAGAGTCCAGAGCCGCAGCGTCGGCGCCTTCCACGCGCAGGCGCACAGCGGACGCATTGGCGCCCTCACGCACCTCCAGACGCCACGGTAGAGTCGCCCCTACCACCAGGTCCACGCCGGGGTACAGGTCCAGGTAGCGCACGCCGCCCCACACCGGCACGGCGGGCCGCCATTGAGCGGGGTCGCTGCCAGTGAAGTAGCTCACTACGGTGTCCAGGCGATCAAAGGGCTCGAGGCGGGGGTGGGGATTGGCGCCAAGAAAACTCAGTTTCAGGTTCACACCACGGAGCGGTTCGTCTTCACGTTCCGCTTTCGTGTCAATAGGCCCACGTTCAACAATGGTGAACCAGATGGCATCCTCGGCCAGCCACATGGTGGCGGGGCCGCCCCGGACCTGGAAGCGGGCGCCGTCAGGAAACTGACCGACATTCCCAATGAACATGACGGGGGCACTGCGCAGGACCCTGGCCGCGGGGGCGCGGTCGGAGGCCGGGGGCAACCCTTCGGCTTCTCCTTCGAGTGAACTCAGGGCAGGCGCAGCCAGGAAGGCCGTCCGTGATTGGGCCGCCATGAATGGAGGCCGGCCCTGCAGGAATAGAGCCACGATCATCAATAGGATCATCCAGCGTAAAAAGAGCCTTGATTTCATCGTATCCTCCTCTCTCCTTTGCCACGCTTACCGCGAGGCATGCGAAACCTCCACTACTACTGCCGCTTGCCGCATATAATTGGACTTTGGACAAATCGTATCTGACCCGATTTTGGCCGAACCTAGCATCGGTTGCCTACTACATGTAGTAGTGGATTGTTGACGTACTACTATATACGTCTGTCAAGATGCGTGTAGGACCGCCTCAACCTCCCAAAAGCCACTTTGTCCAAAGTCCAAATATAAGAAACGGCATGTTTAATTTCATTATACACCAGCGAAGGGGGTTTGTCAAATCAGCTTTCTACCTTCATCACCTGGGTTAATCCACCAATCTATACTTGATCAGATTAAGAAATGCTTCGAGGCCATCTTGCCATCTGATCTTCTTGCCCTCCTCATCAGACCTGCCGCGATAAGAGATCGGGACTTCTACAATCTTATATCCTCTTTTTCGGACCTTGGCCGTGACCTCCGGACAAAAACCAAACCCGGTGCACTTTAAGTCCAGGCCCTTTAGCAAATCCGCCTTGAAAACCTTGTAGCATGTTCCTTCGTCAGTGATCCAGTTCAGAAACAACAAGCTGGCCGTCAGGGCAAGGATTTTATTGGCAACGTAATTCAAGAAGTGCATATTGGTGATCTCGCCCAGAAACCTAGAACCGTAGACGACGCTGGCTCGACCTTCAACGATCGGTTCTATTAACTTGTGGTAGTCGGTAGGATTGTACTCCAAATCTCCATCCTGGATTATGATGATGTCTCCCGTCACATATTGCAAGGCGGTTTGTATAGCCGCGCCCTTGCCCGTATTCTGATCATGATAGACCACTTTTACCTCATCGTCCGTCATTTGAGCCAGAATCGCGCGCGTTCCATCGGAAGAGTGATCATCAACAATTATGATCTCCTTTCCGAGGTCCACCTCTTGCACCTGTCTAAGCGCCTCTCTTATCGTATTCACCTCATTATGAACGGGCATTATGACCGACAGTTTCAACTAGCTAACTCCACAACGGACTGACAGAATTCGACGGACATAGATCAAAGGAGCAAGCCGCCATCAGACTTCCTCGCCGAAGACAGGGCTGTAA